>TARA_R110002126_G_scaffold93166_2_pt1 | contig 11872 bp, 11 predicted proteins | sample TARA_R110002126 | Tara Oceans TARA_R110002126 (sample SAMEA4397536) | marine metagenome | biome: Polar Biome; feature: [DCM] deep chlorophyll maximum layer (ENVO:01000326); material: water (ENVO:00002006), including particulate matter (ENVO:01000060) such as... | depth 30 m
TCGGCCGGGCTGCGTCCCGCCGATGGCAGATTGGCGCCAAGCGCGATATAAATCGGGGATGTTTTCATGTGTCGTTTCACTGATATTTTGAGGGATTACACCCCATGACCTTTTACCCGGACGAGCGCATCGGCATTTTCATTGATGGCGCCAATCTGTTCGCGACAACCAAGGCGCTCGGCTTCGATATTGATTTCAAACGCCTGCTTGGCGAATTTCGCAAGCGCGGCCGGCTGATCCGCGCCAATTACTACACCGCCCTGCTCGAGCATGAAGAGTATAATCCGCTGCGTCCGCTGGTCGACTGGCTCGACTATAATGGCTTCCACGTCGTCACCAAGCCGGCCAAGGAGTTTACCGATGCCGACGGCAATCGCCGCGTGAAGGGCGATATGGACCTCGAACTGGCCGTCGACATGATCGATGCGTCCGACTATCTCCAGCACATCATCCTGTTCACCGGCGATGGTGATTTCTGCCCCGCGATCGCGGCCGCGCGCCGGCGCGGCGTGCGCGTCAGTGTCGTCTCCTCGATGAAGACCAAGCCTCCAATGATCGCCACCGAGCTGCGCCGCCAGGCCGATGATTTCATCGAATTGCTCGATCTCCAGCCGCTGATCGGCCGGCCGGACAATCGGCTGGATGACACGATATGAGCCTGCAGCCCGAACCGCCAAAGAATTGCCCGCTCTGCCCGCGCCTGGTCGAGTTTCGCCAGCGCAATACCGCCCTCTTCCCGGACTGGCACAACGCGCCGGTCGGCTCATTCGGGCCGGATGATGCGCGTCTGCTGATTGTCGGACTGGCGCCGGGCCTGCGCGGGGCCAATCGCACCGGACGCCCGTTTACCGGCGACTGGGCCGGCGACCTCCTGTTTGCGACCCTGGCCAAGCACGGCTTCAGCCGGGGCACATACGGGCTCGACGCCGATGACGGGCTGACGCTCAAGGATGTCATGATCACCAATGCGGTGCGCTGCGTGCCGCCGGAGAACAAACCGGTCGGCGCCGAGGCCAATGCCTGCCGTCCCTTCCTGGTCGACCGTATCGCCTCCCTGCCCCGCCTGAGCGCCATTCTCGCCCTTGGCAAGATCGCCCATGACAATACGCTGCGCGCCCTCGGTCACCGCCTCGTCAGCGCGCCCTTTGGCCATGGTGCGGCGAGCGATGTCGACGCGCCCCAAGGCGCGGTGCGACTGTTCAGCAGCTATCACTGCTCGCGCTACAACACCAATACCGGCCGGCTGACCGAGCCGATGTTCAGCGGGGTCTTCGCCGATATCCGCGACTATCTCGGCAGATGACCGCATAAACAGTCAGCTGTGAACAACATGGTTAATGGCTGACTAATCCGCGCCTTACCCATTTCCCTGGAACCCGTCACTGCGCCGACCCGGCATTTTCAGCCAGCACCTCCAACGCGGCATCGAAGGCGCGGGTCGCGCGCTCGAACCTGTCACGGCAGCCCCGATTGCAGAAACCAACCACCGCGCCGCGATAGCGTGTCAGGCTATCGCCCCGCACCGGTTCGCCCGACCACGGGCATATCGTATTTATGACATGTTTCAGCTCTGGTTTTTCCATTCTGGCATCCGCCTCCAGCGCGCAACACTTGGCTCTGGCTATTCGCTTTCACTAATGGCACAAATGACAACATGCCGACTTTTCCTGCCAATACGCCCCTGATCGAACGTCACATCGCCTTCTTCATCTTCGAGGAGGTGAAACTGCTCGACGCGACCGGCCCACTCCAGGTTTTCGCCGACGCCAATGAGGTGCTGGGCTATGACGCCTACATCACCACCCTGGCCTCGCACCATGGCGGACCGGTCAAGACCGATACCGGGATATTGCTCAATACGCGCCGCGTCGCCGGGGTGGGTCTCGACGAAACCGATACGCTGATCGTGTGCGGCGGGGACGGCGTCGATGCCGCCAGCCGCGATCACCGCCTGGTGGCCTCCGTCCTGCGGGCAACGGAGCGGTGCGGCCGCATCGCGTCGACCTGCACCGGCGCTTTCCTGCTCGCCGCTGCCGGCCTGCTCGATGGACGGCGCGCGGTGACCCATTGGCGCCGCTGTGACGAGCTCGCTGAAAACTGCCCCAAGGCGGAAATTGACCCCGACCCGATCTATATCGAGGACGATGGCGTGTGGACGTCGGCCGGCGTCACCGCCGGCATCGATCTGGCGCTGGCCATGGTGGAAGCCGATCATGGCCGCGAAGCCGCTCTGGAACTGGCCCGCAATCTTCTGGTCTATGTCAAACGCCCCGGCGGCCAGTCCCAGTTCAGCGAAGCGCTGAAGGAACAAACCCGCTCGGCAAGCGGCAAGTTCGATGCGCTGCATTTCTGGATGCGCGACAATCTCACCGCAGACCTGCGGATCGAGGCGCTCGCCGAACGCTCCGGCATGAGCGCCCGCAATTTCGCCCGCCTCTATATCCGCGAAACCGGCCATACCCCGGCGCGCGCCGTTGAACAATTCCGCGTCGATGCCGCACGGGTGATGCTGGAAGACGTCAAGCTGAGCATCAAGACGATCGCGACGGCCTGCGGTTTCGGCAATGACGAACGCATGCGGCGCAGTTTTGCGCGTCTGATGGGTGTGACACCGCAAGCCTATCGCGACCGGTTTGCGGCGGCAGACGAATAGAGCGGCAAAACCCTAGCCGTGATCCTTCATCAGCCTTGATTTCTGCTTGTTCCACTCGCGATCCTTGATCGTCTGGCGCTTGTCGACATTGCGCTTGCCCTTGGCCAGACCGATCTGGAGCTTGGCGATACCGCGATCATTGAAATAGAGTTTCAGGGCGATGATCGTGCGTCCGTCACGGGTGACCGCGCCGATCAAGCGGCTGATTTCCTTCTTTTTAAGCAGAAGTTTGCGGTGCCGCCGGGGATCGTGATTGAAGCGGTTGGCCGGCGCGTATTGCGGGATATCGGCATTGATCAACCACAGGCCTTCGCGCTCGGGGCTGACATAGGATTCCGCGATATTGGCCCGGCCTTCGCGCAAGGATTTGACCTCCGAGCCCATCAGCATCAGCCCGGCCTCGAAGACTTCCTCGATCTCGTAATCATAGCGCGCGCGGCGATTGAGCGCGACGGGCCGCGTATCGGGTTTGCTCATGACTGATCCAGCAATCCGGCGATCACCATCGCCTTGCGCACCGCCAGTTTGGAGGCCTCGTCGGGTTCAGTCAGCGGCAGGCGCATTTCAGTGCCGGTCACACCGAGCAATTGCATCGCATATTTGGTTGGCCCCGGACTGGCCGAGGTGAACAGCGCGTGATGCAGCGGCGTCAGCCGGTCATTGAGCCGGCGCGCGGTCTGCCAATCGCCGGCCAGCATCGCGTCCTGGAACTGGGCGCATAATTGGGGCGCCACATTGGAGGTGACGGAAATCATGCCGGTGCCGCCGCAGGCATTAAAACCCAGCGCCGTTGGATCATCGCCGGAGAGCTGGATGAAGCCTTCGCCGATCAGCCGGCGGTGCCCGGACACCCGCGACATATCGCCGGTCGCATCCTTGACCCCGACGACATGGGTCAAACCGGCCAGGCGCGCCATGGTCGGAACCGAGATATCGATCACCGTGCGTCCGGGGACATTGTAGACGATGATCGGCAGATCAACGGCATCATTGATCGCCTGATAATGGCGGAACTGCCCCTCGGCATTGGGCTTGTTGTAATATGGCGCAACCACCAGTCCCGCATCGGCACCGATCTCCCGGGCACGGGCCTGGTTCTGGATCGCGACGGCGGTCGAGTTAGATCCGGTTCCGGCGATCACCGGCACACGGCCCGCGCTGGTCTTCACAACCAGCTCGACCACACGCATATGCTCCTCAAAGCTCAGCGTCGCGGATTCGCCCGTCGTACCGCATGGAACCAGTCCATGAGTGCCGGCCGCAATCTGGCGTTCACACAGTTCGATTACTTTGTCCTCGTCAACGGCACCATTCTTGAACGGTGTGACGAGTGCGGTGATGGAGCCCTTGAACATGTTTTGGTCCCGAATTCCGGATTGCAAGCCGGCGACCATAAAGGTGGCGCAGCGCGCGGCCAAGTCTCCTCAACAAGACTGGACAGTGAGGGGTGTTCGGGCCGATGATGCCGGTATTCAGCCACCAGGATCCGAGTTAGCGTCCATGATCACGCGTTGTTTGTCAGCGTTACTGCTTCCAGCCCTGCTGTCGCTGGGTCTTGCCCTGCCCGCGCAGGCCCAGACCCCGACCCCGCGCATGCGGCCGGAGCCCCATAATTACTCAGCCTATCTCAGCGACGGCGATTTCGCGCTGTTCCGCCAGGGGCTCGATGCGGCCGATGACGAGGATTGGGCCCTTGTCGCCGAGACCCGTCTGCGCCTGAGCGATACAGCGGCACGAAGCGTGCTGTTATGGCGCACCGTGCTCAGCGATCCGCGGGCCAGCTTCCTTGAACTCAATCTCGCCCTCGATGAACTCGACAACTGGCCGCGCGACAGCTTCATCCGCGCCGAGGCCGAATCGAAGATCACCGATTCCGGGCTCAGCGCGCCCTTCATCATCAACTGGTTCGTCGATAATCCGCCGACAACCGGGCGTGGCCAGATCGCCTATGCCGACGCCCTGCTGGCCGATGGGCGCATTGAGGAGGGTGAAAGCCTGCTGCGCGAAACCTGGCGCGCGGAATACCTGCCGCTGAGCGTTCAGAGCGCCGTCCAGCGCGATCATGCCTCCGTCCTGACGGCGGATGATCACCAGGCCCGGATGGATTATCTGATCTGGTCCAACCAGACCTCTGCCGCACGGCGCATCCTGCCGCTCCTGCAGGGCACAGATCGCGACCTCGCGGATGCCCGCCTGCGCCTGGCCGGACGCCAGAGCGGCGTCGAGCGTGCCGTCAACCGCATCCCGGTCAGCCTGCAGAGCGATCCCGGCCTGACCTATGAGCGCGCGCGCTGGCGCCGCCGCGCCGGCATGACCGACACCGTCCTGCCGCTATTGCTGCAATTGCCCGATGCCCACGCCAATCCCAGTGCGCTGGGCCTGATGTGGACCGAACGCAAGCTGATGATCCTCAACCTGATCCGCGATCAGGATTTCGTGACCGCCTATCAGCTGGCCCGCGCCAATGGCATGGATTCAGGCGGCGATTTCGCCGATGCGGAGTTCATCGCCGGCTGGCTCGCCCTGGTGCATCTCAATGAGCCGGACCAGGCGATGGAGCATTTCACGCATCTGCGCGACAATGTCGGCACCCCGGTCTCGCTGTCGCGGGCGGCCTACTGGATGGCCCGGGCCGCTGATGATGCCGGCAATCCGGAACTCGCCGCCACCTATTATGCCGAGGCCGGCGTCCACTCGACCGCCTATTACGGTCAGCTCGCCCTGTCACAGCTCTCCGACGCGCCTGACGCCTTCTCGCTGGAACGCGAGCCGGAGCCCAGCGATGAGCAACGGATCGCCTTTGAATCGCGTCCGGAAATCCGCGCCATGCGCCTGCTCGCCGAACAGGGCGAGGAGTATTATTTCCGGCTCTTCATGTACCGGCTCGACGACCAGGTCGAAGATCCGGTCGAGGGCGTATTGCTGGCCAATCTGGCGAATGAGTATCTGCAGATGCGTCAGGCCGTGCGCGCCGCGAAACAGGCACGCCTGCGCGGCATCATCCTGCCACAGAGCGCCTACCCGACCATCAGCTTGCCGCAAACCAGCGGCGGGCGTCCGGAAGACGCGCTGGTGCATTCCGTGATCCGCCAGGAAACCGAATTCGCCCAGGACGCAGTCAGCGGCGCCGGTGCCCGCGGCATGATGCAGATGATGCCGGCCACGGCCCAGGCGACGGCGCGTTCAATGGGTGCGCCCTATCGCTTCAACTGGCTCACCGATGACCGTGATTATAATCTGACCCTGGGCATGCACCATCTCGAGGAGGTCGTCGATCAGTATGACGGCTCCTATATCCTCGCCCTGGTCGCCTATAATGCCGGGCCGCACCGCGCCAATCGCTGGATCGAGAATTACGGCGACCCACGCGATCCCGATATCGATCCGATCGACTGGGTCGAGAGCATCCCCTTCTCGGAAACCCGCAACTATGTGATGCGCGTGCTGGAAAACGTGCAGGTCTATCGCACGCGCCTGATCGACGACGCGCCAACGCGGCTGATGATCGATCAGGATCTGCGGCGCGGATCACCGGCGACGGTGCCGGAGTAAGTCTAGCTCTTCAACGTCACCATCGCCCGCCTCATCCGGCCCTGCGGGGCACCCTCTCATCGCGGAGCGGGATGACGCGCGCGGATTCCTTCTCCGTGAGGAGAAGGTGGCCGAAGGCCGGATGAGGCGGGCCAGCTCAACGACTGAGACCAGCCTCCGCCCTCACCCGCGCTCCAGCGCCCGCGCAAACACCGCCCGGTCGACATTGCCGGACAGCACGGCGGCCAAGGCGACCACGGCGCCCGGCACCATTTCTCTCGAATTAGTCTGCGTTGGAGAGGATATCGATCAACCGCGTGCTATCTCCACCGTCTCAACACGATCAGATGAAACCATGCGCACGCCACGAATTCGCGAGCCAAAAGGCTCCACCACTCCGCGAACAACCCCGTGAGAAACCGCACCCGACGCCGACACTACTGAACGACTAGCAGCCGGCGGCACACCGAACAATTTGACCTTCGGAAAATACTACTCATTGTTGAACTCTGACGCGCATGCTACCTATCCACATCTGAATTCTAGGGAGAATTATGATCCGCGCAATACTGCCGCACCACCTCGGCGTCATGGCGCCGCATATCCTTCGGCGCAGCAGGCAATCCTACTTGAATGCTGACAGCAAATGTCCGATCCCTAGTCAAAAAAGGTACTATTTATAGGAATTCACATAATTTCGATACGTCTTTTGCATTTAGGGGGAATGCGCCAATGAGGTATTCAAGCAAACTTGTAAAATACAAAAAAGACAACCCAATAAAATACATCATAATCGTTTCGCTACCGGCGATCATTTCCTTTCTTTTTTCATTTTTGGCACTTCGTGGAGAAAACAATGAATTCCTGCAAATCGCACTCTCAATTCTAATCGCACTTTCTGTCGAATTCTTTATCCTTAACGCTGAACGAATCTTTACCGAACTACACATTGCTGAAGAGTTCGAACAAGTAAAAAATATTGCCCTCGAGAATCAAATATTCATTACACTAAAGGGTGCCGTTCAGATAATCGATCACATTGAACAAAAAATCGAAAATGCCGAATACGTTCGGAACACTTTTATTGGACAGTCTGAATTTTTCTATAAAGACGAGAAAATAGTCAATAAGATCGTGAACCTGTACAACACTTGGATTAACAGTCCCGTGGCATGTCAATGGGAAGACATAATAGGTCGCCCGGAATTTTTTGCCGATCGATATAAAAAAATCTCAAGTAACAAACCGAATGCCACAAGACCCAATATAAATGTTCACGTGGTTTTTGGACACTTGCCCTTTTCCAATTTCATGATTCTCTCGACGCCGGAGGATGGCGAATGCATCTATATCGGGTGGTCGCAGGCGAAGGTGCCATCGAAAGATACGGTGATATATACTCGATCTCCAAAAGTTATAGAGATGTACAAAAATCTTTTTGATGAATTAAAGCAAAGCCGAAACTGCTGGAACGGCGTCTCCCGAATCCGCAATGATGGATATAGATTGAAGACTGTTTCGAAGGAAGGCGACGCGAGTTCATGCTTTGAAGGGAACATTATTGCGGAGAAGGTTGGGATCTGGACAACAATTGGTATCGATCGCTCAAACGATAAAGTAGTTGATTTTGCTATGCTGAATGTCGATTACGTGGATGGGCAAGCTGTGGCGCATGTAAAGGTTTTTTCATTAGATGGCGAACTAAAAAGAGCGGAAGAACGGTATCACGACAGGGAATTTGGTCACCATATGAACCGACTAATATTTGAGTTCCCACATTCGAAAACGAATGAGATTTTCCTTATGCATTTCGTCAAAGCATCTGGAGCCCCTCGAGAGCACACCCTGTTGAGGGGGTTTATCTCGACGCAGTCAGCCCCTTACAGGGTAGACTTCCGTGGCTTTAGGTCGGATCGGCTACCTGGCGCCATGGAAATGAAGTTTTTTGATGGATCAACCACTGAACGGCCTAGCAAAGATGAAATGAAAAGCTACTTTGAATCCGCTTTAAAATTCGCACGAGAGCTTTTCCCAAACGACATCCCATCTGAGACAGCGAAGCACGACGGCGGCAATCCTGAGGCGCAAAAGGGTGATAGCGCTCCCCAACACTCAGATCGCTAGTCGTCATTGCTAGTCGCCCAATGGGAGAGTGTAGACGAAAGATGCTGTGGACGGCCTCGGGCTACCTTGCAACGCCAGTGTTCTTCGGGGTCTTACCGATGCGATCAATTATATTGCGAATGAAATCAACAACTAAAATTTCAAACTGACCCTTTGCTCCGACAACGGCTCAGTTGCGCTCCAGCGCCCGCGCGAACACCGCCCGGTCGACATTGCCGCCGGTGGCGAGCACGCAGACCGTCTTGCCGGCGACATCCAGCTTGCCGGACAGCACGGCGGCCAGGGCAACCACGGCGCCCGGTTCGATCACGATCTTGAAATGGCGCCAGGCGAAGGCCATTGCGTCGAGCGCTTCTTCATCGCTGACGGCGACACCGCCGCTGAGCTGGCGGGCATTGAGCTGCCAGGTCAGCTCGCCGGGTGTCGGCGTGATGATGGCGTCGCAGATCGAGCCGGTCAGGCGCGCATTGGCGACGCGTTTCCCCGCTTCGAGCGATCGGCGGTGATCATCGAACTCCGCCGGTTCGGCGGCCCAGATCTGCGCGTCCGGGTGAGCGTGTTTGACCGCCAGTCCGGTGCCGGCAATCAGCCCGCCACCCCCGGCAGGAGCCGAAACGATATCGGGCGTAAGGCCCAGCTCGGCGAATTGTTCGACCAGTTCCAGGCCCGCCGTGCCCTGTCCGGCAATGATGAAGCGATCCTCATAGGGCGGCACCAGGATGCGCCCCTCCTCGGCGGCGATCCGCGCGCCGATTTCCTCGCGGGACTCGCTCGCGCGGTCATAGGTCACCACCTTGCCGCCCCAGAAGCGCACGCCCTCGACCTTCGCTGCCGGGGCATCGGTTGGCATCAATATGGTGGCGTGCGTGCCCACCAGCCTTGCTGCCGCGGCGACGCCCTGGGCATGATTGCCGGAACTATAGGCGATGACACCGCGTTGTTTTTCCTCGGCATTGAGACGGGAGATACGGTTATAGGCGCCGCGAAACTTGAACGATCCGGTGCGCTGCAGGCATTCGGCCTTCACGAAGATACGTGCACCGAGCTGATCATCGAGACCATCATTGCGCAGCAGCGGCGTGCGCACCGCATGCCCGGCCAATCGCTGTGCAGCATCGAGAATATCGCTGTGGCCAGGCAGGTCGAACACCGGTGATGACATCGCGCAAATACTCCAGATCAGGCCGCAAGCGACCGCCAAACACGTGCAAAACGCATAGGCAATTCAGCTCTGCCGCGCAAAGGGATTGCGCCGCGACGCGGGAAGCCTTTTGATAAGAAAAAAACAAACACTGCGAAACCGGTTGATATCCAAGGGGAGACATAATGACCTTGCGCGCACACATGATGGAACGTCCGTTGATGATTTCGGACATTCTGGTCCACGCCGCCCGATGCCATGGCGATCAGGAGATTGTCACCCGCTTGCCGGAAAGCGGTCAAATCCACCGCCAGGGCTATGCCGCCACCCACCAGCGCACCAAGCAATTGGCCAATGCGCTGATCAAGAAGCTGAAAGTGCGCGAAGGCGACCGCGTCGCGACCATCGCCTGGAATTCCCACCGCCATTTCGAGCTCTATTACGCGGTGTCGGGAATCGGTTCGGTGATCCACACCGTCAATCCGCGCCTCGATCCCAAGCAGTTGATCTGGATGCTCGATCACGCCCAGTCCAAGGTTGTCTTCTTCGACAAGACCTTTGCTCCGCTGATCGACGCAATCTCCAAACAGTGCAAATCAGTGCGCCACTGGGTGTTGATGACCGATGCCGGCCACAAGGATGGCGTCGCCACCAAATGCCTGACCTATGAGGAATTGATCGCCGATCAGAGCACGCAATATGACTGGCCGATGTTCGACGAGAACACCGCCGCCGGCCTGTGCTACACATCGGGCACGACCGGGGACCCCAAGGGTGTCCTCTATTCCCACCGTTCCAATGTCCTGCACGCCCTCGCCTGCTCGGCCTCCGACGTCATCGGCGTCGGTGCCCGCGGCACGCTGCTGCCGGTCGTGCCGATGTTCCACGTCAATGCCTGGGGCATTCCCTATGCGGCGCCGATGAATGGCGCCAAACTGGTGATGCCGGGCGCCCAGATGGACGGACCGAGCATTCACGAACTGATCGAGAGTGAGGGCGTCAATTACGTCGCCGGCGTGCCGACCGTCTGGCTTGGCCTGCTGCAATACCTGCAAAAGAGCGGCAAGCGCATCGACAGTGTCGAGCGCGTGCTGATCGGTGGATCGGCCCTGCCCGAGGCGCTGCTGCGCGCCTATGAGGACGAGTATGATGTGATCATGCAGCAAGGCTGGGGCATGACGGAAATGAGCCCGCTGGGCACCGTCAATAATCTCCTGCCCAAGCATGACGCGCTCGATCGCGAAGCCCAGATCAAGGTCAAGCTGAAACAGGGCCGGCTCGTCTTCGGTGTCGGCATGCGGATCGTCAATGATGATGGCGAGGAATTGCCCTGGGACGGCAAATCCTCCGGCCATGTCCAGGTCCAGGGCCCGTGGATCGCCTCCTCCTATTATCGCGGGGCCGGCGCGGAGAGCTTCACCGATGATGGCTGGTTCAGGACCGGCGATGTCGCCTATCTCGACGGCGATGGTTTCATGACCATCACCGACCGCTCCAAGGACGTGATCAAGACCGGCGGCGAGTGGATCTCCTCGATCGATCTTGAAAATGCCGCCATGGGGCATCCCTCCGTTGGCATGGCAGCCGCCTTTGGCATGCCGCACCCGAAATGGCAGGAACGCCCCCTGATGGTGGTCCAGCTCAAGGAAGGCGCCGAACCCGACGCGGCCTCGATCATCGAATATCTGCGCGGCCAGGTGCCCAAATGGTGGCTGCCCGATGCGGTCGAATTCATTGAGCAAATGCCGATCGGTGCGACCGGCAAGATCCTCAAGACCAAGCTGCGCGAGATTTATGCCGGCTATGAATTCCCGCCCGTCGACGGCTAGGTTCTGACAGACACAGGACGCGCGAACAGGCCCCGGCAATTGCCGGGGCCTGTTTACATTGGGCGGGACGCGGGCACGCACAATCCCGCACCGGAGATATTGCGCGAACGCGCGGCGCGTCATAACTTCATATCGAAAGTCGATAAGGACAACCGATATGGAGTATCATCTGATGGGCCCCGAAGGCGCGATTGCATTTCTGATCATCGGCTTCATGCCGACCCTGATCGCCCTGTTGCGCGGCCATGACAACAGCTTTGCGATTTTCCTGACCAACCTGCTACTGGGCTGGACCGGGATTGGCTGGCTGATCGCCCTGATCTGGAGCTTCACCGCCATCCGCAAGCGCGTGCGGGAATAGAGATCGACCCGGCCCCTCTTGCGATCTCACACGAAACGCGCACTTACCCTCCAGACGTCACGCCCGGGCCCCTCACAGTCCGGGCGTGATGCTTTCAGACCATTGCGGCGCACCGGCGCAGCGCGCCCTAAAGCCAGCTCGATATCTCGCCCACGCTTTTCTTGATCAGCGCATGTTCCGGCACGGTTGCGTCTTCGGCCGGATAGCCGGCGACGATCAGCATGAAGGGTTTT
>TARA_R110002126_G_scaffold145798_2_pt1 | contig 11867 bp, 8 predicted proteins | sample TARA_R110002126 | Tara Oceans TARA_R110002126 (sample SAMEA4397536) | marine metagenome | biome: Polar Biome; feature: [DCM] deep chlorophyll maximum layer (ENVO:01000326); material: water (ENVO:00002006), including particulate matter (ENVO:01000060) such as... | depth 30 m
AACAATTTTAGCGTATTTTGCTTCATCACGGCCTGCATGAGCAGAAGCACCGTCATCAGCCGATGTCCATTCTTCTTTCAACATGCGTTGTGTTTCTTCTTTGATGATTTGCTTTAATTGCTTTTGTGAAATTTTCATTTTTTATCCTTTGGCGAGCATGTCGTCGAGATTCTGAAGTGTGAAAGCTAATTGGTCGCCTGATTTTCCTAAGCACATTTTGCGCCTAAATTTTGGATTGAAAGCATTGTGTAAATACAACCAGTCAGAAATGTTTTTCTTAACTTTAGTTACAAGAGGTGAGTCTGTTGACTGGGCCATCTCGGGAGAATTTTCTGTTCTTCCTCCTCTCGAACGCCGGCTACGAGTACTTGACTTACTGCTTGTAGCACCTCCAAAGATTTCAGTGGTGAGAACACCCTTTATACCAAGTGACTCTGACATTGACATTTCTTTTGCAAGCTGCTTAACATTGCTCTCAAGCTCACTAACAAGATCAGACATTTCTGCGCCTGACGCTGTTCTACACATCATACTATGCCATTTCGGATTGAAAGCATTTAGCGCTGATAGGACCATTGTAGCTGCTTTAGAAATATCTGCCTTGGCGTTGTTTAAGTGAGGCATTGGTGGATTTCTAGAATCCCGAACATCCGTAGAACTACTTCTCCTGGACCGAAACGCAGGCTCCCTCCTCGATGGTGAAGTGGTTAGCTTCACCGAGAATGGGTTGTATTCAAGAATCACCTCCTCTTGGCCAATACGAGTCATCTCCTCTTTAATAATTCTACGAATGCCGGAAACTTTTATTTTCATTTGGTGAACCTTCTTAAATTACAACAGTAAATATCACACTGCAATCTTAAAAATTTAATGTATTGTGCACTTGTGTGAAGTGAGCTTTTCAATCGTGTTATTGCAATTTAGTTATGTGTGTGAACATAAAAATACCTCCCATTAGCTTAATGCTAAGTTAGGAGGCATGTTTAACCTTGTGTTATGACATTGAGGTACGATAAAGCACCTTTTTGTCATAACGTTTGATCAGTATTGCAGAACCGCATTATCGTAGCGCATCGTTAACGATATCTCAGACATATCATCTGAGTTGTAGTCAAGATCATTAAAGTTTGCTGACGTGATAAAGCAACCTTTAAGGTCCCATAATTCAACAACTGTTCCTACAGGATCAAGCATCTTAAGCTGGCAATCTCTTTTGTAGAAATCAGCATAGCCTGAACGAGCTGAAACTGATTCGTAATGCAATCGAATCCATTCCATTACTTGCTGGGCACCTGATGGTGCGATTGCATCATGCAGAGTGACGTCGAGTGTACCAAACTTCGTTTTGCCTGCAAGGTATCTAGTTGCATTAATAAACCCAACTTCGACTTCTTGGGTCTCATATGAAGGGCGTGCAGCTGTCTTCATTAAAAATGCGTCGATTCCCTCAATCTGGAAAACCCATCTAAATTTTCTTTTGGGCTCGAATTTATTGGGTAACATATCAGTAACTGATAGTGTTTCAGCCATAGTGAATACTCCTTTAATCTGTTAATAACTATCTTCAAGCATCAGTACTCCACAAAAATAATATGTTAATACTCGACACAATAGATATATCAGTGAGTATAATAGATTGGAGGGTAATATGTCTAAAATTAAAAATCACAAAAGAGTTTGTACAATCTGTAACCAGGCTTTCGGACAAGATCGTTCGTTGATTAGACATCTGAATAACGAACATGGTTTTGTAGATACACCTCAAAATCTTTACAATCTATTAGTTTTAGAAAATGTTGTGCCTGTGTGCAAATGTAATACATGTAACTTAACCCCTACATGGGTTGGGTGGATCAAGGGCTATAATAAATTTGTTGATGGTCATAGCGGATTCTTATCTTCTTTTTCTGATGAAAAGGCTGATGAAATTCGTGAGAAGAGGATCATTACTAAAAAGAAAAATGCTAAACCCGGTTGGAACAAAGGACTGACAAAAGAAACATCAGCTATTTTAAAGCGTGCTGCTGAACGTCGAAGTGAAACTGTTAAAGGTCAGTTTGATAGAAATGAGAGAAATGCGTGGAACAAGGGTCTAACTAAGGAAACCTCAGACTCTATCAAAAAGCAGTCTGTGAACATGAAATCAAAGTTTAAATCTGGTGTTCTAATTCCCTGGGCTAAGGGTTTAACCAAGGAGACTGATTCTCGTGTTTTTAGAATGTCGCAAACAAATCATATCACACACACACAAATATCGCTAAGAAATCATCTAGATTCAATTAAGAGGCTATCTGAGGGTGAGATACTTGAGCAACTTTCTCAAATCAAAAATTTGACTTTGATTACCAACATCAAACAATACACAAGAGACAAGCATAACAATCTTTCGTTTAGATGTAATGACTGTGGCGATATTCGAGAAAGATCTTTGATTTCTGCATTAACCGGTAAATGCTTTGTTTGCAACCCAAAAGAGTCTAAGCAGCAACTCGAAATCAATCGTTTTCTAATCGACAATGAAATAAACACTGTGCTGTCTAACAGGGAGATTATTAAACCATACGAGCTTGACATATGGATCCCAAGAAAAAAATTTGCTATTGAGTATAACGGTCTTTACTGGCATAGTGAAAGAATGAATAGAGACAAAAATTATCATTCAATGAAAACAAAACTCTGTGAAGAATTAGGTATACAGCTTGTTCATATATTTGGTGATGAATGGAGTTCAAAACAAGAGATCATTAAGTCAGTTTTGATGCACAAGATTGGTAAAACTAAAAATACTGTCTTTGCAAGAAAATGCAAAATTGTCTATGTCAATGCAAAAGAACGAAAAGTATTTTTTGATAAAAATCATATAGATGGAGATGTTCCGTCAAAAATTGCATTTGGTCTTACATACAATAATGTGCTTGTATCTTGCATATCTTTAAGGATACCCAGGCAAAAAAAATATGCAGATACTATTGAGATTGCAAGATTTGCGACAACAATCAATACATCTGTTGTAGGTGGATTAAGTAAACTTGTCAAGAAAGTATCTAAATGGGCTTGTGATAATAAATTCTCAAGTATAATGACATATGTTGATACACGATTCGGGACAGGAGTCGGTTATGAAAAATGCGGATTTTCTCAAATTGGCAAAACAGCAAATCGATTCTGGTGGACAGATGATGTCTATAGATATAATCGCTTTAAGTATAGAGCAAAAAACGGCATAAGCGAAAAAAATATCGCAGCTGCCGCTGGTGTTAAAAAGATCTGGGGTTGCGCGAACCTAATCTATAAAATTGCTATTTAGTCCTAATTTTATCTATTGCAATCGGGCGAGTGATAGTGCGAAGTGGTTCGTCTGTATTTTTTATTGGCCAGCCGGCGGAATGAGTTCCTCGCCTGTATTTGCTGGACTTTGGTTTGCTGTTCCTTATACCTAAAATATAATGTGCTAGTTGAACACGTGGGCTCTCATCCCGAAATTGCCTAATGGTTCCTTCGAGTGCTGAAGTTGGTCGTCTGTTTAGCCAATCATAGAGATCTTTGTTGTCTGCTATCAGTCGTTCTATATTTTCATCAGCACCGTAGACACTTTCGCACAGGCTTTCAAAGATAATATTTTTAAGTTCACTAAGTTTAATTTTCAAAATTTACTTTCTTTTCTTTAACTCATTTAAAATCATTTTTCTAAGTGTGCCGCGTGTAAGCTTACGTCCTTCATCAATGATGCCGAGCTTCTTCGCTAGCGCTGCGCGGATTTCCCAACGTTTGTATGGGCTGGCCCAGTCGAGTTTGGCAATTGGGACTGTTAGATTACCGAGTACTCGCGGGTGCTTCTCGCCCTTCCAAGGGTTTTTGTCAATATACGCATCAATCAATGATTGAATTGATTTGGGATTATTCAATACTATATCAATAACTTGTAACTTTTGTTCATGAGTTGTAACTAGCTGGAAACTTTGACCTTGGAGTGCTTTCAAGAGTTCCTTAGGGTTTTTGGCGTCGGCAGGGTTGTCATGCTGCCATATTTTAAGCCAGTTTACTGCCCCTCCGAAGTCTCCAGCTTCTTCATTGATAACATTCTTGCGAAAGTTTTTAACTTCACGCAAAATCATTTTTCTAAGCATTTTTTTATTTAATTTCACGTTGTTCTCTTTTAATTGAAAGACTACAAATCCTACTGGATTGTAGCACTATAGATTCTTATCTAGATATCTGCGCCAGCATTTGAAACAACGAAGTCGAGGCTGATGAACTCTGCAACTCTTGTGGGCTGAACGAAAATCTGACCCCTAACTGTGTTGTTATCAACATCAGCTTGTGTAGTAGTTGTAGTATCAATTATGACCTTGAATCTGTCAACACCTTGAAGCTCTTGGATTCTTTGAAGCTTAGGTCTGACAAGTCCTTCGAACTTAGCTAGAGTTGATTCTCTATTTGGCTCGAACACGATTCTATTTGCAATAACCTTAACTTGTCGTCTGATTTCAATTAGAAGCCTACGAACATTAACTCTATCAAGTGAACTTTGCACAGCTGACAGAGTTTTCTGACCCCAGATGACCGGTCCGCCCGTTCCTGGGAAGCTTGTGATTGGGTTGATATCCACATCATACAGTGTATCTAGGTTAGCTCTATTGAGTCGTACAGCTGTTTCAAGTGAGGAATTCAATGCACCTCTAACGAAACCTGCAGGAGCGAACCAAGGATGTGCAACAGCATCATTCAAAGCGAATGCACCGAGAGCAACAACTGATGGCGGCACTCTGACATTTGTTTTTGTGAAAGGATCTGTCACGATCTGGTCAGGGAAGTAAGTTGCAGCAAAACTTGTATCAAGGTTTCTATTCGCAAATGCCGCCGCTGTATTACCAACGTGAATTTCTTGAATAGATGATGTAACTACTGAGTTAAGGGTATCTCTTTCCTCAAGGTCAAGAATTAACATTGCGTCAAATCTTTGCTCAGTTGTATCAATTGCTTGATTTGTGATGATTGAGTGTCTAATTCCCGGAATTGCAAGCAGCTTGACATCGACCGCGGATTTTTCGCCCATAATTTCAAGAGCTTTCATGTAGGTTTTAACACCTGCAGCTTGATCTTGCCCGCGAGCAGGATCATTCATTTCTTGAACGATAGAAGCATTTGTCAATTTAGAAGCATTTGAGTCAAAGATTCTAGTTCCGTCGAAGCCACCTTGGACAAAGAACGTAAACTTAGCAAATGACTTTGCAGTTAAATCACTGAAATCTGTCTCAACACTAAATGCGCGAGTTTTGTTGTCTTTGTTTGGTGTAATATTACCTGCTCGCTTGTATCGAGCTGATGCCCATTCTTTAGGATCAACAATACCATTTGAGCCAGTCTTAACCTGAATATTCTCCAACGAGAACTGATTGTTATTAAATCTATCAGAATCGTAAACTGTCGCTCCTGAATCAGGTGTGCCGTTATTGTTACCGACCCAGGGGTTTTGCCAAGTTGTCTGGAAGTCTGGGAAGTACTTGGTCAAGCTTTCAATTGATGTATTTGCAACAAGAGTGTTGTTAGGCTCAGTTATACTGTTCTTCCGAGTAAACTGGACGCCCCAGTAAAGGTTTTTGTTGACGCTGACCTTAGGATCAACACCTAACGAAACAGATTCTCTGAATGGGACTGGAGGAACGGTAGCACCATTCAGGTAAACTCCCGCAATATCGACTGCGTCTGCCCATGTACCACCATTCGGTGTAATGTACTGGATATCTGACAGTATACCGCTGCCGGATGTTACAAGGTGGTTGTGACCTCTGAAGCCTACGGGAAGTGCTGTTGCATCAATTTCTGAATTATCAACACTTGTTGCCATTTCAACTCTTATGAGACTTGAAACGTTTGGAAAGTTACCGTCTAGAACAAGCTTCTGTCCGTCTGCGCCTTTGTCAAAATCGAAGTAGAAGTTTTGATCTCCAATAACCTTAGCAATATAACGATCTGAACCGGGATCTAAACTCAAACCAAAGAAGCTTTCAATAACTACAGGATTGTCATCTGTGTCACTGAATTCTCTAACAGCGAGGTCAAATCTACCAAACTGATCTCGTTCAGAATTAGACTTAGCGACATTTTTTATTGATACCTTGAATTTAGTGTTTGAATATGCACCGTCATCTAGCGAATGGATTCTAAATAGATCTTTTGGTGCACCACCAAATTTTTGTGAGATAACAAAAGGTGAGAATGGAGTCTTAAATCTGTTTTCAAAGTTTTCAAAGTTAGGCACTGATGTTGTACCAACATTTCTTGCACGAGAACCAGTTGTTAAGAATGCGAGTGGCTCCGTGCCAGCCAAGTCTACGCTGGTAACGAAATTTGCTGCTGAGCTAAACAGGCCAGTCCCTGTTACAACTGCAAGCGATGGATGAATGTCATAATGTGTGTAAAGGACATGCCCTGTCTTTTCAACAAGCAAAGGATCAGTATTAAACACAGTTGGGAAGTAATTAGATGCTTCAACATCAAATGATGCTGTTATAACAGATGGATACTGCGGCGTTGGTATGTGACCATTAAGCAACATTACAAATTGTTGTCTACCAAGGCTTATATCGACTGTTCCTGTAAGAGCACCATTTGGACCGGCTGCTGTGGATGGTGTAGCACCGAGAGGTGCTCCGGAAAGTGGTGTCCAGGAGCTGCTAAGCATAGGCACTACACCGTCTGCTGCGAACAGAACGCCTCTAATGATTGCTGATGATGATGCGTTTGTTTGAATTCCTGCTGAACTGAAGACGTCACTTCCGGCTGATTCAGACATAAAGCAACCCAGAATATGTGTCCGACCTGGGACGCCGCCTGCTACAGCATATGGGTTAGCACCAAGAAGACCTGAGTCTCTTGGTTGTTGTGCACCGACGACGAAGCCTGCCTTTGTTACTTTGCCTGTATTGTCACCTGTTGTTGTTCTTTTAGCACCGTCACCAGCGCCGAGTACACGGAGGTAAGTTACAGACTGAGCATTCTTAAGCCACTCATTGACAGCAAGTGGTCCGAACTTTTCGCCGTCTGTTTCACCAAACTTTGCGACAAAATCCTGGAAAGTCCCAAGAGTTACAGGAACAAATGCCGGCCCTTTTATAGAAGTACCGATAATTCCTGCAGGTGTTCCAACAGGTTCTACATTAGCAGGACCCGAGAGATCAATCTCTCGAGCACTAACACCCGCGCTTCTAAATGTGAGTTCAGCCATTATTTACGATCTCCCTATTAACATGTAATAAGTATGCATTATTCAAACGATACACCACTATTTGTGATAATGAAGTCAATTGATATGAATTCAATTGTTCTTGTTGGTACGACAACAATTCTGCCATTCAATTTATTTGCTTCAATATCTGACTGTGTATTATTTGTAGAATCCATTGTAACAGAGAATTTTTCAATTCCCGATTGTGTCTGGATTAACCCCAAAGCGGGGACTACTTGTGTTACGAATCTTGACCTTGTTGCAGGTGTGTTTTGTTCAAACACAAATTTCTGCGCAATATTAATAACTTGCCTTTTGACTTCAAGCATCAATCGTCTAACATTGACTCTATCAAGTGCAGATTGTGATTGTTGCAGAGTCTTTTGACCCCAGACCACGAATCCTTCTCTTGGGAAAGTTGCAATTGGATTGATTTTTGCATCATACAAGTTATCTCTGTCTGTTGAGTTCAACCTCACATCGACATTTGTAACAAAGTCAAGAGCACCTCTGTTGAAACCGGCTGGCGCGAACCATGGGTAAGATGCTTTGTCATTATAAGCTAGTGCACCAAGAGCTGCAATTGAAGGTGGAACCTTAACTTTTCTGTTATTGACCGGATCATCAATTACGACGTCCGGGAAGTAGGTTGCAACGTAATTATTATCTATTGCTCTTGACTCAAACTGCTCTTTTGTCTTTCTAACATCTGGCTTTGTTGTATCTTCATCGAACAATCGAGTTGAGTCTTCAGAGTACTCAACAGGATCCATTACATACATTGCCAGGGCGTATTCTTTTGTCTTTTTAGCAGCTTCATCTGTTACGAATGAGTCTCTAATACCTGGGATTGCAAGTAGATTTGTATTAACTACAAAAGGATCCGTCATTATATTAATTGCAGAATTGTATGACTTAACAGTCGTGTTAGCTTTTCCTGTTCCATTAACATTTGTCAATAGACCTGGTGATGTGAAGCTGGATGCTGCATTACCACCGGTGTCGCTTGACGATGCCTTGTCATTAAGCCTATTGGCATTAACATCAAGGATGTTGACACCATCATAGCCGCCGCCGAGAATAGTTGAGAATTTCGTGTAAGAAGTGAATCTATTAAAATCTATTGAACTAGTCTGTGCAAGAAGTGTTGCAAGAGTAATTCTACTAAATACACCATCTAAAATGTTATAAGTTGTAGAATCCGGGGCACCATTACGAATGTATGCAGTTTCTCTAATGTGTGACTCAACAGATCCTGTTAAATCTGCAGATGTTGAATTAGCGAAAGCGACCCTTGATAGAGAGAACTTATTGTTATTGAATGCGTCGCCGCCGGCGCCTGTAACAAGCATATCAAGCTTCTTAATACCTAAGAATTTCGTGTATGCTGCAACTAGTGGGTTTCCGGTGGCACCGATATTGGCGTTTAGAATTGCATTTGCAACAGAGCCTGAACTTGGAAGCTTTTCAAACTTGACTCCCCAGTGAAGCCTACTATCAACTATTTCGCCGATACCGGGCATTCCTATATAGCCTCCGGCTGAGTCGACCGGACCTCTTGTAACCTTAAACCTTAGTGGAAGTGGCGGGACAATCGAACTCATTCCTGTGACTGCAGGATCTTGCAGGTCGTCTGTTGTTGCAAGACGAGGTGACGTTGTGCTACCAAGAGGTAGGACGCCTGCGGTGGTATCAGCTAATGCGTTAGTTGTTTTAATCGTTTCAATACCTCTAAATCCGAAAGGTAGTGAAGCTGCAGGAGTGATTTTATTCTCAACTTCGGGATTCATTACTACCCTGATGATATTTGATCTGTTTGGGTACTTACCCTTAACAACAAGACGCTTCTCATCGTCACTATCAGCGTCGAAGTTATAAAATACTTTTAAGTCACCGACCTGCTTTGCAACATAGTTTTCTGCAAGAGGATTGAGCGAAACATTCGGGAATCTTTCAAGTATTTGCTGATCTGTGTCAAGGTCATCAAACTTTCTGACAACAATTGAAAATGTACCGTATGGATCAGCAGCATTTGTTGATTTTCTAAGACCTATAATTGAAATCTTATACTTCGTATTTGAGTAAATTCCGTCGTCAAGTCCTTCGATTCTAAACAAATCAAACTCAGTATTGCCAAATGGCTGCGACATAAAGTTAGTTGTTGTTGGTGTCGTGTAACGTGTATCAAATCTACCGAAACCGTCTCTAAATATCAGTGTTGAGTCTCCTGATGTTTGGGATGTGTTGACTGATCCCGATGCGATTTTAACTGTACCAACCTCACCAGTTGCAAGAGTTGCCAATTCATTTTCTACTGCAAAGTCTGCGTAAAGTAGATGCTCTTCATTAATAAACTGTTCAGGATCTTTGTTGAGAATCTTACCAATGTAACTTGAATCAACAGGATCTAATGAAGCAGTTAGAATCTTAACACCTGGAAAACCATCTGATGTTGAAAAGCCAGGTGAAGAACTTGATATAATGAGCTTAAATTTACCGGCTGATGTTGGCGACGCAGTTCCGTCAAGTGAGTTTGTCCATGCTTCACCTGTACCGTCTGCAACCATTATTCTTGTGCCTGACGGGACGAAAATCATTGCTCTAACAAGGTTTACGAAGTCGTCAGTAGCTGTGCCACAACTGTCATTATTTGTTAGCGAAGGATAACCAATTGCTTCAGAAGCTGACACAAAGTGCTTAGCAACAAGGAATTGCACTGCACCTGCATGCCAGATAGGACCATTTGGGTCTGAATTTACTGATGATACTAATTTGAATCCTGCATTAAGGACTGTTCCTTCAATTCGCGTATTTTCAATGTCTATGATAGTATCATTTGAACCTGCACCTAAAACACGAAGATACGTGACAGCTGTACGGTGCTTAAGAAATTCCCTTACAGCGTATGGTCCGAATTTTTTATGATCTAAATCGCCGAATTTGGTACGAAAGTCTGCAAATGAACCAACTGTAACTGGTACGAATGCTGGTCCTTTTTTTGCCGTTCCAATAATACCAGCTGGTGTCCCAACAGGTGATTGCAATCTTGCGGAAAGATCGATTTCCTGCTCAAAAAAACCTGGTGAACGGAAAGTTTGCTCTGCCATGGTAGATATACTCCTTAGCGCTCTTGTCTAGCTAGCTCTAATCAATATATATCAACGTAGAACTCAAAAAAATGAATGTCTTATTAGCATTATGATGTTATTTCATCGAGATTGATAAGAGTTCCATAGTTGTTGACACCAGTTGGTGTTGAATTTGCACTTATGACAGTCTCACCCTTTCGCTGATTTCTTGTCTTGACGCGCAAAAACCTTCTTTCTTTCTCACCAGTAAAAGGATCTTCTATCAATTCAACGCGTCCGTACTGTGAATGGTTTCTTGTTATTTGAGGTTCTCCTGACGGGTCTAGTTCTTTAATGTCACTCAAAATAAATTTATTTGGGTCTCCCGTTCCTGCGCCCCATGATCTAGGTGCTTCGAGGCCAGCCGGAAGTTGTTGCACACCGAAATTAATCTCTGGTGCTGAAACAAACTTTCTAAATGGTGATCTCATACCTTCATGTTGTGCTGCTACAAGATAACCAGTTGTTGAAATTGTGAATGAGTACTTAACTATCCTTTCTTCGTCTGAGTAATCTTCGAAGTTGTCCCCTGCTGTAAGTGAATCATCAATAAAAGCAACAAACCAGTATCCTTTTGGTGAGTCTATTCTAAATTGATTTCCTTGTGCATGATAAGCAGACATCATTTGCTCAAGAAGTCTATTCATATGCTGCTGATATTGCGTCCAGATTACTACTTCATATTTTGCACTAAAGAATTCAGGGTATGGTATTGTGATTACTTCAACTATATTGTCTTTAAGTGAATCTCTAAGAACTTCACCTCTTGCTAATGCTGAACGTTCTCTGCCTACTTTTCTTCTTGTGCCTAATTTTCCTACAGTTACACCATCTACATCAGTTGATCTTGATGTTTCATTTTCTTGCGATGCTACATTGACTTGATTGTTTAAGTTAAGCTTGTTCTTGATACTTTGATATCTTCTGTCTGAGGCATCCAATCTTGTCTTGATGACTAGGTCACCGACGTCTTGCCCAATACCTCTGCCAAGCCCGCCAAGATCCTCAGATTGATCGATTGATGTTCTTGCAATTGAAATTAAAGGAAGTATGAAAGTTCCATTTTTATCTCGAATAGGCTTCTTTCTTTTTACAAGGGCAAATCTTTCGCCACCTGCGAAAATAACTGGAACTGATCTAACTTCATTACCCTGACTTATTGTAAACTTAACTTTCTTATCAAATAGATCAAATAGTGCAAGGTCAACGTCCTCAATCCCGCAAGACGGGATGAAAAAATTGTCAGGAACATTTTGTCCTTCAAGGCCATCCGGTAATTTTTCTGTTACGTCATTAACATTTTTTTCATCTGACAATTTCTTACCTCACTATACCTGCTCATCATAAAATGCAGAGCCTGCTGACCCAGATAGAGTCCCTTCTTTAGATACTTCAGACGGACCTGTTAAAGGTTTTGTTAGCACAGACCGGCGCTGAAGATCTCTTATGTCACCCGTGACACCTTCTGCATTTTCCTCAAATCCTCGTTGTTGATGGAATGTTTCTTGGAC
>TARA_R110002126_G_scaffold596_1_pt1 | contig 11864 bp, 16 predicted proteins | sample TARA_R110002126 | Tara Oceans TARA_R110002126 (sample SAMEA4397536) | marine metagenome | biome: Polar Biome; feature: [DCM] deep chlorophyll maximum layer (ENVO:01000326); material: water (ENVO:00002006), including particulate matter (ENVO:01000060) such as... | depth 30 m
ATTCCGATGTCCCGCCTTATGGCTGGAAAATGAGGGTGAGCAATAATGCCCGCCCACACAAAGGAGGAACGACCATGAACCGCTACCTGATTGCAGCTGCATCGCTATGCGTTGCTGTACCAGCCTACGCCGCGCCAGAGCTTGGCGTCTGTCACACTGAATACGCCCTCTGCGCTGCATCCAGCACCGAGGCAACAGGCAAAACGATAATCATTGACGGCAAAACCTTTCTTGAAGGTCACGCTGTCTGCCCGGTTCTCACCGGGGAGAGCATTGCCGATTTCAATTTGACGGGCGGGTGCAATCCGCCAGCAATCCCAGGCGGGGTCTGGAGCCTGTTCTCCGCTGAGACTAACTACCCGCAAGCCCCAAGCTGGTCGGTCGTACCGGCTGTCCCCCGGACGTTTACGACGGGACTGGGACGCGGCCTGGGCATGAGCAACATGTGGAGCTTCCCCTGCGTCAAGCGCCCGGAACCCGTTAACGGCGCGACGCTGGCGGATTGTTTCGGCCCGATCAATGAAAGCCCGTGGGACGGCGGGTATGTCCTGCCGGGATCTTCGACCGTTACGGCGGCTCCAGTCGGCGCGTCCGATCCAGTCGGCGGAAACTACTGATTTTATGGCCTACGTTAAGGTTCCACGAGCAACGCGCTGCATTTGCGGGACATGGTTGCCGCATGGCGCAACGGTCCTCAAAGACAAAAAAGGGAATTGTTATGATTGCTACCGATGCAGGATTAGAGCGGATGTTGGAAAGGATGCGAACAAATCAGGAGAAAACGGATAACCTACAAATTGCCGCCCACCCTGAAAGCGCAAAACTTTGCGAATACAATTTAGGGCGAGGCATGAAAATTCAAACCGCGTGTAGAGTATGGGGAAGATCGCTCGTTGATGCAGTACGCCGCCGCGCGACAGAACAAGAGATTGCCGAGATTGCAAAGAAGCAAAAATATGGTCCGATTACTTTGGACAAAATTTGGGGGATCAAATGAGATGCCATTACGATAAAGACGCGAGAGAAATACTTGCGGAAATATCAATCAATTGCGAAACCAGAGAAGACTATACAAATTTGATCTGGGCGATGCGTTACCCGCAACCGTCATTGATTGCGAGTAAAGGTTGGCCTTACCAAATGCGTAAATTACCGCCGCCCGTGCAGCGCAAGGGCAAAGCATTTTTTGAGGTGATAAAATGAAACGAGAAGCATTCCTAGACAGCGTAAAGACATTGCTTGAGGTGCGGGAAAACTCTTATGGCGACCCAGACCGACATTGGGAAAAGGTTTCGCGCCGCTGGTCTCATGTTCTTGGGAAGCCCATTACGACAAACCAAGCCATACAGTGCATGATGGAACTGAAGATGGAACGTCTTATCGAGACGCCAGGACATCTCGACAGCATTGCCGATATTGTAGGATACGCCGCAATCTTGTATGAACTGGAATCTGAAAAATGACGCTCGCCGGTTCTTGCGTTCCGGCTTGAGTGTGGCTCCCTCGCCGGTTTGCTTGGCGGTGTCCCGGCGGGGGAGTCTTAAACCATGTGGAACGTGTCGCCGGTCTGAAGCAGGGTCCCGCCCTCTACCATCTTTTTCAAAATGCGAATTGCGCTCTGTCTGGCGACTTTTGGTTTTTGATCACTGCCCGACATGATCGAAAGCTGGGCGTCATCTACGGTAATCTTGCCATTTTTCCTGAGGAAAACTTCTATCTGAAGGATGTGCTTGCTACGCCGCTTGAATGAGTTCGCCACAGCGTCCCTGATGTCATTAAATTCTGCAACCAGAGACGAGACTTCTTCTTCGTCCTTGTCTATCCCAATAACGCAACGCTTCAGGTCGAACCAGATATCGTGGCCCTTGTCGCCGTCCTTTTGCTTCAGGACTGAAATTTTGGTGGACATTGCTTCTGGGTCTATACGGTGACAGCCAATCAAAAAGTCCATGTTGGCAATGATTGCAGACGAACCACGCGGCCTTTCTGTTGTGGAGTAGCCAGTATGATGCACGATCAAAACGGTTGTGTTGAAGCGGGAGCGGATTTCTTGATTGATTGTGCGAAGATACGCGGAGATGTCTGACGAACTGTTTTCGTCACCAATGAATGTCTGGCTTAGAGTGTCGATGATAACGAGCGTTGGCGGTTCTTCTAATTTCTCAATGGCGCGTGTCAGAGTTTCAATTTCTTCTTTCAGGCTTAAAATAAGCGGTATCGAGCAGACGCCGACATTCATGGGCATATCCACGCCCTGATTCATATTCCACGCCTTGAACCGGCGGCTGATGCCTGTACCGCCTTCGGAAGCGACATACAGCACATATCCTTTTTTGGTTGGCTTACCGACCCATTCAAGCCCGTGAGCAACATGCATAGCGAGGTCAATTGCAACGAATGATTTGAACGTCCCAGACGCGCCGAACAGCATCCCGCCAGAGTTTGCAGGGACTAGATTTTTCACCAGCCAGTCAACGTCCTTATTCTTTTTCTCAAGCGTGTAGAGGTCATCAATGACCTGATTTTCTTCAATAACAGGACGAATGGGGGAGAAGCGATCCGCACCGCGTACCATGCGTTCAAGCTCTGGTCCGATCCGATCTTCCCACCGCTTCAGTTCGTTAGGGTTTGATTCTGGCTTTGCCACAATCATAATTGACCGAAGAAAAGCTAGAGTAGCATCAGGGTTCATGCCCTGGTGGATCATTGAGGCAGACAGCTTAAGCAGCGAATCATGGTATGACCGCTGGTCGTAATTTTCGTTCAAAATGTTCGACAGAAGCTGCACCGCATCGACGCTTTGACGCATCAGCGGGTTTGGTATTTCCATTTTAGGCTTTGGCTCAGGACGTATAGAGCGGATGTCAATTCCGTAAGCCGCGGCTGCGTCTTCGAGCGTGTAGATGTTTTGCTCATTGGAAACGAGCATCTTTGTTTTGAAGATGCCGCTTTCCCGCTTCTTTGTGTTTGAACCGCTGGGCAAGCGCCCGTAACGCACTGTGTTATTGCCGCTCGGGTCGGCTTTGATATAGCCTTGATCGGCCATAGATTTCATAACATTGTCGATCAGCGGCAAATCCATTGTATCTGGATCGGTCGGGTCAAGAAATATGCCGATCTGATACTTGTTTGGACTTGTCTGAATGACGAAGGAGTACGGTCCAACCATGTCATGGGGCTGCGCGTCGTCAGCAAGCAAAACGCAAAGACGGTGGAATTTATCTTTGCTACGCGCCTTGTTCCCGACGACGCGCATCAACGCAACGCTGTAGTAATTGTTGTCGTCGCCTCGCTTGTCGATTAGATTTTGCTGCTCAGGCGAACCGTACCAGGGCGTTCCTGACCAAACGCCGGGAGGCGCTTCGCCGGGATCGGAAGCAAAGGACGCTGTCCAACCGTAAAGACTGTGAAGCTCCGGCCCGTAAACGAGCCGTAAGAAATATGAATTTTTCACGGAATCCCCCTCAATGGGATTAGACTAAATCTCTGGCATTCATTTTAATTCCAAAGACATGGCAGAGTTCTAACACTCTCTCATGATGTTTTCGGGGGATTTTTCCGTTTCCACTGGCGGCAGAAGCCCATCTGCTTACGTTTGATTTTGGCAATTTGAGAAGTTCAGCCGTCCTTGAAACGCCGCCTAATGCAGCAATGACGCGAGCGGCTGGCTGGCAGTGTCCTTTGACATACATGTATTGACCTTTCTTTTTTGCCAAATCAGAAAATACATGTTGCAAAATGCAACGCAAGACCTTATGTAACATTTTATCAAAGGAGACACCGCCATGACTCTAGACGATCTTGCACTTGCGTTTGAAGAAGCAAAAGCCGCTGAAAAAGCGGCTAATCAAAAGCGCATCGACATAGAGAGCGAAATTCTTAAGCTGGTTCACAACCAAGTTAAAGAAGAAGGTCGCACGACATTCATAACAAATGGAAAAAAGATCGTTATCACAAAGCGTCTGATCTACAAGACAGACATTGATGCACTTGTGCGGCAGACTGTTTATTGGGACACGGAACTACGCCCCGTGAAATACGTCGTAGAAGTTGACGAAGCGAAACTAAAAAAGCTGCGCGCTAACGATCCAAAGCTGTGGCATGAAATCAGCAACACAATTACAACGACACCCGCAAAACCAAACTTTACACTGGAGGACACAAATGTTTGATCTGAAAAGCATTCAGCGCAACACCGCCTTAGCACCGCCTCGTATTATGCTTTATGGCGTTGAAGGAATAGGCAAATCCACGTTTGCCGCTAATTCGCCTAACCCTATCTTCATTCTGACTGAAGACGGCCTCGGCTCTTTGACCGTAGCGCATTTCCCGCTGGCAACGTCTTTTAAGAATGTGCTTGATGCCATCAAGACGCTGTATAACGACAAGCATGACTTCAAGACTGTAGTGATCGACAGCCTCGACTGGCTCGAAGCTATCATCCAGCGCGAGATCGAGCAGACGCACGACGCAAAAGACCTTGCCTATGGCAAAGGAACGCTCATCGCAGCAGAGCGCTGGCGCGAGATACTGGACGGCCTGAACGCCCTGCGGAATGACAAGGGCATGGTCATTATTCTGATTGCACACACAACCATTAAGCGGTTTGACAGCCCGGAAACGGAGCCGTATGACCGCTATCAGCCTAAGCTGCAAGAGCGCAGCAACGCCGTAGTGCGCGAATGGTCCGATGCGGTTCTATTTGCGAATTACAAGACCATCATCAAAAAGGATGATGTTGGGTTCAACAAGACCAACGCGCGGGGCATATCGACAGGAGAGCGTTTGCTCTACACAAGCGAACGTCCCGCATACATGGCGAAGAACCGTTATAACTTACCAGAGAGCATTCCGCTTTCTTGGACAGCCTTTGAAAACGCACTTAGCTAGGAGAAAGAAAATGCCTAAAATTGATTTTGATCTGTCAGACTATGAATTCAAAAGCAGCAGCAGCTTTGAACCACTCCCGCCGGGCGATTACACCGCCATCATCACGGACAGCAACCTCAAAGATACGAAGTCTGGGTCTGGTCAGTACATCTCCCTTGCGATGGAGATCATCGAGGGACAGCACTCCGGTCGCCGCATCTGGGAAAACCTGAATGTCTACAATGCCAACAAGCAGGCTGAAGACATTTCTAGGTCTGCCCTGAAGTCTATCTTTGCAGCGGTTGGCAAGCCTAACGCAAACGACACAGAAGAAACGCACCATATCCCGTTTAAGTTGTCTCTTGCGATTGACCGTAAAGACCCGACAAGAAACCGGGTCATGGGCTATAGCTTTATGGGTAGCGTAAGCAAGCCTGTAACTTTGAGCGCAGTACCTTCTTCGCCAGCCCCGGCTTCTTCGGCAAAAAAGCCTTGGGAGCGGTAAATGGTTAAAGTGCCCGACAGTGATAACACGACAGCGAATGCCATTATTGCATGGCACGAACAGAAGCGTGAGCGCCATAGGCTCCACCTGGGCGCGTCACTGATCGGGCACGACTGCGACCGTTATATTTGGCTTACATGGCGTTGGGCTATGACGCCGGAGATCGAGGGGCGTATCCGGCGTTTATTCGACACCGGCAGTAGAGAGGAACTCCGCATATTGGAGGAACTTAAAACTGTCGGTGTCGAATTGTACCAAGAAGCTGACGGACAGATCCAATGCCGCGACGAGACGGGCCATTTCGGCGGGTCTGTTGACGGCGTTGGCAAGGGCTTTCCGGAAGCACCAAAGACATGGGCTGTGCTTGAGTGTAAGACCATGAATGACCGCACTTTCAAGGCTGTGGTCGATAAGGGCGTCAAAGCGGAGAAGCCCCAGCATTACGCCCAGATGCAGACCTATATGGGCCTGCTCAAGCTAGACCGCGCTTTGTACATTTGCGTTAATAAAAATACCGACCATCTGCATAGCGAATGGGTGCATTTTGATGATGCTGCATTTGCTAAGTATATGGGCCGCGCCGAACGGCTTATGAAAATGCGGCAAACGCCGCTGAAGATTTCAAACGACCCTACACATTTTATCTGTAAAATGTGCAGTCAGTACGACCTTTGCCACAAAGGAAAAATTGCCGAAGTTAATTGCCGCACTTGTTGCCACAGCATTCCGTTAGACAACGGTACTTGGGGGTGCGATTACAAGGGCATTGTAATATCAGAAGAAATTCAGCGCGTTGGCTGCGAGGCGCATCTGTTTATTCATGATCTGGTAGGTGCTGCCAAGGCGATTGACGGCGGTGTTAATTCTACAGAATATGTTGAGCCTTCTGGCAAAACGTTTAAGAATCAAAACGGCAACAGCAGGAAAATTGCAAAACGCAAAGTGATATCGCCTCAAGAAGCCAAATCCAGCGAAGAATTTTACAGACCATTTAACGATGATATACCCTTCTAAAGAAGAAATTTTAATCATACTTTGGGCGCTTTGGTTCGTTTGGTTTATACGGGTCAATATGCCGGTAAGGGGAATAGATTGGGTGGGAAAACATCACGGAACAAGGGCGCTGGCGCAGAGCGGGAACTTGCCGCAACCCTGACCGAAGAACTTGGCTTTTGCGTAAAGCGAAAACTAGGTCAGGCCCGTGACGGCGGAGATGACATCCAAATTGGAAAATACCGCATTGAGGTAAAGCGCCGGGAAAAGCTGGCAATCATGGATTGGTGTTCCCAGGTGGAAGCCTGCACAACGCCCTCAGAAGTGCCGCTTGTGGCGTTTCGCCAAAACGGTCAGCCTTGGCGTGTTGTCATTAAGCTGGAACACCTTATCCCGCTTTTACGCGAAGACATTGCTGCTATGGCAGAAACTTTGTTTCCGCCTTCAGCCTGAGCATTCCGTTTCAAACCAAGTTGCCAGCTCTTGCCTGCGCTTGGCTTCTTCGCCGCCCCACGACAATAATTCTAACGCCCAGTCTAGGTACGTTTCGCTTTCATCAAAGCTGGGCGCTGGCAAAATTTCTGTCTGCCTAGCGGGTGGGTCAGGGCACTCCAGCTTCTGAACTAATGTTTCCAGTGAAGATGGCTGCAACGGCGTCGTTGAACATCCGGCGCTCATCGTCAGAAGGGGCACAAACAGGATTGGTTGCCACAGGCGCATTTCGTAACTCCCGGCGTATAGACGCCACTACATCATTGCGAACCGTCTGCCAGTCAGTGAGCCGTGCCTCTGCTTCTTTACGCCCCGCCTCGGAGGACAAATACGACGCCAGAGCGTCTTGGGCCTGTATCTCCATACCGGAGATTTGCTTTTCCAACTCAGGAACTTTGGCTGCTTCTGCGCGCAGATTCTGGTAATGCGACAAAACCAGAAAAAGCCCTAACACTGCTGCCCCAACGGCCCCCAGTCTAAACCACAGAAGCATCACCGTCCCCCTTATTTAACCTGACGCGCTCGTAACCAACTACGCCGAAATACAGCCCTAAAATGGAAGCCTGATAGAGCATGGCAGGGGGAATAACGACCTGAGCCATCTCCACGCCATGCAGCATGGATGCAACCACCGCCGCCCAGGCTACAACGCTATGCAAATCCAGCCGTTTCCTGCGAGCGTCCCACATAGGGTCAGAGTTGTTTTTGCGCGTGGCGCTCACGCCGGGTAGATCCTATGCGGGAGTTGGAAATGCGGGCCGTCCTTAAAGTGCTTCCAGTCCCCGCCCCACTCAACCATCACCGTCACATCTAGCGCAGCCTGTTTAACTGCGTAAGCTATCTTGCCGTACAAAGGCCAATCCCAACGAACTTCTCTACCAATGAGAGCGGCCACATCCACGGCATGCCCAGTGATATGCCGGGAGTTCATAGTCCTACTCGCCCCCGCAGCAACAAGCTGCGTCTGCCGTTGAACGGTCCTAAGACCTTCCGTGATTTTGAAATCTACCGGGCTGAGAACGATGGCACGCTTCATAACCCGTACCAGATCGGGGTGAACGCCGTTAAACTTTTTAAGCGATGTTTCCGAAAAGCAAAATGGCATTTTTACCGCCCAAGAATGCTACTGCTTCCCGTAAAGATCAAAAACATGCCTACAGCCGCTACGCCGATACCCCAGATCACCTTGTGGGCGACAGATTTACCTATCTGAGTATAAACCCGGTCCACTGCTTTTTCGGCAGCTCGTTCCGCTATCAATTCAATGTCGCCGTCAGACAAGTTGTTAGGCATAACACATTCCCATTATTTGAGATTGGTTAACTTGTACAAAGTGGTCATATAAAGCTCGATTAGGGCGTCTACCATATTTTCTAAAGTGGGGTTATTTTTGCTCACGGCAGACCGGGTATTCATCAAAAACATCATTTCAGTTTTAATGGTGTTTTTGATTTCACCTTTTGGCAAAGCCTTTGGGTTGATATTCCCAACAAGGCCGTAAAGACCCTGGTACGCTTCCACAAGTGGGTCAACGATATCAATCAGACCGTCATAGAAGGCCCCTAGAGCCTGATGCTGAGAATAGCTATCCGTTGCCCAATGCGCTTTGTGGGCGGCGTCACGCATGGCAAAGACGTGTGAAATAAGTTCTTCCATTTTCCCCTCCTAAGTCCACTCGAAGATAATTGTTCCGGCGGTCCCGTTAGCACCTGTAGTAGTAGACGAACCGTTGCCGCCATTACCCGCTATGGACGCGCCACTTCCGCCAGTCCCGCCAACATTAAGTGCCCCGTCAGTCCCGTCGTTGCCGTCAGTGTTTATTGTACCACCCGTAGCACTGCCGGAGGCACCACCCGGGCCGGGGGTTGAAGTTGAGCCACCGTCACCACCGTTAGCCCCGCCGCCCGTTAACGCAACTGCACCAACCGCGAGCGTTCCCGTCACCGTCGAGTTACCGCCGCCCGCACCGCTAACCCCGATCGCTCCCCCAGCGCCTAGCGCCCCAACGGAATAAGCCAGAGTAACAACGGTCCAGTCGCTGCTCGCTATGGCAAACACCTTCTCTGCATAGCCGCCTTCACCGCCACCACCGCCGCCATACTTAGGAGAGCCACTAACCCCGCCGCCCCCACCACCGCCACCACCTGCGACTTTAAGGGTTAAAGACGACGCGCCAGTTGGCACCGCCTGATTACCAACCCCAGAAGTGTAAGTGTTTGTAACCGGCGTAAAAGCATTAGCCAGAACTGTATAATACGCGTTGAGCCCGCCAGCCATCAGGTAATTCCATTTCCCACAAGCCGCCATACGGTAGAAGCTACCTTTTTGATCGCCGCAGACCCATTAGCCGCGATAGTGCGCGATCCAGTAGATGCGCTCCACCTTAGCGTATCAGTGGTGATGGATAGTGTGAGATTGCCAGCGCCATTCTCATTTTCGATTGCGATGATGGTTCCAATTGGAAAAGCAACCGTGCCGTTTGCGGGGATCGTGTATGTATGGGCGGTGACGCTGGTGTGATAGTAAGTCTTGCCGCGATCAGCCAACACAAATGTGTAGGTACTGTCCTGAGTAACAACAGGCGTCCCCATATAGCCGCCCTCGGTCGTCGTGGGCGTAGTAAGAGGGGTCGCTATGTTAATGCCGCCATTGGCCGTAATGATGCCGCTGCTGGTAAGGGTGGTTGCCGTAGCAGCACCGAGAGCGGGCGTTACAAGGGTGGGCGTATTGGCAAAAACAAGCGCACCCGTGCCAGTTTCATCTGTGACAGCAGCCGCAAGATTGGCGCTTGATGGCGTAGCAAGCCAAGTCGCTACGTTAGTTCCAAGGGAAATGATCTGACTACTTTGAAGCTGGAACCGCGTTCCGTCGTAAATGATCTGATAAGCTATATTGATCGTAATATCGCCAGCAGCGAGCGCCGTAGTGCCGTTCTTTGTGATCGACTTAGCGCCAAGGCCGTTGATGTTGATTGTCGTGGCACCCGTATTGGTGCCAGCCGCGACAAAGTTGAAAATATTGCCAGCCGCATAAGCTGACAGATTGGGGGTTGCCGTGCCAACGATGGTGTCGGTGCCAGATACGCTTGTAAGGTAAATCGTTGCCCCGCTCTGCACCTGAGACAGCCGCGCCGCATCGGAAACAAGCGTACCAGCCGCAAGGTTGGTAATCTTGTAATTGCCCAAGCTGATGTTGGCTGTCGGCGTAGATTGGCCGTCTTTACAGAGCGCGTTGGTAAGGCCCGTAGCAAGATCGGCAGTCAGCGTGTTAAACGCTGAAGCCGTGATGGTGGTACCAGCTACAACAGGTTGACCTGCGCTATTGATTAGAAATGTACCTGATCCGTTGTAGCTCATTGTTAATCTCCCAAAAAGGCATTAGTCACGGCAGTAACACCGCTAAGTCCAGCGGCTCCGGCGATGCCACCAAGAAACCAATTACGGATTACCCTGCGCTTTTGTATTGCGCTGCCAGCAGACTCTACATCTCTGATTATTTTTGCATATTCATCAGATTTTCCGGGGTAATAATTTTTATAATATTCTTCAACTTTACGCAAAAGCCTATCTATAGGAAGATTTTCAACTTCCATTTGCAATTGTCCAAGTTCTTCTGATTCTTTTGCAATCCCCGGTAATGCAGATTTTTTATTTTCAAGGGTTTTTGCAATTCTTCCAGAAGTAGTTGCTCTTTGTGATGTAGTTCTTAGCTGGTCAATAGCTTCCAATACAGTAGACTTAACATTTGTAAGATTTGGGTTATTCAGAGTTTCAAACAAAACACTTCCAGGCTGAAGAATTTTCTCTGCTTCATTTAAGCCGCCAGTTTGAAGTTTATTTAAGAAAAAGTCTAAAGCGGCCCGCTGAACAGGTTCTGCGTTACCTGTCTGGGTAATCAGTCTATTTATATTTTCGCTGCCTTTATCAATTTCTTTATAAATATCAGCGGCAAGATTATCTTCAGACCATAAACGTCTTCCTAGCCTTGTATCTATATCGTCAAGCTGTTGAGTATAGTTTCTCCAGCTAGTTTGCAGTTCTGGCTGCGCTCGACCGGCATACTGAGTTTGAACGTTATCAATAAGCCTATAAAAGTCTTCCTTTACATTGTTTGGTATAGCTTTGAAGCCTTCAAGATTTTGAGCAAAGGCTTGACCGTAATAACGGCGAAGTTGGTCTACCGCGTCAAACGATGAGCGGAATGTACGGTAAAAATTTTCCCCGCTTTGTTCCACATCTCTTGCTCCCGCATTTCTTGCAGCAAGAGCTTCGTCCGGAGTTAATTCAACTCTACGAGTTCTAATGGCGTCATCTAGTCTTGTGTAAAGATTTCTTATTTCTGGAACGACGGTTGGCCTAAGCCCCGGTCCATAAATTCTTTCGTTAACGTATGGCTGCGTTCTTTGAATAATTTCTCGATAAGCTGGAGTTTGGTCAATAAACACTCCGTTAGCTTCATTTTCACGGACAATTTCATTTCTTGTCTGGCGCAAAGCGGTATCTGCTTCGGAACGCGCCCTTTCCATATTGGCTACATTACCACTTGCAGCTTGCTGAAGCTCGGTTCCGGCCTCAGTCGGTGTTCTAGTAGAATAAAGAGTCGGCTGAGATTCAAATGTTTCTTGCGACCTCAAGACTTCCGCTGTGCGAGTTCTGCGCGCCTCACGCTTCGCTACTTCAGTCGAACGAGAAGAAATTTCCGATTCCCGTGAAGCTATATCGCCCAAAGTCTGCCTTCTCAAACCTTCAGCAATGCGACGGCCCTTGCCGCGATATAAATCAGAGGCAACTCGGGAAACAACTGGCGCTGCAATATCTATTGTTTTTGCAACTGCCGTTCCGGGTGCAAAAACTTGACCAAACTCTGACGCAGGATCAAACGATCTAGTCCCCGTTAAATATTCCGGCAACTGCTGGTTTATTGATTCTTGGATACCAGCAGATGTGTAATTTTCTAATGAGTTCCCCATTCCGCCAAGCGTTACAATATTGCCGCCAAGCGTTGC
>TARA_R110002126_G_scaffold141128_2_pt1 | contig 11861 bp, 10 predicted proteins | sample TARA_R110002126 | Tara Oceans TARA_R110002126 (sample SAMEA4397536) | marine metagenome | biome: Polar Biome; feature: [DCM] deep chlorophyll maximum layer (ENVO:01000326); material: water (ENVO:00002006), including particulate matter (ENVO:01000060) such as... | depth 30 m
AAGAGTGATAATCCAAATATTACGATATCGATTATATTTATCCATAAATTAAAATCTAAAATATATAAATGGATTATAGCCAGATTGCGCCAATTCTACGATTGAAAAAAGCAATAATGCTAAATAAAATAATTTTGTACATGTTTCATATAAGACCTTTATTAAATCGTAATCTATATTCATTATTTTTTCATTAAATATCCTTCTAATAGGGGTAGAAAATATGAACGCGAGCATAATCATCAATACTGAATAATTGTTGATATAAAGAAATATGATACTATTATCACCATTAGTAATACCTAACATGGCTTTTAGATAGTTAAATCCATCAAGCATTGTTTCTGCTCTAAAAAATACCCAACCTATTATAACTATTAAAATTACATAGAGGTGTTGTAGAAAAATTGGCCAATTTTGTGTTTTTAAAATTTTACTACGTTCTAAAATCAGAAAAAAACCATGAAAAAGTCCCCAAAAAATAAAATTCCAACTTGCTCCGTGCCACAAACCAGTAACAAAAAAAACCAAAAATAAGTTAAAGTAAGTTCTCCAACTACTTTTACGATTACCACCCAAAGGAATATATAAATAATCACGAAACCAAGTAGAAAGTGAAATATGCCATCGTCTCCAAAAATCTTGAATAGACTTTGAAATATATGGATAATTAAAATTTTCTTTAAAATTAAACCCTAGCATTTTACCAAGACCTATTGCCATATCTGAATAACCAGAAAAATCAAAATAAATTTGAATTGAATAACATATAATCCCTATCCATGCAGAGGATTGCGAAATACTATCCATTTGTACTGAAAATGCTTGATCTGCAATTAGAGCAGCATTATTTGCAATTATAACCTTTTTAGCAAGGCCCCTTATAAATCTAATTGCCCCACTAGTAAAAAGGTCAATATTAGTTGTTCTTTCTTTTATCTCAAGAGCAACATCATGATATCTAATTATCGGCCCTGCAATTAATTGTGGAAAAAAAGATATATATAGTCCTAAATGAAAAACATTTTTTTGAACCGCAGTTTCTTGTCTTGCTACATCTACTAGATAAGAAATACCTTGAAAAGTAAAAAAGGATATACCTATTGGCAAAAAAATATTTTGATGATCATATTCCAGATAAAGTCCAAAATCTTGTAGGATTTCGACTATAAAATTAGCGTATTTATAATAAAGTAATAAACCTAAGTTAATTGCTATAGCCACTCCTAAAAGGACTTTAGAACCTAAAATACTTTTGTTAATAAAGTAATTAATACCTAAACCAGAAATATAATTAATTGCAATAGAAAAAAGCATTAATAATAGTAAAATACCTTCTCCCCAAGCATAAAACCCTAAACTCGCAATTAGAAGAAAGAAATTACGATATTCTTGTTTCAATAAGAAGTTTATAATAAAAACTGATGGCAAAAAAACAAAAAGAAAGACAAAGGAACTAAAAACCATAAATGTTTTCTCTATTATTTAAAACTTCTAAATATTAAACCTACCAATAGGTCTATTCTAATTTTAATTTTCTTTGCTAAAGAAAAAGAACTCTTGCTTCCTGTAGCTGAAGCTACATTTTCATGCCTTCTATAAAAGATTAAAGGCTTCTCGATATAAAAAGTATTTCCCATAGTCTCTGCGATAAGACCAATCCAAATATCATGCATTGGTATATTTTTTGGAAAAGGTAAAGCCTTTTCTAAAACTCTACGTTGAAATGCCAATGTACAACCCAAGAAATTAACTTTAATTAAATTGTTAAATATCCCTGTTCTTTTTCTCTGTGAATTGAAAAAAAGTTTTGATGATTCTATATTGTTATTTTGAAAAATAGATGCATTAGAAAAAACTAACAAATTATCTTTTAATAACTCCTTATATTTTTGAACCTTTCCCTCTATCCAAATATCATCTTGATCTGATAAAAATATAACATCTCCAGAAGCCTTATTTAGAGCATTTTCAAAATTCAGTATTAAATTTTTCTCCGTAAAATGCAATAGTTTTATTCTAGTATCCTTATAGTTTTCAATTATACTTACCGTATTATCCGTAGAACCGTTATCCGAAATAATTATTTCATCCTCTAATGATAATTGTTTCAATATTGAATCTAATTGCTGATTTAAAAATAAATCGCCATTATAAGTAGCCATGCAAACCGAAACCCTCATTTAATTTAAATGTTTAATCATTTTTTTAAAAAAATACTAGCTAAAAAAGAATTAAAATAAACAAATATAAATTCCATATTTTTATATCTCCACGCTAAATTTGCAGCCCTAACAAAAACAATGGCAACATATTGAAGCCAATCAGTAATTCCTTCCTTAGATATCTCTAAAGCACCTTCACAGTAAAATTTAAATCTATTCAATTGGTTAGAAAAAGAGGCTTCATTATCAGAAAAATCTTGTATACATTCTAAATTCATTAAACAAAATGTTGAACTCAGCTTTCTAAATCTTTCAATAAACTGAAAATCACTAAAGTCTAATTTTACTGCATTATTATACCCACCTGAAGCAAAGAACGTATCTAAATCTAAAAACATACCACTATTAACAGGTGCTATTTTAAAAAGAGAGTACTCCCCTGGAGTTATAGATTTTAAATGAAACCCTCTTTTAAAGCTATATTTGAAAGGAGAAAAAATTCGCCCATCATCCAATCTTAATAATGGTGCTATCATTTTAACATTGGGAAATTCTTGCAATGAATTCTTATAGGCTTCAAAAATATTTATAGGAAGAGCAGTATCTTGATCTAAGATAAGCATCCATGATTTTTTAAGCTGTTTTGCCCAGTCTGCACCAGTATTATATGCTTTACTAACTCCAGAGTTGTCCGGGTCATGGTGATAAATAATATTCAACCCTTGAGCATTTGTAATGTTTTGAGGTTTTGGAGAATTGTCATATAGGAATAAATTTAACAATTCTTCACCTCTGTTTGCTGCCAAAATACTTTGGAAAGAGATAGAGTCTTCATATCTAACCTTGTACAATACTATTACTACGGAAACTTTCTCTATAAATTCATTCATTTGTTACTTGTACATACCCTTTTTCTTCATCTCTGCAATAGATTTTTCGTAATTATCCTCCTTTACTTCTTGCATATCTACCCAGGAAGTAAAATTACTAATACCTCTCTCAAAATCGATCTTAGGAGTAAAGCCGAGTGCTTTTTCAATTTTCTTCAAACAAGCATAATTATGCCTTATATCTCCAATTCTATAATTACCTGTTATGCTTATAGAAACATCTATACCATAACTTGCGATTAAAGTTTTAGCAACAGTAATTACATCTGTTGCAACTCCTGTTCCAACATTAAAAACCTCTCCATTAGCTTCTTCTTTTTCTAAACCTAAAATAGTTGCATCAACAATATCATCTATAAAAACAAAATCCCTAGATTCATTTCCGTCTTCAAAAATATTAATGCCATTCCCATTTTTAATTTGTGTTGAGAATATTGAAAGTATTCCTGTATATGGATTTGATAACGACTGTCCTGGACCGTAAACATTTTGGTATCTAAAAGCAACAGGTGCTATACCTACTGTTGGGCATACCGTCATTACCATTTGCTCTTGATTCTGTTTGGTAATACCATAAACAGAGGATGGATGTATTTTTGACTCCTCATCTGTAGCAACTAATTCTAAAACATCTGTATTAGGGTATTTTACATCAAAATCACCCTTCTCCATATCTAACTCTTTTCTATGCTTTGGGTAAACATCTCCCAATGTTTTGCTTAAATATTTTCCTTCTCCATAGATAGACCTTGAAGATGCCACAATAACCTTTTTGACATTAGTTTTATTATTTACCAGAAAATCCAACATTAAAGCTGTTCCTTGTACATTTACTTTTACATACTTCTCTACTTCATACATTGATTGACCCGTACCTGTTTCCGCTGCAAAATGTATAATAGCATCTTGATTATTTATTGCCTTCTTCCAATCCTCAATAACAGTAACATCTCCTTTTATAAAATTGACTTTGTCTTTTATAGAATTATACAATGGAGATGTTTTTTCAGGATTTTCTCCATGAATCTGAGTTGAAAGGTTATCTAAAACAGTAATAAAATATCCTTTATGTAATAATTTTAAAGCCAAATTAGAGCCAATAAAACCTGCTCCACCCGTTATCAATATATTTTTCATAGACTCTTTTAGTTTTTATGTTATATAAAACTATAATCAAAAATAGGTAAATTTTAAATCTTGAGTTGGATAATAAATTATTTATAAATAAGAAAAAGATTACAAATTTTTTAGACAAACCTCTTCTTTATAAGAAAAGACGGATAATAAAAAGCAAATAACATACGTTGGTGTTGCTGTTTTAAAAGGAGATTCTATAATTGCTAAAATCATAGTGGCAAACATTATTAGCATTAAAGTTTTATTATTCTGTTTTCCATATAGGAATAATAATGAAAGTGAAATAAACATAATTATTATACTACCAATTAAGCCATTTTCCAAAAAATAGCTAAGGTATTGATTATGAGAATGATTAATTTCCATAATTGTAGTTATACTTGATTTTTGTATTGGAAGATTTACAGGCAAAATCTCACTAGAATTTCCCGTACCAAAACCAAACCACAAATTTTCTTTCATTTTTAAAATAGATATTTTCCATAATTTAGCACGAAAAGGATCTATATTTTTAATGAAGGTAATGATAAACCCAAATATTAAAATATATAAAGGAATCAATATTAACTTCAATATTCTTATTGAAATATAGTTAAGAAGCATTATCATAATACCTAATAAAAGTGCAAATCTAGAGCCTAAAAGTAATAAACTAGTTACAGCTAAAATTGAATAAAGAGCGAAATACTTTATAGAAACTAATTTTTCCTTTTTAAGGTTTAACACAAATATTTGACCTATTAGGATGAAAAATGAAATGAATGTGGTATGGTCATAGAGCACCCAATATAACAGATGATGTCTATTAGTTTTTAAATCTAAAAAGAAATTAGAAAACTTAATGTTGTAATAGTAACCATCAAAACAAAAAAACAAAATACAATAGACTGTAAGTATAGAACCAAATACTATAAAAATTTTTGTGTATACTTTTTTTATTTCATCTAAACTATCTGAAAAATCAATTGTCGTTGAAATAAGTAAAAAAATAACAAATGTTATAGGTATTGCCAATTTAGAAAACTGACCATTACCCAATAGAAAACAAGGTACAAGAAAAAAAGTTGCCAACAGATAATTGGCTTTGTTATAGTAGAAAAATTTGTATTTTATAAAAGTAATTATACCATAAATCAACAGAAGTATAGAAGCTAATGTTAACCATGCAGTTTTTAAAAGTATTAAAGAAATAAACAACCCTACAAATAACATTTTAAAATCTCTTAATTCAAGTTTTGATCTTACCCACTTATATATTGGAATAAAAAGTAAAATAAACCAAGATAAAACAAGTAGTAAAATACGTTTCCATAATGGAATCATTATCTCATAAATAGGATTTAAAACAATATAAGGATCAAAAGGTTTTACTGAAGTTTCTAAATTAAAAACCCCTATGCCTTGCTCTATGGAAGTAATGTTTTTGGTAAATCCTATTCTTTTTGAAATATTCTCTTCATTAAGTTTAAACAGAACATCTTTATTCGCTAATAGTTTAAGTTCATCTATTTTAACTTTTGAGAGTTCAGTATTTTCCCCAAAATCTAATCTAACAAACTTTAGCTGCTCGCCATTTTTTAAAGTAAAAGGTATTTTAATTGCATTTGCACCTTTATTAACCTTTACGCTCTTTTTATTTTTTTGATTAAAATTAGACCCAGTATCAAAATATAAATCTAAGCTACTGTTTATGTTATAATCTATTTTGATATGGAACTCAAAATTAGATTGTTGAAGCTTGCTGGTTACATAAAAACTAAATATAAAATTTACAATTAAAGATAAAATAATGCTTAAGCAAATTCTATAAACAAATGAATTTTGAGATAAACTTTTTAGCATGCTTCTATTATAACCTATTTACGGAATCTGAATTAGTTTTATTTAACACTTTTAATGAGGCAAGTCCTATCATAAACATTGATATGCCAAGGGGGTTATTAAAATATGGGTTTGTTGAAGAAAGTAAAATCACAAAAAGAAATCCAAGTAAAAATGGTTTCCTTAGATAATTGTAATTACTTCCTTTTCTATATGTTATATATAAATATGCGAATAAAGTACTCCATATACACAATCCTAAAATGCCTTGCTTATGAAACACTTCTAAATAACCTATTTCCATATGAACTGGCCTTATAGGTACTCCATTACCAAAACCATGTCCTATAAAAAATGAAGCGAAATTTACATCATCAAAAACTTGACCTATTTGTTCAATTCTTGTTGAGTCACTTAACTTCTTATCACCTATATCGTTTTTTGCGAAAAAAATTATACTTCCAAAGACAAGCACTGATGCCAAAACAAGCATCTTAATATTAAGCCTTAATAACAAAGGAATACCATAAAAAAGAGCATATAGCAGTCCAAACATTAATATTAACCCTCTTGTACCAGTAAATATCATTGCCATGGTAAGAATTAAAATAGCTAATGATTTAACATTTGATTTAGGACTATGAATCCAAAAAATCAATCCCAAAACCATATACATAAATCCTTTATAAAAAAATAGCCCTTCTGTACCCCTAAACATAAAATCAGATGAAGATATCCCAAGATTTACAAAATTATAAAACCAAGAAAAATTTAAATTTCCAGAAAGAAATAACACCTGAATTATTAAATATAATACAGCCATAAAAAAGCTGGTTTTTTTGATTAATGAAACTACTAGAGCAACGTCTTTATATTCCCTAATATAATAACTAATAAAAATGATGCTTAGAAAATAAGAAAGAGGCTTAATGTCTTCAATTATCAACGGCAAAAGAGCGCCATTAAGAAAACCCAAAACTCCATAAAAAATAGAAACAATTATAAAAACTGAAGAAATTACCAAAACATAACCTTCAATTTTACCACGTCTTATATAAAGTAACGTTGTTAAAAGTATGTTAATAACAAACAGCCCTATTCTAAGAGTAATAGACCCAAATTCAAACACCCTACCTCCACCACCAATAAACAATTCTATAAGTGTTATAGAAAAAAGTATTGAAATTAATGCACGCATATATTAGATTGACTGAAATGTATAACATTTATTAAAATACTACAAGAATACGGTTTACAATACATTATTTAAACCATAAAGGCAAAAACTTATTACGTTGTCCTGAATAAAACAACAAATAACATATTTTGATTTTCGGCTATTCTATAGATAGTTTTTATTGATTAGTTAAGTCCTAGATATAAAAACACTTAAATTTGACTTTGATATAAGATAAAATTAATTTTTAAGCTTAAATATTTTAGATATTCAGATTATGGTAAAAAATATTTTATGGGATTTTGATGGTGTTATTTTAGATTCGATGCAGGTAAGAGATTATGGATTTAGAAAAATATTTGAAGAACATTCACATGAACAAGTTGAAAAGCTTTTAATATACCATAGAACAAATGGTGGTTGGTCTAGATATGTAAAAATCAGATATTTTTATGAAGAAATTTTAGGACAAAATATTAGCGAAAAAGAGGTTCTTGTGCTTGCTAATAAGTTTTCTGATATTATGAGAGAAGAATTAATTAAATCAGAACATTTAATTGCAGATTCATTAAAGTTTATTGAAAACAATCATATGAACTTTAATTTTCATATTGTTTCTGGATCAGATGAAAATGAATTACGGTTTTTATGTAAAAAATTAAAAATTGACTCCTTTTTTATTAGTATTAATGGATCTCCTATAGCTAAGAATAAATTGGTATTCACTGTTTTAAAAGACTTTGGTTATAAAAAACATGAAACTATATTAATCGGAGATTCAATTAATGATTATGAAGCAGCAAAAATTAACGCAATAGAATTCTATGGATATAACAATATCAAATTAATGGAGCAATCTAAAAAATATATTGAGAATTTTGATGAGCTTCAATTAATATAGACAAGCTCCTTCAACCACTAATTTAATATCTTCTCACAAGCTTTTGAAATCTATACGTCATAATACAATATACTTAGTTGCAGCCAACTCATTACAGGTTGGACTAGGGCTTGTATTAAGTATTTATTTAGCTAGGTTTTTTGAAGAAAAAGAAATATTTGGAAAATATCAACAGCTATTTATTATAATAAATTTTTTAGTCTCTTTCTCATCCGGCATTCCTATGGGTTTGTCTTATTTTTTTGGAACATACTTGGATTACACCTCTCGTATTCAAATTTATAAGCGTTTTTGGTGGTCTATGTTTTTTCTTTCTCTAGTTTTAGGAGGTGTTATATTTTTATTTAACCCTATTCTAGCTGATTTTTTTCAAAATAATTATTTTAGTGAATATTCTATTCTATTTAGTGGGCTTCTTACATTAAAAATAATTAACTCATACTATTTACAATACTATTTAACAAGGGGTAAGCTTCAGTTTTATTTCGTTGTTATAGTTACTGAGTTCGTTCTGAGTATTATTTTAATAGCAGCCATTTCTCAATTTAACCTTCAGATAAAAGAAATCTTAATTGGTTTAATTTTAATTTCATTGACTAAGTTAATAGTATTTGGATCTAATTCTTTGTTGGTATTCAAAATTAAAGGCCCAATAATTTTATCAAAAAAGGAGTTAGATTATATCTTACCAATGATAGCAATATCAATGGCTTCTCTTCTTACTCTTTATACGGATAAATTCATGATTTCTTCAATTTTAAATCCAAAGAGTTTCGCTGAATATCAAGTAGGAGCTTTTTCCATTCCATTCATAGGAATAATTACTGGATCAGTTGTAACAGCCTTAATACCAGCTTTAGCAAAATTAAAATCTGAAGGTAATATCAGCGAAATTAAAACTCAATTACGAAATGCTACTAAAAAAACCTCGCTTTTTTTAGTTCCCATTTTAATTTATTGTATTCTACTAGGTCCTCACCTAATTACTGCACTTTACACTGAAAATTATAAGAACTCTGGTTATATATTTCAATTATATACTGCCAGCTATTTATTAACCGTAATAGCTTTTTCAGCTGTAATGAATGCCATCGGACTTCAGAAATGGGTTCTTTTAAATACAATCCTTAATTTAACTTTAAACGTTATTTTAAATTTAATTCTTATACCAAAATATGGTAATTTCGGCGCTGTCTATGCTACTTTAGCATCTACTTATTTAGGTTATTTTTTACCAATATATCTATTAAAAAAACAAATTTCGGTTAACTTTTTAGAATATTTCCCATTTCGTTTCTATTCGAAAATTTTATTGCTGTCAACCGCTCTAGCCTTAATTATCTTATATTTAATGAACCATTATAATTTATATAAATGGTTTGCATTTATTGCAGCTGTACCATTTTACTTTATAATTTTAATAATTGCTGCTGACAAAAGCATTCTCGATAAAAACCAAGTTATAAATAGAATAAAAAAAATTGGCGGAAAATAAACTTCTTTTTGAACGGTATAAAAAAAACAAATCTCAACTAAAATATAATTTTAATGGCTATGAGCTAGATAAAATTTTAGCGATGGATTTAATATCAGAAATTTACGTTAACCCTCCGCTAAAAATTCAAACTTTGAGATATTTTTTTTTAGCAATTAATATAAATTTAATTGCTAATCAAAACCCCAATCAGACCCTTTTTTCTATAGGGAGATATCATAGAAAAGACTATTACGAAATCCTTAATTATGTGCGGTCTAAAACCATCAAATCTGTACTATTTGATTTAAGCAAAATAAAACCTATTCCACATATTAAAATTTCTAATTTAATTTTAGCCTGTAAACATATTTTTAAAAATACCGACTTATCTCTTAAATCAAAACTATTTTTAGCTTGTCAATTGTCCTATTATCTAAACACAATAGATGAACTAGAAGACAAAAAACCCACTTTTAAAAAATACATCGCATTCAGTGGAGTTCATCATCTAGAAGCTATCATCACGTTTTATTTTAAAAAGAAAAAAACACCAACATATTCATTACAACATGGTATTTATTATGTTTTTAAAAAACATATTCCATTAGATGCTATTTTATTTGAGAATTTTTTATCTGACAAACAATTATGCTGGGGAGAATATAGTATTGATGAATATAGGAGCTATGGTATTAAAAAAGAATCTTTAATCTTAGCTGGTTATCCTAGAAATATAATTAGAAAAAGTCCTCCAGCTACATTAAATAAACAAAAATGTTTAGTTCTTCTGGCAAGGTATACCTATGAGCATTCTAACGTCGAATTAATAAATATATTAAAACAATTTTCTAGAGAAAATGACGTAAAAATTAGTATCAAACTTCACCCAACTTTAAATTGGCAAAAATATAAAGCTTTATGTAATTCACTTGGTTGGGAGTTAATTGAAGAAAAATATACATTAACAAATATGTTTCAAAAGAATAATTTTGGCTGGGCTATTGCAATAAATACGGCAGCATATTATGAGGCATATTTAAACTATTTACCATGTAAAAGATTTAATGATGGTACTTTTGAAGATAGTTTACATGTTTTTAATGATAATTTTGAAGACTTAAATCAACTTGAAGAAGTTTTTAAGGCAATTCCATTTAACCATAAAGAAAACCTATCTAAATATTTTAACCAAGCAGACGAACGCCTTAAATACATTCTAGGTCTAGGTATTGATAATTATACTATTATAAATGAAAATTCATAAAAGAATAAATTATGATATTAGTTATCAACCCAGCTTTTATTTTAATTGACAAGAGATAAAATGGAAAACCAAAATATCAAGATTACAATTATTATAGCCGTTTTTAACGGGGAAGAATATATTGAGAATACTATTAAAAGTGTTTTGACCCAAAAAAAAGAAATAGACCTAATTATTATAGACGGTGCTAGTCAAGATAAAACTGTTGAAATAATAAGTAAGTACAAGAGTAAATTACATCGATTTATTAGTGAAAAAGATGAAGGTATTTATGATGCTTTCAATAAAGGTTGGAATCTGGCTGATTCTAATAGTTTTATACTTTATTTAGGCGTTGGTGACCAATTAAAAGAGCTTCCTTCAGATGATAAATTTACAAAAGCTGACATAATTTACGGCAGAGTTATCTTAAATGAGAATACTATATTTAATTCAAAAATAGGGTTTAGGTTAAAATTAGGGAATACATTGCATCATCAAGCATTATTAGTCAAAAAAAGTCTTCACCCTATCTCACCTTTTGATAAACAATTTAATCTCTATGCAGATTTTGATTTTAATCAAAGATTATATAAACAAAATTTCACGTTCATATATGATGATGTATTCTTGTCTTATGCTTTACCTGGTGGAGTTAGTGCCGTTTTCGATGAACAGCAGTCATTAAAAATTGTGAAAAAAAACTATGGTGTTCTGCTTTTTGTTTTTGCAGTAATTTATTATAGGTTACAAAATTTAAAGAATTTGCTAATGTAATGTTTAATTTAGAGTATTAATTAATACTCTTATTGAGCCATATTATTGATTGCTTGTTCTATTTTTAAAACATCGGAAGGTTCATCTACTGCAGCGGAGCTACCAGAGGTTTCAATCATTTTTATAGGTACATTTAAATCAAAGAAACGTAAAATTTCAATGTCTTCAAAATATTCGAACTCAGCTTTCTTTTTTGCTTCTCCAAATAATTTTAAATCGTTATAACTAAAGGCATAAATACAAACCTGCTTTTTATATAAAGGTTTTTGGTCT
>TARA_R110002126_G_scaffold178501_2_pt1 | contig 11849 bp, 17 predicted proteins | sample TARA_R110002126 | Tara Oceans TARA_R110002126 (sample SAMEA4397536) | marine metagenome | biome: Polar Biome; feature: [DCM] deep chlorophyll maximum layer (ENVO:01000326); material: water (ENVO:00002006), including particulate matter (ENVO:01000060) such as... | depth 30 m
AAATGATTATCTACTTGTTGATTCAAATAATAATAAACTCTCATCCGTAAAACTAAACCAAAGATTAAACGCCATATTTAATAAGAAGGTAAGCGTCAATATATTGAGACATAGTTATTTATCTAATATGTATCAAGGGATCCCAGCATTAACAAAAATGGAAGAAACCGCCGAAAACATGGGACACAGTATAAAGGAAGCATTACAATATATAAAAAAATAATAATTATATTCTAAATCATTATATAATGCCGTCATACTATGAGCGCAATAGAGAAGCCCGAATTAAATACCAATTAGAATATTATAAAAATAATAAATTATATATTTTAGAAAAACAAAAAGAATATTTTAAAATATATTATCAAAAAAGAAAATTAAAAAATTTAGATTTAAATAAAATTGATAAAAGACGAAAAAAACCACCACCAGAAGGAATACGACAGAAGATAAGCCCATCTATTATAGTAAGTTTTTAATAGAATATTAAGTTTTAACTGATTATTAAGTAAATAAGCAGTTAAAGATTAATTAAAACGTTTTAATATAGCTTTAACCATCATTAATATTAATATTAATCTAAAATTAAACTTAATATTCATCTAAAGCCGTCTAAATTACTAAATAAAAAAGAATAAAATAAAAAATATAATATATTATATATATGCCAATAAAAATTATTCAAAAAAATAAACCTGATCTACAAGTTTGTAAAATGAATTGTGATAAAGAGCTTGCCCCACATCTAAATGATTATGAAATGTTTAAACACTTTAACGCGCATGGATGCAATTGCATCATAGGAAGGCCGGGTTCAGGTAAAACTAATTTAATTTATAGTTTATTTAAAACTACTAAGGGGAAAAATAGAATATTATCGGGGGTATATTCTACAATCTATGTATTCCAACCAAAAGCATCCCGCCGATCCATGAAGGACTCAATATTTGAAGAATTACCCGACGACCAAAAATTTGAGGATTTAACATTTGATAACTTATATGAAGTATATTCAAGAATAGAAAAAGACGCCGAGGATGGATATACATCATGTATTTTATTTGACGATATGGGTAGTTATTTAAAAAACAAAGAAACTTTAAAAATCTTTCGTATGATGATGATGAACCATCGCCATTTACATTTGTCTATGTTCTTCATGATTCAAAATTGGTATTCTTCAGAACGAACTATTAGAAGGCTCTGGCATAATATCATAATATTCAAAGTTTCAACCGATGAATTAAATAATATTTTATCTGAAGTGACACATATAAAAAAAGCTGAAACAATTAAAGAAATTGACGAAGCCGTATTTGATAAAAAGTTTAACTATTTATTTATTAATGTTAATAATAACTTATTTTATAAAAACGGCGATTTAATAGAATTTGAGAAATAAATATCTAAATTAATATATATATGAATAATCATTTTTTTTTTAGTTATGCAGGAAATAAAAGACAAGAAATAAAAATAATCTATGATGAAGTAGAACCATCGTTAAAAAATATCAAAACAATTATTGAACCGTACTGCGGGTCAAGTGCTATGTCTTATTATATATCAACTAAACATCCAAAAGAATATAAATATATTTTAAATGATAATAATAAAATGTTAATTGATTTATATAAATTAGTTCAAGATGGAAAGAAAGAAAAAGAAGTAGAAGATAAAATTAATAAATATATTATTAAATTTAATGAATGTAAAACCAACGAAGAAAGAAGAATATATTATAGTTCAATTGTTAAAGATAATGGTTGTATATGTTCATATATTTTTATTAATAAATATTATTCTATGAGACAAGGTGTATGCCCATTATTTGAAAGAACTAAAGAACTAAAGCCTTTTAAATTTTCTAATCATCCTATATATAATTTTATTAAAAATGAAAATGTAACCTTTTTAAATGATGATGCAATAAATATCATTAATAATAATAAAGATAATAAAGATAATTTATTATTATTAGATCCGCCTTATATTGGAACTTGTAATGACTTTTATATAGATAAAAGCATGAATATATATGAATATTTATATAATAATAATATTAATAATTTTGTTTGTTTTATCTATTTAATTTTAGAAAATATATGGATTAATAAATTATTATTTAGTTCTAATAATATTTCGGATCCATATGATAAAAAATATGAATTATCAAAGAAAAAAACAACTCATATTATAATAAGTAAAAAAAAATAAAATATATTTCATAAAAAATAATATCATATAATATATATATATTATAATGTCATCATTTTTCAAAAAATTAGGTCATGATATCAGCTCAGCATTTAAGAAAGCACCAAAAGCCATTAATTCAGTATTCAAGAAAGGGGGGGCAATTTCTAAAGTAATTTCTAAAGGGCTCGGAGCCACATCTAAAATACTCGGAACAGTTGGGAAAGGCATCGGTTCCGTTGTCAATAGTCCAATTGCGCAAGGAATCGCCATGGCAGTTGCGCCAGAATTAGCCCCCGAACTTATATTAGGCGGTAAAGCATTAAGTAAAGGGTTACAAGTTGGGTCAAAAGTAGCGGGCGCCGGTTCTCGTTTAACTGATGTTGATTCATATAAAAAATCACATCTTGAAAATATAAGCGACGCATTAAAAAGGGCAGATGAATTAAAAGCAACTACACAAGAATTCGCATAAAAAAATATTTTCTAGTTAATAATAATGTATAATATTATTAATTATAAAAATCAAAAAAAAAACTATAAATTTTATTTATTTGAAAATTGTAGATTATGTGAATATTTTAAAAGTGGTAATATATGGGAACCTCATGTATTAAAAGTATTTGACGAATATTTAAATAAAGATTCAATATGTATTGATGCCGGCGCACATGTTGGATATCATACCATTTATATGTCGTCAATTGCTCAACGGGTTCATGCTTTTGAATGTAATAATAAAACTTATGAGAAATTAAGAAAGAATATACAAAAAAATAAAATTAATAATGTTGATTTATATAAATACGGTTTAACAGATAAAATAACAAATGATATATTTTTAGAATTTTGTAATGAAAATAATACAGGCGCATCCGGTTTGTCTAATAATCCAATGGGAAAGCCAGAACATATAAAAAAATTAGATAAAAAACAATCAGTAAATATGAATACCATTGATTCATTACAATTATCTAAATTAGATTTTATTAAAATAGATGTAGAAGGATATGAACGCAAAGTAATAGATGGGGCAATGAAGACAATATTAAAATATAAACCAATAATATTAATGGAAGTATGGGAGAATCATCACGGCGTCACCAGTTTAGAACATACTTTAAAATTATTTAGTGACTTATTAGAAATTTATAATATTATAAGATTAGATTTAACATGTGATTATTTATTTATAAAAAAAGAATAAAATATTTAAAATAATATATAATATAATATAATATATAATATGTCATTTTCTATTGTTTTAAATACCGCCAGCGCATCGCAATATTACGCCGTAAATACTGCGGGTAAAGATTTCACATTTGCTTTTAATTTTGGGACATTTGTCACAGACGATTCACCATATGAATTAACATGGACATTACAAAGTCAAAATGTTGCGTTGGCTACCTTCACCATGATCCCGCAATTAAATTTACAAATTGGTTCATTATCAACAAGATATGAAGGGACAAGTTCAACTGAAAATAAATATTCGCTTAATGTTGGTTCAGTTCCTATAAATTGGAAATCTACAAGCGTCGGAAATTATACGGCTACATTAATGGATAACCCGCCCATTTATTTTCCATCATTAAACGGCTCATCTAATTTCATTAGGGTTTCATTTACTCAACAAGGATCGGGGACTTTACTAGCAACAACAATGCCCACATTTAATTTAATTTTAAATTTTAAAAAGTTATAAATAATATTTATTTTCTATATTAATATAATATAAATATTATGTCAAGTTTATCAAATAATAACACCGTTGCGAAATCAATGAACGGCTTAATTGTTATAGATGCCGATACGGTCAATTCTTCTGAAATTGATGTAGATACATTAGTTATTAATATAAGTGGAACCGCGCCAACTATTGCCAATCCTTTAGATTATTCAACTAATATAGCAACTACAGAATGGGTCACAAATCACGCAGGGGTTGGTTATGTGACTTTAAATACATCACAAACACTAACATCAGGAATTAAAACATTTACAAATTTGCCCGAGTGTTCAACAAGCGCAACAACTAATAACCAATTTGTAAATTTAAATAAATTAAATAATGCAATATCAACGGCGGGCATTGATTATGTGCATATTACAGGAACAGAAACAATAACCGGAGAGAAAACTTTCTCTAATGCTAATACATATATTAATAATACACTAACAGCAAACACAATTACCGCAACGGGTGATTTAACATTAAACCCCGTAGGGAGTATAAATTGTAATGGAAAAACAATAGATATGACAGGCGGAGAAATTCACAAATGCCCTCTTATACATTCACAAAATAATAATAATATTGTTGTTGAAGCATTGGGAACAGGTGATATTGTCCTTAAAACTAATGGTGTAGATCGTGTAACCGTTGCGGATAATGGAATTACCACCTTTACATTATTGCCACAATGTTCATCAGTGCCAAGCACTGGAAACGATTTAATAAATAAAAGTTATGGGGACGCTACATATGCAAGCGGTGCTGGTTTCGTGACGCTTAGCACAACACAAAGTATTTCAGGAGCTAAAACTTACACAACTAATACATTAAAGGCAGAGGCAGGAATCACCGTAAAAAATGGTGCATCGGCGCAAAATGCTACACTCACACATAATACAACAACATTAGATGTAATAGGAACGGGTGATATATCAATTAAACCAACAAATGATTTTAATGTTCTTACAGGAACAGGTAAAAATATAACAGTTTCAACACCTTCAACATCTCTTCTTCAATCAACTCAAACCTTTACGACTGGAATAACAAACACTTCCTCGTATATTGCTTTAGAATCACCAACAACTTATATCACAGGTTTGAGCACACAACCTAATTTAATTATTGCGGGTGCTTCAGGAACTATTTATGGATTAAAATTTACAAGAGGTGGAACAACATTAGCTGCGGTTAATCGTATTAATTGTTCATCTACTGCTGATACTTTTTATTTAGAAGTCAATAGTGGGACTCAAATTACTATAACAAATACAGCGGTTACAATAAACCCCGATGATACATTTAACATGATGCCAACCGCAACAATTATACAAAATGTAAGTTCAACAACACCATCGGGGTTTTTATATTGTAATGGTGGGGCAATATCGCGGACGACTTACTCAAGGTTATTTGGTGTTATCGGGACTACTTATGGGGTGGGTGATGGTTCAACAACGTATAATAAACCCGACTTCCAATCTGTTTTTTTGAGGGGCAGTGGTTCGCAAACAACTGGCGGAGTGACCTATACCGCGGGGGCAGTTGGAACAATACAACAAGATGCCGTATTAGACCCATTATATGCAAGTAATGAAGGGTTTAGAAGCGCAGCAGCAGGCGCTCGTGATTGTGTTTCACGTGATAGAATCACAGCAGACCCTACGGATACTAATACCGGTATTTTACCACGTTTTGATAGAACCGCAACTGAGAATCGCCCAGTAAATCATGCCGTATATTATTATATCCGTTATTAAAAAACTTTAAAAAATATTTTTTTTCTAGTCTAATATAATCAAAAAGGAAAATGGATATAAAAAACATTTTAGAAATTGCAGAAGATAAAATTATAAGTGATTTATGCTTTACATTTTGGGAGTTAAACAATAAAATTATTAGTAGCCCCGATAATGAAGAATTAAAACAACAACAACAACTTATAAAAGATAAGATTGATGAAATGTATAAAATAATAAACAAAAAAGAATAATATTAAATTTTTTTCTAAATATAATATATATGTATAAAAAAATTAAATCAAAACTCCCAGCCCCTCGCCCTCTTATTGGAGCAGGTGGAATAAGAAAAATCACTCCTATAGCTATCCCGTTAATTTCTCGTCCTCTTATCGGGGGTTCCAAAGGTATAAGAAGACCTATTAATTTCGTATAAAAAAATAAAATAATAATATTAAATATATTATATATTATATATAATGTCGTTTGTTTATATAAACCCGAAGAATAAATTAAAAAGAACTATAAAAGAAGAAGAAGCCATTAAACTCTTAATGGCGAAAGTCTCTGAAATTCCAAAATATCAAGAACATAAACACTGCTTAGAGCTACAAACAATGTTATGTGTCATGACCGAACATTTAATTAATAATCAGAAAAAACAACCTAATGAAAAAATAAATAAAAAAAATTTAGTAATTGAAGCCTATAAACAATTATTTCATAATGTAACCCCGCAAGATTTAACAAATTTATCTGATAATATTGAATATTTATATAATAATAATAAAATAAAAAAAGTTAAAATTACCGATGTTGTAAGTAAAAGTTGTATTGACTGGATAAAAAGAAAGATTTTATAATGTAATTAATAATATTATGGACTATATACAAGATTATATATTAGATTATATAAAAAATAAGTTTTTTAAATTAACAAATACACCAATACAAATAGTAACATATATTAATATAATAATTGAATTTGATTTATTAACTATGATAAAAATGTTTTTGTTAAAATATAATATTAATATTTTAATTTATTTCATATTTTGTTTCTAAAAAAAAATGAAAAAAATAATAAATATATTTATTATAATTATTTTATAGTTATAATATATATACATGTCATTACCTAAAGAAATTAATTACACTAATAGAGTTAATTTACCTGCTGGCACCACTTGCACCTCCGCCGTTGTAGCTCCAAGTAACGGGTCATCATTTGGTGAATCTCAACAAATTATCCTTCAACTTCCATCACGTTCATATTTAGTCCCTTCTTCTTTATATATTAGATATAAATTAACCATCACTGGTGGCGATAATACCACCGCAATGAGAGGGGGTGCCCCTGTATATTCCGTATTCACAAAATTAGATACACTAATTGGCTCACAAAACAGTGAGAGTATTGCAAGCTATAACGTCGTAAATAATATGTTAGTAGCTTTAAAAATGAATTATGCTCAAAAAGTTGGATTAAGTCAAGCTTTAGGGCTTGGCAAAAGTCCTGCTATTGGATCCGGAACTTCTGCAACTGCTTTTACTTTTTCTAATTGTAACGGTCATGATTATGACGTATCCGGTGAATCCATAAGCGTTTCTGCTCCCTTAAATTGTATTCTCAGTAATGCGGATACCTTAGTTCCTTTGCTTTATATGCCCCAAGTTCAAATAATGCTTACAACTGATACAATTGCTAATATTTTTAACGGAACCCAACCAACCGCTTATGCTATAACAAATTTTGAATTATGCTTTGACCTCGTGGATTTTTCTGATGCGGTTAATCAATCAGTATTATCAATGGTTGATGATAGGGGTAAATTACTTGTTAAATCTCAATCATATATGAGTTCTTCTCAAACAACTGCATCGGTAAATTCTGGGACTCTTGAATATATTTATAATATGCGTCTAGCATCCATCAAGAGTTTATTTTTATCACAACAAGGCGTCACCGCTAACAGTGTAAATAAGATCATGGACAGCTTTGATATTACTTCATCAAATGGGTCGTTTCAGTTCTTCATCGCATCCAATGCTTACCCAACTAGAGAAATTTCAACCGCATTAAATAAAAATGGCGCCATGATGGAATTATCGGCAGCACTCGGCCCCGCCCATGATTTAACCAGTTCAAACTTTTCTATAAATGCCGTTGAATGGCTCTACACAAATGCATTAGCAACTGCAACAACAACCGAACTTCCAGCCAAGTTCTTCATAGGCGTAAATTGTGAGCGCATTTCAGGATCCGCATTATTGACAGGAGTCAGTTCCCAACTAAGTCCCATCAGTGTAAGAATTAACATCGGAACCCCAACCGTAAATGCCCAAGTATTAAATTTAATTACTAATTTTGATGCCATCCTTGAAATTGACCCCATTAATAAACAATGTATCGTATTACAATAATACGATAATGTATCGTATTGCAATAAATAACTAATTATTTTATTATTTTAATTATAAATAATAAATAAATTATATATGAAAAAGATGTTTTATATAATCATAATTTAGAATAGAATAATTTAATATTTTTCTTTCTTTTCTTAAATCATAAATAAATACAATAAATACTTTTTTAATTTCAATATTATCTTCATGTTCTTTTAATAATTTTGTAAATATTTTTATTTTATAATTAATTTCTAAACGTTTTTTTATTAATTCTTGTTTGACTAAATCCATATATATCTTAATTTAGATTAAATTTTTTTTTAAACTCTATTATATTATTATTAATATTAGGCGATGACCCCCATAAAACATAACGCGAGAGTGCAGCCGGTGTGACTTTTGTATAGTCTTCATTTAATTTACTATGTCGTTTAATATAATTAGTTCTTTTTACTTCATCGCCATGATCAATGTATGTTGAGCCCGTTGCAGATCCAAAATGTAATTTTAAAGGCTTGCCTTTTGTGGTTCCCATATTATCTATAATTGCGGTATATCTTTTATTTTTTACATTTGATTTTACAATTTTAAATGTCATTATATAATTATATAATTAAATTTTTTTTGATTTATTTTTTTTATAGTTTAAATATATATATGGAAAAAGGTGATAAAAAGAAACCAGCCAAGAAAAAGATTATTAAACAAAAGCAAAAACAAAAACAAGAACAGAAACAAACAGTAATTGTAAATGTTAATGAACCAATAAAAAAGCCAAAGAAAAGAAAAATTTATAAACCAAGAAATATTAAAACTATACAAAGTCCAATAAAAAATATTACATCATATCAGATACCAACAGAACGAGCAGAAGTATATAGACCAATTCAACAGCCGGCTCCATATCAACAACAACAACAGCCGGCACCAGCACCAGCACCGGCGCAAGTATTAAGAAGTAAAAGCGAATTAATATATGATGATCCATTATTAAAAAGTAAAAGCGAATTAATATATGAAGAATCTCCATTAATTTCAATTTCTAGAAGCGGGGGATTATTAGAAGAAGATAATAAATTAAAATTATTAAAAGAAAAAATAAAAAAAGTAAATTATACATTAGATACTTTTAATGAAAACGCCGAAATACAACATGATGATGAAATAAGAAATAATTCTACTTTTTATACTGATGATGTTTATGATGAAGACAAAGAGGCGGAAAGGATTGTTGAAATTGAAGGATCTGGGGCGGGTAATTTTTCAGTTCAGGCGCCCGTATTTACCACGTCAAATTTATTTAATGATGAACAAGAATCAGAAAAAATAGAAGAATCAGGAGCATTACAATTTTTAAGTAAAATATCAGATATAATAGAAGAAATACCATCAGGGCGGGAGGATATACCAGAGCCTATCCGATTTACAAAAGACATGATTATTATGAAAAGACAAGAATATATTGATTTATTAAATGAATCAGAAATGAGCGGAGACGGCAACAAACAAGAAGCAAGCCTAAATAAATATAAACAATCAACAAAAGAACAAACTCCAACAGCAATGAAACAGATGTATTATGACTATGCGCGAAAAATTAATGAATTTGGTGCAACTTATGAAGCCTTTAAACAATTTGAAACAGGTGGAGGGATTGAATTATAAAAAAAATGAAAAAAATAATTAAAATATATAATAAATTATCTAATTTACTATATATACTAATTTTTAAAATGGAAGTTTTAGAACTACTAGAGGGTAAGAAACCCAAAAAACAAATCAAAGAAGCACCCAAACAGCTACCGCCAACCCCACAACCAATTCAACAAATGCAAGAGGAGCCAAAGCCAAAGGAAAAGAAGCCCAGAACACCAGCACAAATTGAAGCATTTAAAAAAGTCGTTGCAATACGTCAAGCAAACAGAGACAAAAGAAAAACAGAGGCGGAATTAGAGATGGAAGAATTCAGAAAATATAAAGAATCATTAATTATAAAAAAAGCCGTATCAATTAAAAAGAAACAATTGAAACAATTAAAACCATTAAATGATATTAGTGATGATGAAACGCCCATCGAAGAAATAAAACAAATAATTAAACCAGCATACAAACCGCAAGCAATACAAGCGCCAGTAATTAAGGCACCACCAGTCCAACCGCCTGCACCTTCCCGCCCCGTCAAACCTACTTTTTACTTTTCCTAAATATATTATAAATATTAATATTTTTAAAAAGTCCATTCTACGAAAGCTCCGACCACTTATTTTTTACGACAAATTTTTTATATATATTTAGTTGTTAATCCAAGATATATATATATAAATATATATAAAATAATATATTACTTAATAAATACATCAGTCCGGAAAAACGGAAAATCCTGCCCGCTTTTTGACTATATAGGCTAGAAAATGACAAAAAAACTAGGTCACGTATAAAAAAGCGGGCAGGATTTTCCGTTTTTCCAGAATTTCCAGAATTTCCAGAATTTCCAGAATTTCCAGAATTTCCAGAATTTCTAAAAAATATATCTAAAAAATTATATCTAAAAAAATATATTTAAAAATATATTATCTAATATATATATAATGGCAACAACTGAAGCACAAAAGAAAGCATTTCATAAATATTATGAGAAAACCAAAGACCGAGACCGTGAGAAAATGGCGATGCACATGAAGAATAAATATAATAATGACGAAGAATATAGACGTAAAACCATAGAGCGAGCAAAAGAAAGATATAGACGAAATAAATTATTAAAATTACAAGAAAATAAATAAATAAATGTTTAGTTTTTTTTAAATATATAAAATAATATATTTAAAAAAATATATATTTAAAAAAATATTTCTATTATATATTATATGAATAGTTTAGAAAATTTAAATAATAAAATCATGATATCTTTTAAATTAGATACAATTGAAGACGATAAAGGGAAAATAACAAAAGAATACATGGAATTACCTATTGCATGGGCACAACTTGAAAAATCATTTATAAAAGAAGATAAAAAACACAACGGGCGCGGATTATTAACCGGAGAAAAAGCCGGCTTCACCGTCATAGATTTTGATGATATTGAATATTATAATGAAATATGTCAAAAAATGCCCCTTTTTAAAGAGTGTTTAAGAGTTGAAACACGTAAAGGATATCATTGTTATTTTAAATATTCAGATAAAATAAGAAATCGTAATAAAATAATAGAAATTAACGGCATAAAAAAAGATGTAGATTGTAAAAATACCGGCGGTTTTATTACAATACCACCTACTAAATATGAATGCGGAGATGAAATGATAATATATAGAGAAATTAAAGGCAAAATTGAAGAAATACCATCAGAATTTTATAAATTATTAATACCTGACGCCCTTAATGATCATAATAAATTATATAATGAACAACAAGAACAAAAACAAAAAGAGAAACAAGAAAAGAAAATAAATATAATATTAGATGATCATGAACGAGAAGCATTTTACGACGACGTAGATTTTATATTATCAAAATTAAATGAAGATAGATTTGATGATTATGATTTATGGATCCGTTTCTCTTTTTTATTAAAAAATCTAGATTTAACCGATGACCAAAAAGAAGAATTATTTATTAAATATTCATCTAAATCAAAGAAATTTAATAAAAGTAAAGATTTAGATTTTTTTGATAAAATAAATAAAAAAGATGACGGACTAACATTTAAAACCCTTGAATACTGGTTTAAATGTGATAATCATGAAGAATTTATAAAA
>TARA_R110002126_G_scaffold28337_7_pt1 | contig 11849 bp, 7 predicted proteins | sample TARA_R110002126 | Tara Oceans TARA_R110002126 (sample SAMEA4397536) | marine metagenome | biome: Polar Biome; feature: [DCM] deep chlorophyll maximum layer (ENVO:01000326); material: water (ENVO:00002006), including particulate matter (ENVO:01000060) such as... | depth 30 m
GCCGACGTGCGCGGTCGCGACCAGCACGCCCTGATCCGGATCGTTCAATAGCGCGCGCACCTCGGGGTGCAGGTTGACCTGGACGTGGTCCTTCCAGTTGGCGGCGGACAGTCGCTGCCGCGCGATCATCGCTTCCGTGATCATGATCAGGAAGGTGCGGAACGCGGCGGCGGCGATGCGCTTGGCCTCGCGCGGGTCGTCGGTGATCGACGATTGCAGCACGTTCTCGATCGTGTGCCGGCGGCGCGTGCGCAGGACCAGGAAGGCCACGCGCGCCAGGCCGGACATGATGCCGAGCGAGATGCCCAACGGCATCACGCCGAGCACGAACAAGAGTGCGCGGAAGAGCAGGTACTGGACGTAGCACCAGGCCTTCACCACCGGGTTCAGCGTCTGGTCTTGGCGAACCGTGCTGTCCGCCTCGCTCACTTGGCGAGCTTTCCTTCGAGGTGATCGAGCAGGTCCTTCACCTGCACCATCTCGACCAGATCCCGCACCGCCAACTCGATCCCGAACTTGCCCTCGATCTCGTACATGAAGTCGAGGATCGAGATCGAGTCGAAGCCGATGTCCTCGATCTTCGTCGTCTCCTCGATCACCTTCACGTCCACCTCGAGGTCCGGCTGGCTGGCGATCAATTCGGCCAGCGCCGTGCGCAATTCGTCTCGTCCGAGGTCGGCGGTCATGGTGTGTCCTTGCAGGCCGTGCGGGTGGCCGATCAGGGGATCCGGTGGGGAGGCCCCGGATGCGTGAAGGGCGAAGCGCCGCAACGCGCGTGTTCTAGCGGAGGCGGGGCCCGCCATCAATGACTCAGGACCGATTCCACCGCTGAACCGCGAGTCGGTCAGGATCCAGGCCGTTGCGCTCCCCGATCTACGCGGGGTGCAGCCACAGATGCCCACCGACGCGCACGTCGGCGCGCCAGCCGGCGGGCACGATCGTGGTCGCGGTGAACTCCTCGATCACGGCCGGCCCCTTCACGCGGTGCCCTGGCTCCAGCAACTCGCGCACGTAGCGCGGTACCTCGGCGCGACGACCCAGGTGGGCCATGGCGACGACGCGGATCGCGCTCTTCGGTGCCGCGCGCGCCTTGGGGTTCGGCGTGCGACGTTCCGCAACCTCGGAACGGACGCTCGAGCGATGCCGCAGATGGACGAGCTCGACCTCGGCCCCAGGCAGGTTCCACCCGTAACGAGCTTCGTGACGCTCGGCGAAGGCCGTGGCGGGATCGGCGCATTCGGGGATCGCCAGCTCGTGGCTCTGTCCGTGATAGCGCACGTCGAGAACGCACTCCTGATCGATCGAGCGCGCCGCGTGACCCGCCTGGCGCAACGTGGAGCGGCCGTCCTTGGCGAGCTGCGCGAACGCTTGGCGGCGCTTCGTCTTGCCCCAGGAGGACAACGGCTCCAGCACCGTGCGCGTACTGTCGACCGTCGCCTCGGCGTGCACCATGCCGAACGCCGAGAGCACGCCGGGCAACGTCGGAACGAGCGCACCGGGCATGCCCAGGCTGGCCGCGAGGTTCGCGGCATGCAGACCGCCTCCTCCGCCGAACGCGACCAGTGGGAGCTGGGCGGGATCGTGCCCGCGCTGCATCGTCATGACGCCGAGCGCACGACGCATCGCAGCCCGCGCGACCTCCAGCACGGCTTCGGCGGCTTGTGCGGGCCGCGTGCCCAAATGCTTCGCGAGCGCCTCGAATCCACGCGTCACCGCGTCGTGCTCCAGAGCGAAGCCGTCCAGGAATCCGCCTTCGCTGACGTGGCCCAGGTGCACGAGCGCGTCGGTCACCGTCAGTTGTTCGCCGCGGCCATAGGCGACGGGACCCGGATCGGCCCCCGCGCTGCCCGGTCCGACGTGCAGCACGCCGCTGGTGTCGACGTGGACGAGCGAGCCACCGCCGCAACCGATCGTGTGGATGTCGAGCGTCGGCAGCGCGACGGGATGTCCTCCGACCGTCGCGCCGCCGGTCGCGTTGACCAGCCCGGCTTCGGGATCGTGGAAGGCGACGTCCGTGCTGGTGCCGCCCATGTCGAGCGTGACGATGGCTCCCAGTCCGGCTTCACGCGCGGCGTGGGCAGCGCCGACGACGCCACCGGCAGGTCCCGAGAGCAGCACGCGTGCGGGATGTTGTGCGGCGACCTGGGCCGGCACGGTTCCTCCCGCGCTCTTCAGGATCGAGAGCCTCTGGTCCCCGAGCGACGTCGACAGCTTGGCCAGATAGCGCGACAGGATGGGGGCGAGGCTCGCGTCGACGATGGCGGTCGAGAAGCGTTCGAACTCGCGGTACGCGGCGAGCAGTTCGCCCGAGCACGTGATCGGGATGCGCAGGCCGCGCAGGGCGCGCGCCACGCGTTGCTCGATCGCGGGGTCCGCGTAGCTGTGCAGCAGGCAGATCGCGACGCTCTCGGCGCCTGACTTGCGGACGCGTTCGGCCAAGTCGCGCAGGGACGCGTCGTCGGGACGTTCGATCTCGAGGATTTGCGCCGTGCCTCGTCCGTCGCCCTGGTCCGGCCACGAGCGTTGTCCGATCGTGAAGCGGAGCGCACGCGGTACGAGCGGTTGGGTGCGTTCGGGATGCAGCGCGTACAGGTCGGGACGGTCCTGGCGCCCGACCTCGATCAGGTCGCGGAACCCTGCGTTGGTGATGAGCGCGGTGCGCGCGACGCGGCCGGTCAACAGCGCGTTCAGGGCGACCGTGGAACCGTGCACGATCTCATCGGCGGTTTCACCCAACTGAGCCAAGCCGGTCAGGATCGCGCGCGCCGGGTCGTCTGGTGTCGAGGCAACCTTGGCCGCGCGCGGTGACTGGCCGGGGATGGCCAGGACCAGGTCGGTGAAGGTGCCGCCCGTGTCGACACCGATGCGGGAGCGCTGGGGGAGTTGGCCCGCGCGATCCGGCTTGGCGCGACTCGACTTCGCGCGAGGTGTTCCTTCGCGAACTGCCTTCACGCGACCGGTCTCCACGCGACTTGCCTTCGCGCGACCTGCCTCGACGCGGCTTGCCTCTACGCGGCTTGCCTCGACGCGGCTTGCCTCGACGCGGCTTGCCTTCGCGCGACCTGTCTCTGAGCGACCTGTCTCCACGCGACCCTGGGTCGCACGGGAGGCATTCGAATCAGGATCTTGGGCCGGGGGAGGTGACACGGATCGGAAGGATAGCCGCTGGACGGCGAAGTCCGGTCCCGCTCTGCTACCCTTCGGGTCCGGACGCCACCGGATCCAGGTGCGCCGGACCCCATGCCCCCTCCCGACTCCGCCCAAAGCCTGCCCTTGTGGGGCTTGATCCTGGCCTCATACCTCCTGGGCGCTCTGCCGTTCGGGCTGCTGTTGGCCAAGGGCCTCAAGGGCATCGACCCGCGAACGGTCGGCAGCGGCAACATCGGCGCGACCAACACGATCCGTGCCGTCGGCAAGCCCATCGGCCTGACCGCGTTCGCGTTGGACGTGATGAAGGGCCTCGCGCCCGCGCTCTGGTTGGCCCCGCTGGCCGCCGCAGAACCCGACCTGGTCCGGGCCCAAGTGCTGGGCGGAGCCGCGGCCGTGATCGGACACTGCTTCCCCGTCTACCTCGGGTTCAAGGGCGGCAAGGGCGTGGCCACCGCATGTGGCGCCGCGATCGCGGTCGACCCGATCGTGTTCCTGATCGGCGGTGCGGCCTGGTTGATCTGCCTGGCGACGACGCGCTACGTCGGACTGGCCTCGATGGTCATGGGCGTCGCGTTCCCGATCGCTGCCTGGGCGCGAGGTGACGACGCGTGGTTCCTCGGGGGAACCGCTGCGCTGGCCGCCTTGATTCTCCTGCGCCATCGCGCGAACCTGGGTCGCCTCTTGCGCGGCGAGGAACCGCGCATGGGCGACAAGAAACGAGATGCCGCATCGAACGGCACCGACACCTCCCATGCCTGATACGTCCAAACGCAAGCTCGTCATCGGCGACGGCAGCTGGGGCACGTCCCTGGCCTTGCTCCTGGCGCGCAACGGTCATCCGACCGTGATGTGGTCCCGCAACCCGGAGCGGGCCGAGCTGCTGAACACGTCGCGCACGAACGAGAAGTACCTGCCCGGCATCGAGTTTCCCGACAACCTCGAGATCTCGGCGGACCCGTTCGCGGCGGCCGAGGGCATCGCCTTCGCGGTCAGCGTCGTGCCGACCCAACACCTGCGCGAGGTGGCGCGCCGGTTCGAGGACGCGTTGAAGGGCAAGACGCCGATCGTCACGGCCAGCAAGGGCCTCGAGATCGAGACGTTCCGCACGCCCAGCCAGGTGCTCCAGCGCGCGCTCGGCAAGCGCTCGATCTGCGTCTTGACCGGACCCAGCCATGCCGAGGAGGTCGCGCGCGGCTTGCCGGCTTCGTTGGTGGCGGGCTGCGCGGACCAGGACTTCGCGATCGAGGTCCAGGAGTGCTTCTCCTCGGACACGGTCCGCGTCTACGCCCACCGCGATGCGCGCGGCGCCGAGCTCGCTGCGGCGTTGAAGAACGTCATCGCCCTCGCCGCCGGCATCTGCGACGGTTTGAAGCTGGGCGACAACGCCAAGTCGGCGTTGATCACGCGCGGCGTCGTCGAGATGGCGCGCTTCGGCATCGCCCACGGCGCGGAGGCCTCGACATTCTTCGGCTTGGCCGGCATCGGCGATCTGATGACGACCTGCTTCTCGAAGCACTCGCGCAACCGTGCGGTGGGCGAGAAGATCGGCCAGGGCCATTCGCTCCAGGAGATCCTGGGCGAGATGAACATGGTGGCCGAGGGCGTGTGGACGACCAAGGCGCTGTTCGGTCCCGAGGCCGAGCTGGAAGGCGTCGACATGCCGATCGCCGAACAGGTGCATGCGTGCTTGTTCGAAGGCAAGGACCCGCGGGAAGCCTCGGCGGACCTGATGACGCGGTCGTTGGGTGGCGAGATGACCGGGATCCTCGAGGGACTCGCATGAGCATCACGGCCGGGTTCCTGGTCTTCCTGACCCTCACCGTTTTGCTGCTGGTCGCCGTGATCCTGACCGGATTCAAGGCGAAGCGGAAGGTGCACCTGCGTCTCGTGGCGATCACGATCGTCAGTCTGGCGACAGCGATCTACTACGCCGAACAACTGGGGACGCTGTACGACCTCGAGGCGTCGGGCCGCATCTATCCGATCCATCTGTGGATCGCGAAGGCGGCGACGGTCAGCTACGTGCTGCCGTTGGTGACGGGATTCCTGACGCTCAAGAATCCCGCGATGCGCAGGCGTCACCGCTGGTGCGCGTTCCTGGTCGTCACGTTGACGCTGGCGGCGGCCGTCACGGGCGCGGCGATGGTCTGGATGTCGGACCCGTTGCCGATCTAGCCAGCATCATCGACCTCGTTCGCGGCCTGCCGGTCCACCGCCTCCTGTTGCCACGCGCGGACCTCGTCACCGAACAACAGCGGGATCGAGGCCAGGCTGAGGTTGGCCAGGAACGGCACGGCGGCCAGCAGGATCCAGGCCTTGCGCGCGCGGATCGTGAAGAACGCCAACGCGGCTCCGACCGTGGCCATGCCACAGGTCAGCGCGTAGACGACCACGAGAGGCGGAGCGAGCCCCGGAGCCCACTTGGTCAACGCGACCCACAGCCACCACGTGCCCCAGCCCCCGGTGGCCAGGACCATGGCCCTCATCCAGGTGCGGTGGCGCCGTCGCACCTGGGTGCGATCGACGTACTGGGGGCGAAGGGGGCGGGCCATGCCTCCCATCAGACCTGGGATCGAGAACTCCGTCAAAGGACCTCTCAGATGGATTGACGCCCCCCCGCCCCGGCACTAGACTCTCTGCCCCTTCGGTCGGGGCGTGGCGCAGTCTGGTAGCGCGCTGCAATGGGGTTGCAGAGGTCGGAAGTTCAAATCTTCTCGCCCCGACCATTCCAACACTTTGGTGTTGTTCGACTTGCGCGCGGCGCGCGACCGAGTCGCTTTCGTTTGTGCGCCGAGTTTGCATGGTAGGTTGCAGCGCCACCGGCGTTCTCGGTGCCGCCAAGCCGGGTTTCTGACGGCTTACCATGGATCGCTGATCGCGATTGTCGTTCGCGCGCTGCAACTCCGTTGCAGAGTTCGGAGGTGGAATGCCCACCTTGCGTTGCTCGGTCGAGACGGAGCCAACGAGCATCATCCAGGCGATGCAGCCGGCGTGAGCGCCTGGCCTAGCGGTCTCTCTTCCGTTCTCGGTTCAGGTTCTTTCCCTTGTTGGGACCGCCCCTGCTCCTCGTGGCATCGGGATCGAAGGCGGCGTTGTCGCCTTCCGGTAGCTTGGCTCCGGTAACGGCGCGCCACTCTTCGAGCCGATCGAGCAACTCGTGAGTCACCTGCTGCTCGTCCCCGGTCCTGTTCGTGGTCTCGAAGGGGTCCGTGGCCAGGTCGTACAGTTCCGGGCCCGCCGCTTCGAACCGCTGGACGAGCTTCCAGTCACCCGAGCGAATGGCACTGGCTGGTGTGCCGCGGCCGGTGTAGCACGGGAAGTGCCAGAAGAGTGCGTCTCTCTCGAGCTCGCCGGCACCCGAGAGAAGCGGGCCCAGTGAGACCCCGTCGAGGTCGTTCCGTGGCGGGAGACCGGCAAGTTCGAGAAGCGACGGATAGACATCCACGCTCGACACGGGAGTTGAATTCGTCCTTTCACCGCGAACGCCTGCTCCCCAAACCACGAAGGGCACACGCAGGCCCCCCTCGTAGAGCTCGCCCTTGCCTCCGCGGAGCGGTGCCGTGCGTCGATGCTCGCCTCCGTTGTCCGAGGTGAAGACGATCGTCGTCGACTCAGCGATCCCGAGCTCGCGCAGTCGGTCGAGGATTCGCCCGATGTTCCGGTCGACCGTCTCGATCGTGGCTGCGAAGGCCGGGTCGCCTTCCCGGCCCAATCGTGCTTCGTACTTCGAGAGGAGGGCGGGGTCAGGATCGAACGGTTCGTGTACGGAGTGCAGCGCCAGGTAACAAAGGAACGGCTCCTCTGCGTGCGATTCGATGAACCGGAGCGCCTCGGAAGCGAGAGCATCTGGCAACTGGCGCCCGTCTTCATGTTTGTAGGCGTTCTTCCCGAATCCCAGGTCGCGCGGCACGACGGTCGCCCTAAACCCCTGGCTCTCCGGACCTGTGCCGCGTTTGCCCAGGTTCCACATACCGAAGAACCCTGTGGCGTAGCCGGCTTCTCCGAGCGCCTCGGCGAAGGTCACGAACTCCGGCGCAAGCTCGGCGCGGCTCGAGGCCGCGATCAGGCGATGGTAGGGCTGCCCCGGCGCGTTGCGTTCATCCACGACGGTATACACGCCGTGACGGCCCGGCCACTGCCCCGAGAGCAGGCATGCGCGCGTCGGTGCGCAGTTGGGAGCGCTCGCGTAGGCCGCCTCGAAGACGAGTCCCTCGGCTGCGAGCTGGTCGAGGCGCGGCGTCTCGACGTAGTCGTTGCCCATGAACCCGACGTCGTTCCAGCCCATGTCGTCGATCAAGACGACCACCAGGCCGCGCGAGGTCGTCGTTGGAGCTGCGAATGAGCGTTCGGGCGATGACGCTGCCGTGTTCTGGTTGCCGCGAGCCCTCGAGGAGCTCGTGGAGAAGGCTCCGTCGCCGTCCGTGTCGTGACGACGATGGAAGCGCAGGAAGACGGCGACGATCTCTTCGCTCGCGATGCGCCCGTCTCCGTCGGTATCGAGCTCCGCGCGATGGCCGCGCAGGAATCCGGAGACCGCGGAGCGTACGCGGGCGCCGCCGTCCAGCTCAGCATCGGTCAGGGTGCCATCCGCGTTCGCGTCGAAGCCGTCGACGGCTCGCTGCACCTCGGTGCGGACCTCTTCCAACGTGAGCACACCGTCGCCGTCGGCGTCGAGCTCGGATGCATGCGCGAGGATCCAGGGTTTCCGCGGTTGCGTGTCCTCGTCCGCGCCGCCGGCGTTCCGCTCGTCGCGGCCGCGCCTTTGGCCTCCTCGTTCCTGGCGACGTTCGTCACGAGAGCGCCGGTCCTCATCAGCACCACGGTCTCCGCGGCGTCCGCCTCTCTCGCGTGGAGCCGGATAGGTCTCGGATCGCGTGTCTCCGTCGGGGTCCACGAACGAGAAGGCCACCCCGCCGTCTTCGAGCAAGCGGTACTCGATCCGGTAGGTCTCTTCGCGCAGCGAGTAGGTCAGCACGTAGCCGTCGCGCAGGCTCCCCTCGAAGCCGATGATCCGTGCACCGCGTAGAGGACGCGTGTAGGGCCGCCAGCCGCGCGTCCGGGGGCGCGATTCGAGATCGACCTCGCCCGCGAATGCGCCCATGAAGTAGGGCTTCTCCTCGGTCCCGTGATAGTGGTACGAGCCGTCCTCGTGCCGATGTCCATGGGCCGCGTCGAGCGGTTTCATCGCCGATCCATCGGGCTCGCGCTTGCCGTAGATCGGAAACCCGTCGAGCCCGAAGGCGATGGGGGAGTCCTCGCCGACGACCTCGGTCAGATGGAACGGAGCGACGTGGTAGTGATAGTCGTCGGCCCGGCCGGCATGGCCTCCGAACTCATCGAGCTCGCCATTCTCGTGAGCGTCGTGCCGGCCGCTCTGGGTGGTCGGGTCGAAGATTGGAATGCCGTTCACCGCGAGGGCGATCGGTCCGATCAGGACCGTCTCGCGGGGCTCGGCGAGGAGCTTCGGCTTGCGAGGAATGCGGAAGGCGTTCTCGCCTCGAAACGGATGCGGCAGCGGCACCTGCTGGTTCCACGTGCGGATGCCGACCATCATCGGGTGATCGGGCAGCCCGTCGCTCCCGACGTACACGAAGTGGTCGTCCCAGGTGACCTCCAGATCCTCGAAGGCGAGGAACGGTCGTGCCTCGGGTGGCACCTCGGCCGAGCTCTCCTTGGCCGGGGGCGGGTCCGTATCCGCTTCGGTTCGGTCGCGTCGGCGTCCGCCGTCGCCACGGCCCCGCTTCTCTCGATCCGTGCGCTCTTTCCCCTTCCTGCGCTCCTTCTGTTCCTTGCGATTCGTGGGCTCGCTGCCCTCCTCGAACAGCGGGTTGGGTCGCAGCATGTCCGCGTCGAGATGCTCGAGGTGTTCTTCGAGGAGCTTCCTCAGCCGTTGGGTTTCCTCCGGCCGATCCGCTGACAGATCGCTAGTCTCGCCCGGGTCCTTCGTCAGGTCGTAGAGGGACGTCTCGCCCGTCTCGTACGAGAGTGCGAGCTTGAGGTCACCGACGCGAATCGTCGACTGAGGTCCCGCCGGTCCCTGGTAGTGCGGGAAGTGGAACACGAGCCCGTGGCTCTGGCGTTCGAGCGTATGATCCGGGATCGTCAAGAGCTTCGCGAAGCTCGTCCCCTCTAGATCTCGGGGGAGGTCTTCCGACACTCCGGCCAGCTCCGCGAAGGTCGGCAAGAAGTCGAACCCCACGATGGGTTCGTGGCACCAAGACCCCCGAGGGACGCCCGGGCCGCGCACGAGGAAGGGAACGCGAATCCCGCCTTCCTCCAGGCCGCCCTTGCCTCCGCTCAACGATGCGTTTCGACCGCCGCCACCCTGCCCGTTGTCCGAGGTGTAGATCACGATCGTCGACTCGGTCAGCCCCCGCGCTTCGATCGCCGCGAGCAGTCGACCGATGCCGTCGTCGAGGTCCTCGGCGATCGCGGCGCGTTGCATCTCCTTTTCGTTGCGCCACCCGCCTCGCTCGGCGACGGCTTCGAGCGACTTGGCACGTGCGTTCTCTGGATAGTGCAAGGCGTGGAAGGAGAGTTGTGCGAAGAAGGGGCGCCCGTCTTCCGCGGCCTTGCCCATGAACGCGTCGGCGCGCTCGACCATCCCGAAGATGTCCACCGGGTTCGGGTCCTTGTGTGGAGCCGCGTCCTGGTTCCCCGTGTCGCCGTCGTGGACGTCGTAGCCGTGTCGCCCAGGCCCGCCGCCGCCGATGTGCCACTTCCCGAAGTGCGCGGTCGCGTAGCCGGCGCGCCGGAGCAATTCGCCGACCGTTACCTCCTCGTCGGGGAGCATGCGCTCCGAGACTGGGGGGACCAATCGGTAGCCGTCCTCTGCCGTGACCGAGCGGGCCGCCTTGGTCCAATGGAGCGCGGCCGGGTTCTTGCCGGTCTGGATCCCCACACGCGACGGCGAGCAAACGGGAGCGGCGGAATAGGCTTGCGAGAAGCGCAGCCCGTCGCGACCTAGCGTGGCGATGTTCGGCGTTCGAACTCGGTCGCTCGATGCTCCTCTCAGGTCAGGGTGCATCGGAGTCGAGAGCCCCGACCAGCCCTGATCGTCGGAGAGCAACAGGATGATGTTGGGCCTGGCTGGGCGCGAGCGATTCGCATGACTCGGATCTGCCGGCTCATCGCCCTGTGAGCGATCGATCACCGTAGACAGCACGAGCGGGACGTCACCTCCCTTGGCGCCGGCTACCTGCCAGGCCGAGCTAGGAATCTGATGTCCGCCCACCTGAATGCGCAGAATGGGAGCCGAGCGCGCATCCGTCAGTCGAGTCTCGATGGTCATCGGGTAGCGGGCAAGGACCTCGAACGACTGCGGGATTTGCGGCTCGCCGACGATGGGGTCGACTGCGACGAGCTCGCCATCGATCCACACCTCGAAGTCGCAAGCGGAATCGACCTCGACCCCGACCGTCTCCGGCATGGGCGGCTTGGCCACCGCGCCTCTGCCCGTTCCCTCTCCACGACGCTTCTTTCCTCCCCGCTTTCCACCCTGGCGTCTCGTCCGCTCGCTCTTCGGCGCGGGATCCGGGCGGCGAACAGCTCCGGTCTCGGGGCGCGGTGAGTCGATGCGTGTTCGCAGTAGGACGGTGTTGTCGAGCGCCAGGTCTTCGCTCCAAATGAAGCGGGCGGCACCGAAATCATGCTCGAAGAAGCACTCCTTGGGGTCGACCAGATCTGATGAGAACGCGACCGCACTGGACCAGGCTCGGTCGTCGAAGTCCGCACTGAACCAGTTCTCCGGAAGAGGGTCTCGTTCGACGCGGGGATTCTGGACGTCGCCGCCAACGGGGCCCCGCGAGAAGCATCGGGCGCGCCAGGAAGCGTCGGTGACCGTGCCGTCACTCAATCGCAGTGCGAAGCCACCATCTCCGATCTGAGTGTCGTCGTACTCCATCCCGGTGCGCGAGTCCGCGTTGTCCTCGGCCCGGATCGCGATGGTCATCGGATACTCCGGAACCAGCTCGAAGGTGACGACGTTGTGCGGCCGAAAGCGGATCGGGTCGACCGCGACTCGTCGACCGTTGACGTACATCTCGAACCAGTTGTCCGCGTAGACGGTGGCGGTGATCGTCTCGGGTTTCGAGCGCGTGCGCTGGGCCTGACGATCTGCGTGCGCTGGCGACTCGTCATGGCCGGCAATGACGGCGCTCGACGCGCAGAGAACGAGGAGGAGTCGGGAGACGAGGGCGCGGTTGAAAATGGACATCATGATGGGGACTTGGTCGGGGTGAGGTTCATCTCGGCTCTTGGGAGCGAGGCGAGCCTCAACGAGAGGGCCGCCGTCGTTCGGCTTGCTGTCAGCCGTCCCTGTTGGTGCGATTGCGTCGCCGTCCGCCGCCACCGTCACTGCCACCGCCACCGCCACTCCGACCCTCGCTTCCACCCTCGCGCGTGCGCCGTTCGCCCCCGCGGTCGGCGTCGCGGGATGCTTGGTAGATCTCGAGCTGCCAGGGTGTCAGCGCCCCTTCGATGGCCTCCCGCGTTTCGCGCTTCAGGTCACGGAGGGCGTCCTTCCCTTCGCGCCCCCGGTCTCCGCCCGCCTCCCGCAACTCGGCGCGCTTGTCTTCCTGTAGCTCGAGTAGCGAGCGCACCGAGGCGACCTGCGTGGGATCGAGCGAGAGATCCGACGTGAGCTCGCCAATTCGCTCCTCCACTCTCGCCGCGCGCTCGAGGCTCCGTTCCTCGGCTCG
>TARA_R110002126_G_scaffold104454_1_pt1 | contig 11843 bp, 10 predicted proteins | sample TARA_R110002126 | Tara Oceans TARA_R110002126 (sample SAMEA4397536) | marine metagenome | biome: Polar Biome; feature: [DCM] deep chlorophyll maximum layer (ENVO:01000326); material: water (ENVO:00002006), including particulate matter (ENVO:01000060) such as... | depth 30 m
AGCATTTAATCTAAATGGCAGTTACACAGAATCTGGGATGGGCTCCCAGGTTCAGTTAATAACGTCCTTTTGTTATTGACTGAACCTAGCTAACCCACTGCCCACACAAGCAGCCTATTTATATTTTGATGGGGTTGGGCAGTATCATTATTTCTTGAGCTTATCAGGGAACTCATAGCCTACCATCAGTAGATACTTGCGCCACTCTTGGCGCTTGTTATCGTCTGCCAGTCCTTGCTCAACCCATAGCAGTAATTCCTCTCTGCTCTTACCGATGGTTTGGCCGTTATGGTCTCGGATAAAGTCAAAGTTATTTAGCAATTTATTAGCAAATGTGTTTCGCTGCGGTGCGCTCATTGTTGGTATAGCTTTAGGTGGGCGCTTCGTAGTATCTGACTTAGCATTAGTTACGTTTTTATTAGCGTCTTTGATAACAGGCTTTTTTGATTGCTTTGGTTTAAATTTAAAAGTAAACCCTGCAACACTCCGCCCTTTTTTGACTTGCTCATAAGTAGCCGTTATATCCGTATGCTCATTAATTTGTTTGATCGCTTGGTCTAACACTCTCGCTTTAAAGTTAGTAACTCGATCATATTCCTCTTTTTCAATTCCGAACCTGTCCCGAAGCTCAAAATAAGTAATGTAAGGTACTGTTTTAGAACCGCGCCACTGCATCATCATTTCATATAAACGATGGGCATACATGCTTGTCAGCGGTGCTTTTTGTTCAAGATGGTAGCGAGAAAAATTACTTTTTAACTTCCCTGCTAGTTCAACTAAGCGTTTTGAGAAAGACATCATAACAACGCCTTGCCCTTCGACATAACCTATTTCTTGAACCCAACGCGCCTTTCTGACTTCTTTATGACTTGGGAAGTGTTCAGTTTTGACATAATAAGTAAAGTATCTAGTAAAAAGCTGCTCACTAGCTTCTTTCAGTGCTAGATAAGCCATATCGTTTGTTACACCATACAATTCTGCGTACTCCTCTGCTCGAATATGTATCATTTCAGGTAGAGTAGTAACGTGCTTTTCACACTCCTCATAGCTTGATAGTTCTGCTAGTGCTATATCAAGCAGTCTCATTTCATTAAGCGTGAGTGAGTAACTGGCTTCAATCAAAGAGTTGCTTTTCACAACCATATCAGGCGCTTTTTGAGCCATGATAATAACCTCCAAAATGTCTAATTTACGATATAATGCTACACTGTTTAACAGTGTAGCATTAAACCGAGGATTTGTAGACATTAAACCGAGGATTTGTAGACATTAAACCGAGGATTTGTAGACATATAGACTCGCAAACCCTTACTGTATAAGGGCTGGCAGACGTCTAAAAGTCTTTAAAAGTCTTTAAAACTCTTTAAAAGGGATTAAAGGGATTAAAAAAAGGAATATCTTAGATTATCTAAATTTGCAGTATTGATATTTATCTGAACCTATAAAACATGATTTAGGTTTAATTCTCGCATAGTAACCGTCTTGACCTCTAACAACATTATGAGCAACCTTAGCAGCTGCTAACTTGTTGTATTCAGATTGACGTTCTGCAATCTCTGCCTTGCTTGGTATCAGTAACCAACCCAAAAACAGGGTTGTGAGTAAAATAAACAAGCAAATAGCTCCTAGAATACCTGCAATTTTCCAACTCAAAGCCTCAGCAAACTTGCTTGATAACTCCTGTGTGTACTGTTCTGCGCCTTTTTGAGCCTTTTCTCGAACAGTAGTTAACGTGTCTGTTGCATGTTTGGCTAACCTCTTATTTTGCTGTTCAAATTCAGTAGAAAAAAAGCTTAGGCTCTTAAAATTAGCATCAAACGTCTTTGTCATTGCTCCTGATAGTTCTGTTAAATCGTTTATATTCGTTGTCGCTACATTGACGGTTTTTACCAATGCTGTATTAGCTTTTTCAACATGACCGGCAACGCCTTCCGTTAAACGGCTATGATAACGGTTTAGGACAGCTGCAACGGCTGTACTAGTCTCATTAGCTGTACCCATAGCAATAGCATTTTTAATCTCATTCTCGCGCTGCTGATAGTCTTTGAGCTGTGCTGTTAGATCGTTTACAAGCTCTGCGGTTGCCTTGTCTTGTTCCTCACGCTGCGCTATGAGAGCGGTATCATGCTCTATCAGCAGTGATACAGCGTTGAGTAACTGCTTGACTTCGGTATCATCTGACATTTTTTACATTCCCATTCCAAAACCACGGCTGCGGTTAATCTCATTGCTAAAGCTTGTAACGTCTCTTTGTGCGCTCTGTAGTGCTTGCTGCTGCGTTTTATCTGCCGTTTTGCTGTGATTGCCTACAAAATCATTTAAAGCGGTCTGTAGGGCTTCTGTGTGCGTTTTACGGTCATCTGTACGATATAGGTTTTTAATCTCGCTCAGTGCTTGCTTTGATTTGTCGCTCACTAAGTCGGTTAAGTTACTACGCTCAACCTCGGCAAGCTCACGCTGTGTCTGCGTTGTGCGTGGTTCGTTAATGTAATCATTGAGCTTGTGCATGACCTCATTAGCGGCTGAAATCGCTAAAATAGCCGTACCTGCGGGTTTAGTCTTATCAACCCCTCTGATATCTTTGTCAGCTGCGTGTGCCAAAACTGAACCGTACATCTGTTTTTTGTCTGCGGTAAATTGCTTATTCTCACGCTCAAGCCGTTCAGCTTGCGCCTGTCGCTCTTGCTGCTGCGCTCTTTCCCTATCTGCCCTTTGCTGCTCTATGCGCTCACGTTCAGCCTGCTCACGCCTGTTCTGCTCTGCAATCTCACGTTGTCGCTGCTGCTCCAACGCAATCTCTTTTTGTTTTTCGTCATCAGCTAATTCTTTTCTGACGTTCATAGCTAACGCCATCGCTGCGGCAATGTCGGTAGGGGAAGGGGCTTTGCGCTTGGGTGCGTCTGGTGTTGATGCTTTGGTGGGTTCATCTACAGCTGCGGCTTTCGTGCTTGGCTTGGGTGATTGGTCTCCACCGATCAGCGGTGGCTTGGTTTGCTTGATGTCGTGACCATTGATGATGATAGCGTCGGCTGCATCATTCATTTTTTGGTTGTCTGTAAGCTGTGCGCTCCATGCTTCGCTGTTACGCTCGGCTATGAGGCGGTTTACTTCGCCCCTGATTGTTGCTGGTGTTTCGTCTATCTCGTAAACCTTGCCTTGCTTGGCTGCTTGCTCCGCTTTCTTTAGTTCTCGCTCGTATTTGTCACGCTCCAATTTGGTAGCAACTGACCCCATTTTGTCCTGTGGCGTTATGTCGATGCCCTGCGCTGCATAGCTACGACTATCAATCAAATCATGGTTATACTCGGCTAGCTTTTCGTTAGCGATACACTCCCACAACTCCCGAATTTCTGTTACTTCGGCTTTGGCTCGGCTCAAGCCTTTAGCTTTACGCTGAGTGTCTGACAGCTCACAATCTGATTTGTCGGTCAGTGTGATTTTTCCTTCCTCGCCTAGCTCGGCTTTGCGAGTAGTCAGCATAATATGAGCGTGGAAGTTGCGAGCGTCTGCGCCTCGCTCAATCTCTTTGTCAGTTGGTTGATGAATAGCGCAATCAGCAATAACGTCAAACTTATCGGCTAGCGCTTGGGTAAACTTATGCGCTAACTCTTTACGTATATTCTCGTCCAACTCATACGGTAGATTAATAATCCACTCACGAGCGACACGGCTATTTTTTCGTGTCTCAACTTCCTCGGCTAAGTTCCATAATTCGCTGCGCTCGATGCTTGCGCCTTGCTCTTTTAGCGAAGTTGGCAAAATAATATCAGCACTCATAACTCCATGTCGTTTTGAATAATCATGCGTTTTACCATAGCGTTTATCTTCCAATTCACAACCTGCACGATAGCTAGCAGAAGCAACGGCTGATTGTCCTCTGCTTCTAGTTATCGGTTTTGTGCTTGCTATGAATATTGCCATCTCAGTTTTGCTCGATTTAGTCTTTTGGGGTTTTAGGGGTTTCCCCTAACGGGGTTATGAAAACTTTTTAAAATGTAGCGTAGCGGATATTTTAAAAAGTTTTCGTAAACTCGCACTTAGTCAGTGGGACTTCAAACATCGCAAATAAATTATAGCACAGTAGATTGTTAGAGTTTACTTTACTTGTTATAGTTAGAAAAGACAAAAGATACTAATAACGAGGTACTAATATGAGCATTTTAGGTAATGATGAATTAAAAGAGCAACAAAAACTTAAAAGTCTAGAGCTAGCAATCAATAGAGAAAAAGCAAAAGTAGATAAAAAACTAACAAGACAAAAAATATTGTTAGGGGCTTTTCTTATTGAGACTTTAGAAAAAAATCAGGTACAGGGGCTAAAAGAATATACCGCTAAGAGATTGCCCGAATATTTGACTAGAGAGACAGACAGAAAGTTGTTAAAGGGATTGGTTGAGAACTTAGGAGGTACTATGCCAAGTGATGAAAAAGAGGAACAGGAAGGACAAGAACAAAACAGACAGCAAGATAACTATTGAGGTTAGCCAGGTTCGAGACCTTCCTAAATTTTGTGTAAGTATTTAATCTAAACGTCAGTTACACAGAATCTGGGATGGTCTCCATAACAGTACTTATAGAAATCAAAAATAAGCTAATTCACTCTCGAAAAACTCACTGGATGTACACAACGAAGTACACCGATGTTGCTTCAATAACTCAAACTATTGCTATCATTAGCATACAGTCCAAGATTCAAGTCCTCACTAGGGTACCGAACCAGTTAAAGAACCTGATTGGTTCGCAATGGGTATAGCCAAATGCTCACGTCAATTGATCGCTGATATAGTTAAAGAATCAAAATGTATATAAAACAAACCATAGTATGTGAAAACTAACCGCTTTTTAAAAAATAAACGCCAGTCTCAACTTAACATAAGCTTTTGATTTTTATAGAATTGAAAATTTTAATTGTTTTAACTAAAATTTTAAAAATTAAGTAAATCAACAGCTTAGAAAAATAAGTTGAGAGTGGGGTAAAATAACTAAACATAAAGCAGGAAAACAAACACTAATTTAGTATTATAAGATGCTAACGTTTAAAAGTAAGCATCCGACCATCCCCTATTGCGATGGCACCCAGAGATGAGGCAACAACTCATCCAGATCCTCTTGAGTAGGCAGGCGTCTTAGCACGTCTGTCAAATAGGCAGACACATCCAAACCATTTAAGCGAGCGGATTGAATGTTTAACTTATGTTCACCTGAAATCTAGTTCATAACAAAACATCATTCGAATATTAATAAAATCATGGATTTGTCTATATAGTTTTTATTTTGAAATTTTTCTAGTTCATGAACTTGGTGAAATCGATGGTTTTTAACCATCAAGATGCATTGTCTAAACATTGGGCAGAGTATGGTTTTTTAGTTTTGATAGTTATTAGTAGGCAGAGTTAATTGGATAAATTTTAACTTTTTAAAATTAAAGTCAGAACAAAGTAAATAATAAAAAAGCCCTCTAATAGAGGGCTTTTTTATTGCTAATCCTTGATATAAATTGTTGGGATTACAGACATACCAACACGTAACTTATTTGCTTCATCTTGATTAGGTAAAATGCGAATACGTACAGGCAAACGCTGCACAATCTTAGTAAAATTACCTGTCGCATTATGTGGAGCAACAGCAGAATAACTTACTCCACTCGCTGGTCCAACACTTTCTACAGTGCCTTTTAATATCGTATTTGGTAAAGCATCCACTTTAAAATCTACAGATTGCCCTGTCTTAATGTGAGCAAGTTGTGTTTCACGAAAATTTGCAGTGATGTAAAGTTTATCAAGAGGTACAATAACAAGTAATGGTTTTCCTGTATTGACAAAAGTACCTGCACGTACTGACTTTTGCCCAATCATGCCAGTAATTGGAGCTGTAATCTGGGTATAAGACAATTTCAATTCAGCAGCAGCTTGAGCTGCCTTGGCTTGAGAGAGGGTCGCTTTAGCACTTTCAAGTTCGGCCTTTAAAATATCCACTTGTTGCTTAGTGGCATCAAGTCCCGCCAGATTTTTGTCACGATTGGCGAGGCGGATACTTAACTGTGCTTCGGCTTGTTGCATTGCTTGTACTGTACCAGAACCATCCGCAGCTAGATTACGATACCGTGTCTGATTTTCTTTAGCTAATTTTAATTCCGCATTATCAACATCAATGGCTGCTTGTGCCTGACGGATGGTTGTTTGTTGTTGTGCAAGTCGAGCTTTAATGTTTGCAATATGTGCATTAGCATTTTCAACCTGTGCTTTGGCAGCATCAACCGCTACAATAAAATCCTCATTATTTATTGTTGCCAATAAATCACCAGCTTTGACTTGTTGATTTTCTTCAACCAAGACCCGATGAATTGTTCCAGAGACTTGAGGTGTAACAAAAGTAAAATCTGCTTGTACATAAGCATCTTCTGTTGACTGACGGGTTGCACTTGATTCAGGTGTATTGATATAAATGACACAGCCGATTGCAACAATAAGTAATACAACAATGCTGATGATCTTGGTTTTTTTAGGTAATGACATGATACTCATCCTATTTAGAAACTGGGGGTGGTGCTGTTTGGTGAAGATCTGGTGCAGGGATATAGGTCAATCGCAATACAAATGGGATAAGTAACAAAGCGAGAATACCAAGTACCAGATAAGTATCAGCAACGGATAAAACGAGAGATTGTTGAGCAATAACTGCCATAAGCTGTAAAGGTTCTGATGGTTCTGGGAGCATGTCACTGGTTAATGCAGCATGGTCCAGTAACATTTCTTTATGAAAGTCTCCCCTTAAAACCATAAATTGCCCAACTACAGCTCCACCAAGAAGTGATCCAAAAGCACGTAATGTATTAATTGTTCCAGAAACATAAGGTCCTTCAATTGGTTGTACAACGCTTGTACATAGAAATAGCATTGAAACAATCGCCATTGGTTGACCAAAAGCTTGCAAGCATTGAATAAGGATAAATTGATCACTATTCCATTCAGATGTTAGCTGCATTCCTAAAAAGCAGGACAAAGCAATAAGCAGTAAGCCACCAGCAAAAATCCAGCGAGCATCAATCCATTTTTTGTATAAGAAAATGGCAACTACTGAACCTAATATAAGCTGTGGCAAGGCAATCATCAATCCGATAGATGCCATCTGCTGTGGACGATAATCCTGTATTACCCCAAGATAACGCATTGGTAATAATGCTCCAGAGGTCAAGATAATCAATAAGAATAGGAATAAGGTAAAACCCAATCCTAAATTACGACGATTCAAAATTTGTAATTTAATAAAAGGGGATGGATGGTACCATTCGGTGAGTAGGTAAACGGCCAATAACGTTAAACCTGCTATCAGCGATACCACTATCAGTGGTGAATTAAACCAATCCAAACGAATACCTTGATCAAGGGCAACAGCAATTAGACCTAGTGCAGGTACACCTAAAGCCATACCAAACCAATTGGCTTGTGGAAAACGTTCAATTTGAATTTTATCTTTAGGTAAACCCCATGCAATCAATCCACCAGAAATTAAGGCCAGTGGTATGATTTGCCAATATGCCCAACGCCAATCTACAATGCCATCAGTCCAGTAACCTGTGAGCCAAATAGATAAATTAGGTGTAAAGGTTGCTGTTAGTGCATATAGTGCCAACCCATGTAAACGAATATGTGGAGGTAGAAATTTAAGAGCTGCCATCATCAATAATGGAATCATTGTTCCACTGGCAATCCCTTGTAGAAAGCGTAAAACCAGTAATAAATCCAAATGATGTATAAAGGGAAGGAGAAGAGCCAATAATGCACATAAACTAATCATCCATAGTTCAAAACGACGCATGGATAAAGTAATCGCAAACCAAGCAGCAAAAGGCATAGCAATTAACTCACCAGCACTGTATACCGTGGTAAGCCAAGAAGCATCATCTAGACTATAGCCCAATGCCCCCCTAATATCTGCTAAAGCTAAAGCACCAACACGATTATTCAGCCCTGCCATCATGGCAGCTATCAAAATACCGAGTAATCCCAAAATGGCACGTTTCGGTGGACGATTTCCTGTAGCTGGTGATGATGATGTACTACTCATGGTGTCACCAAAGAATTATGAAACGTGGTGACATCCCAACCGCCACCCAATGCCTTATACAGATTAACCACACTTATCGCTGCATTGGTAGAACTGGTATTTAACTGATTTTGTGCAGCAAGTAATTGACGTTGTGCGGTGAGTACCGTCATATAATCCGCCACACCTTGCTGATAACTTCGTTTAGCTGTTTGGAAAGCCTCTTTATTTTGCTGATAAGCAATTACCAATTCAGCATGATGACTACGTTGAGCTGACCATGTATCAATAGCATTATCTACTTCATGCCAAGCACGTAGCACAGTTTGACGATAGGCGAGAGCCGCTTCTTTTTGACGGGATTCATTCAATGCTAAACGTTGTGTTAGTTTCCCACCCTGAAAAATAGGTAAATAAACCGTTGGACCAACAGAAAATAAATGGGAATCCCAACTAGCCAAATCGTCCAGTTCAAATGCTTCTACACCAATACGTCCCCTTAAACCAATACGAGGATAAAAATCAGCTTTGGCAACCCCAATCGCTGCGGTTGCTGCATGCAATTTTGCCTCTGCGCGTTGTATATCAGGACGTTGATGTGCTAATTCAGAAGACAGACCGACCGGAATATTCTGTGGTAATTCAGGTAAAGTCAAAGCCTGACTTAATTGTGCATCCAATGCTTTTGGTTGTTCACCTATCAATAAAGCAAGTGCATTCATTAATTGATTACGCTGCTGCATTAGGTCAGGCAGCATAGCCTTGATACTAGCATGTTGTGCCAAAGCAGATGCAGTTTCAAACCGTGTTGCTACGCCATTACGTTCACGGCTTTCAGTCAATTTGACCAGACGATTAGCAATGTCCAGATTTTGTTGGGCAATTGCAAGCTGTGCCTGTATACCACGTAACTGCAGATAAGTTTTTGCCACTTCCGCAGTCAATGCCACTTGAGCTGCTTCACGATCATAAAGGGTTGCTTCAAAAGAAGCGGTTGCCCCTTCACGCATCCGTCTAGTACGTCCCCATAAATCTAGTTCCCAACTGGCATCAAAGCCTAATTGCCAAAAATCGCTGGCGTTTGTCGGAGCCCCCAGAGCTGCAAACTTGCCATTTTGGCTCAACTTCTCACGGGAATAACTTGCTGAACTATCAATCGTAGGTAAAAGCTGTGAGGAGGTAATGCCGAGTTGAGCCCGACTTTGTTCAATACGTTCTGCTGCCATTTGCAAATCAAGATTATTTAACTTGGCACGTGACTGCAGCTCAATCAAAACTTTATCATTAAATATCAACCACCACTCATCAGGAGTTTTCGCCACTGATGAAAGGTAGTTCCTGTAAATATCATCTGGGCGAGATGCCTGTGGGAGCTGCGTGATTTCACTGCGGGGTTTTGCAAAATCAGGACCGACGGTACATCCACACAGTGAAATTATACAAAATGCTGTACCTGCATTTTGTAGTAGTGACTGTAACTTCATAGACATCTATAAATCCTGTTTTGTACCGTACCGCTCGGTTTAATTTGTGGAGAAAAATACCAGAAATCTCACTACATCCATAAGAATGGGTGACTTAGTTAAAATGTTGGCATGATTGAAGTGTACCGATCGGTTTGATATAATGTCAATATGCTATAAATAGTTCTTTTAATATTTGGATATCTTTGATGCAGCAGATGAATCATGAATTTACTGGTAAAGCGCTACAAATTCTTCAGGCGGCCCGTCATGTTTTTTTAACACATGGTTTTGCCGCAGCGACCACGGACATGATTCAACAAGAGGCAGGGGTTTCTAAATCAACAATGTATGCGCATTTCCCTAACAAAGAAATGCTATTCACCACAGTTATTGAGGCTGAATGTACCACATTTACGGATACTGTCCGTGATATTCAATTTGAAAATGGAAAATTAAGAGAAACTCTAACTTTATTGGCACATGCTTATCTTAAGATTGTGCTTTCACCTGAGGGGCTTGCAGTTTTTCGTGTGGTAATCGCAGAGGGAATACGGTTCCCTAATCTTGCACGAGTATTTTATCTAGCTGGTCCACAAGTCATGATTAACATGATTGCCGAGCAACTCACTCATGCAGCAGCAGCAGGAGAGATCGATTTAAGTGAATTGGGCTGTGATAACGCTGCTAGCTTATTTATCAATCTGGTTAGAAGTGAACCCCAACTACAATGTCTTACTCATCCAAATGCTGCTCCCTCTGACATACAGGTTGATCAATGGGTCAATATCGCTGTAACAACTTTTATGCGTGCTTATGGGTGCGAACAGTCAAAATGATTTCTTGTTTCTAAAAAATCTACTTATTTATTTTATATAACAGGCGTTAGTAAGTCCTCGTATGCACTGTGGAACAAAATAACATACAAGTACTGTCTAGCAACTATGCTTTATATGCTGAGGTGTAACGCAGATTCATGAAAATACTTTCAGAATTTGTATCTCCCAAAGAACAGGAGGTGTATTCCATTAATGAGTGTTTTTTAGATCTGACGCCTTATGCTGAAAAATATGATTTGACTGGATATGCGCAACAAATGCTTCAGCGCATTTTATCTTGGCTTGATCTAGCAGTATGTATCGGCATTGGTCGAACCAAAACGGAGGCAAAACTTGCTAACCATATTGTGAAGAAAAATACATATTCATTTTATAAAGCTAATTATGAAATTTTGCACAAATGGGTTTTATTTCATAATTAGCTTTATTTTTTGCCGATTTCATTTTTAGCTTTAATTTCTACTGAAAATTTCAAAATTAACTTTTATGGACACAGGGAGTTATGAAGTAAATGTATCATGTAACCAATTTAACTTATGCGTACCTAAAGTCAGGTTCACGAGTTAACAGAGATGATTAGCTAGTAAAAACAATGCTCTATAGTGAGGAGGAAAATAAATGGTTCATGAACCTTAATATCTGACTTAGACTGTGTACCACAATTCTCATTTATTATAGAGTGTATATGAAAGTAGATAAGTATTCGAAGACTTGAGTCTACTTATCAAGAATTTTTCGATGATCACCCAAAAGATAGAGTGATATTTTGCCAGTTCAATAGCTTTGATAAACTTTCGTAGGTGCGCGTGATAAGAGCTCTGATATTATTATTTAAGGTAGAATGAACCTCACCGGGATTGTCGGAGACTCAACTTCTGAGAGATTACGACAATTAAAAGACAAACCTACACTCCTGAGATTAAAGAACGCACCGTTCACATGCTAATTGAAGCAGCGAGCGACTATCCCTGTGCGATTCACTATAAATACTCCAAAACAATGATACAGAGTTAATTACAAATAATAGAAATAAATTTATGAAGTATAAGAGAGTAAAATAAATATTGATGCAAACTAATAAATTAAAAATAGCAAATAGGTCTTAGTGATGGTAACAACATCAGAAATTATTACTACAAAGTTTTAGGCAGATATATTGATTGATCAGCTTGGATACCCATCCAGTCGAGCCTTTCCTAAAAAGTGTGTAACTGCTTATAATCCACTAACAGGAGAATAAGCAATGACAACTCAATCTGACATTAAAAAACTGGCCGAGCAAATGGCTGGTAGCATGAATAGCTTTGATGACATCAAAGACTTCCAAAAGCAGCTCATGCAATCCTTTATCGATACTGCCTTAGAGGCTGAGATGGAAGACCATCTTGGCTATCCTAAGCATGAGAAAGCCGATAAGCCAAATAAACGCAATGGGCATACTAAAAAAAGAGTCCGCAGTGACACAGGCGATCTTGAGATATCTACCCCAAGAGAC
>TARA_R110002126_G_scaffold105905_1_pt1 | contig 11843 bp, 6 predicted proteins | sample TARA_R110002126 | Tara Oceans TARA_R110002126 (sample SAMEA4397536) | marine metagenome | biome: Polar Biome; feature: [DCM] deep chlorophyll maximum layer (ENVO:01000326); material: water (ENVO:00002006), including particulate matter (ENVO:01000060) such as... | depth 30 m
CCGCCGCCGTCGACGTGGCCGGACACCATGTGCCCGTCGAGGCGCGAACCCAGGATCATCGCGCGCTCCAGATTGACGCGATCCCCGACACCGGTGGCGCCGAAGCGCGTGCGGTCGAGGGTCTCCTTGGAGAGGTCGAAGGCCATCGAGCCGTCCTCCCCGAGCTCGGCGATGGTCAGACAGGCCCCGCTGACCGCGATGCTGTCGCCGATCTTGACGTCCCAGGCGTGGGGCGCGTCGGGCTGGAGCTCCGGGGCGGGCAGGACGAGCCGTGCGCCGGTGCCGCGGGGCTTCATGGCCGCCACGGATACGGCGGCCTCGATGATTCCGGTGAACATGGGCCGGTGAACAAGGGGATGTGTGCTGGGTCGGGTCCGAGGTCCTGGCTGGACCTCGGGGAGGGTCGGTGGCCCTGGTGTGCCCCGGAGTATGCCCAGATGCGCCGCCCAGGGGCACCTGGATGCGTCTCCCCTCTTCGAGCGCGCGTGGATTTCCCCGGATTCGGGGGATCGATGCCCGGAGGACCTGGGCCAGGAGGGGCGATCGCCTCCGGACGGATCGGGTCATGCCGATCGACCGATGGGACCCCCTCGACACAACCTAGACTGCCCCCCGCCTCGGCCGTCCCAGGGTCCCCATCCGGGCCCCACCTGGGAAGGGACCGCGGGCCGTGAAGAATCGCCTTTCCAGCCCCCAGGAAGGGGGTCGGAATCTTGACGGACCGTGGCCTCGGATCTACCCTGCTGGGCCTTTTCCACCGGAACCCATCCTCGGATGGCGCCCGAACCAAGGGGGCTGCCTTGCCGCTCTTTACCATCCTGACCCTATTCCCGGACGCACTCGAGGCCTACCTCGATGTCGGTGTCGTCGGAACCGCCCTCCACAAGGGGCTGCTCGACGTGCACTGCGTGGACTTCCGGGACTGGACACGTGACCGCCACCGCACCGTGGACGACCGCCCCTTCGGCGGTGGACCCGGCATGGTGTTGAAGCCCGAGCCCGTCGTCGAATGCGTCGAGTGGCTCGAGGCCAAGTACGGCACCCACCGACGCCTGGTCCTCGACCCGGCCGGTCGCCCCTTCCGGCAAGCCGATGCGGAAGCCCTCGCGAACGAACCGCGCACCTTGTTGATGTGCGGTCGCTACGAAGGCTTCGACGCGCGCATCTACGCAGAGCTCCACCTGGAACCCGTGTCCATCGGAGACTTCGTCCTCGCGGGCGGGGAACTCGCCGCCTTGACCATCGTCGAAGCCACCGCGCGACTCGTGCCCGGTGTCCTCGGGGACGCGCGCTCGGCCGTGGAAGATTCCTTCGCCGACGGTGAGACCGTGGACCACGAGCACTACACCCGCCCCCGCGTCTGGCGCGGTCGCGAAGTGCCCGACGTCCTGCTCCAAGGGGATCACCAACGCATCGCCGCGTGGCGCGCCGCCCAGGCTGCCGAGCGCACCAAGGCGCGTGGTGATGCAGATCGCGCAACGCCCTCGAAACCGGGTCGAAACCCTTGAAAGCACACGATTTGCGACCATCGTCGCAGTTCGCTACCAACTTGAAACCAACCTCCCCCAGCACGTCGCTCGACTCGCTGGGGTTGGATCCCCACCGCACCCCACCGGGTGCAACGACTGGACTCCGAGTCGCCCGCAACGGGCAGCGACGAGTCCTAGACACCACCGATTCCGACACAGGAATCCAAAGACCGTCCGACCAACAGGACGACCCCGCCATGGACCTCATCGATCAACTGGAACGAGAACTCGGCAAAGGCGCCGACGAGCTGGCCAACCTCAAGGCCGGCATGGACGTGCAGGTGCACTACCTCATTCGCGAGGGCGAGAAGGAACGCATCCAGATCTTCGCCGGCACGATCATCTCGATCCAAGGCCGCGGCATCCGACGCAACATCGTCGTGCGCCGCATCGTTCAGGGCGAGGGCGTCGAGCGGACGTTCCCCCTGCACAGCCCGCGCGTGAAGGACGTCGTCATCACCCGTCACGGTGAAGTGCGTCGCGCCAAGCTCTTCTACCTCCGCGACCGCGTCGGCAAGTCCACGCGCGTCAAGGAACGTCTCGGCGACAAGGTGCGTGCCGCACGCGCCGACGATCGCGCACGTCGCGAACGCCTGGCCAACGCGCCCGAGCCCGAAGCCAGCAACGAAGACGGCGAGGCCTAGGCCTCCGTCCTCCACGAACCTGATCACCGGCCCGCCCTCCCTCCTGGGGATCGCGGGCCGTTGCCGCGCAAGGGCTCACACCGAGCCCACCTCCCGTTCTCGGATCGAACGACGTTCGATCAACCCCTCCCACGAGCCCTCCCCATCGAGCGATGGTCGACAAACTCAGCCGCAAGCTCACTTTCCTCGCCGTCATTCTGGCGGTGTCCCTCGTCTCCCTGTTCTCGCTCGGGTTCCGACTCGGCCTGGACCTTCAGGGAGGGACACGCCTGGTGTATTCGGTCGATCTCGATGAAGCCGTACGGAAGGGTCTGATCGACGCCGAGGAGGCCGCCAACCCGGGGCCGTTCTACGAGAGTCTGATCTCGATCTGGCTCGATCGCATCGATCCGAACGGGGTCCGGGGTGCTGTCGTCCGCAAGGAAGGCAGCAACCGCATCGTCATCGAGCTCCCCGGCAGCGCCGCGGCGGTCCAGGGCAACGTGACGGGGCTCCTCTTCCAGGGTCTCAGCGCGGAGTCCCAGGCGATCCTGCTCGTGCCCGAGGAGGAAGGTGGCCAGGTCGAAGCCTTCCCCGAGAGCGGTGGCATCATCGAGATCGACGGTGAGGTCATGAACTACACCGAGCGCATCGACAACTCGCTCCAGGGTGTGACGCGTGGACTCGACGGCACGGCCCGGGCCAGCCACTCGCCCAACCTCGACGTCACGCTCAAAGCGTCCGATCCTTGGCGCACCCTGATCGAGAACACCGGCCGCATGGCGTTCCACATCGAGGCCGAGGACGCCGACCTGGTGGATCCGGTCTCGGGCGTCCAGACCGACATCAGCCTCGAGACCGAGAAGGTCATCGAGTGGGTCCAGGCCGAACGCGAGCGGAACGGCGAAGAGCCGGACATCGAGCTCTACAACCTCCTTCTCAGCGAGAAGCAGGGCCCGGTCAGTCGCCTGCGCTGGTTCCCGCGCCCCAAGACTTCGCCCGAGCAGAAGCTCGAAGATCGTCTGGAGCCCCTGATCATCGAGGTGAACCACGATTGGCGCTTCACCGGTGCTGACGTCCCCCACGCCTACCCGTCCCAGGACCAGTACGGCTTCCCCGCCGTCGGGTTCCAGATTCGCGATCTCAAGGGCAACCTCTTCGGGCTGTTCACGGAAGCCCACAAGGGCAAGCTCATGGCGATCGTCATCGGCGGCGAGATCGCCACGATGCCGAACATCGAGAGCGGCCTCTTCGGCGGCGGCATCATCCAGGGCCAGTACACGCACCAAGAGGTCCAGGACATGATCCAGGTCCTGCGCTCCGGTTCCTTGGCCATCGATCCCAAGTTCGAAGCCCAGGAGACGGTCGGCGCGACGCTCGGCCAGGAATACGTGAAGCTCGGCTCGACCAGCGCGGGCATCGGCCTGTTGGTCGTCCTGATCTTCATGCTGTTCTACTACCGGCGCCTCGGCGTGTTCGCGGCGATCAGCCTCATCTTCAACCTCGTCGCGCTGCTCGGCGCGATGGCGTTCATCCAGGCCACGCTGACCCTGCCCGGCGTCGCCGGCATCATCCTGACCGTCGGCATGGCGGTCGATGCGAACATCCTGATCTACGAGCGCATCCGCGAGGAGCAGGCCCGTGGGCGCAAGCCGCTGCAGGCTGCCAAGGATGGTTTCGCGCACGCGTTCAGCACGATCATCGACGCCAACCTGACCACGCTGATCACCGGCTTCATCCTGATGAGCGTCGGTACCGGTCCGGTCAAGGGCTTCGCGACGACGCTCTGCATCGGCATCATCACGTCGGTCATCTCGGCGCTGATGCTGACCCGTGTCCTGGTTCACTTCCAGCTCGACAAGGGCAACGTGACCTCCTGGTCGATGATGTCCATCATCAAGCAGAGCGGCGTCAAGTTCATGTCGAAGGCCCCCATCGCCGCCGTGTTCTCGACCGTGGTCTGCATCGGCGGCCTGTCGATGTTCTTGATGATCGACGACAAGGACAAGCTCGGCATCGAGTTCATGGGTGGCACGTCTGCAGTGGTTCGCACCGAATCGCCGCAGTCCCAGGAGGACATGAAGGCCATGTTCCAACCGGCCACCAACCCGAACCTCCACGCCGCGTCGACCTTCAGCGACTCCGTCACGATCAGTCCGATCCTCTCCAGCGCGGACGGGGACGGCTACACGAGCTTCCGCATCACCGCCAAGGACGATCAGTCCAAGGCCGACGAGAGCGGCAAGATCAGCCACGAGCAAGTGTCCGGTGACCTGCGCAAGTGGCTCGCCGACGTCCTGCAGAAGGGTCCGGTCAGCGACATCCAGATCGCGAGCGGCACGGCCACGGGCACGCTGTACTTCGAGAAGGCGCACGAAGCGGCCGACATCGGCACGGCCCTGAACGCCGTCGGCCTCGTGGATGCCAGCGCCACCCGCTTGGAAGGCTCCGTCCCGGCCTACACCTTCACGGGCCAGACGACCTTGACCGAGGTCGGCGTCCTGGCGACACGGATCCAGGACATCAACTCGCGCACGGACACGTCCGGCAACGAGTTGCGCCTGGCCAACCCGGTCGCCGAGCTCTCCTCGGTCAGCGCCCAGGTCGTCACGGAACTGCGTGACAAGGCCCTGGCCGCCATCCTCCTCTCGCTCTTCGCGGCTGTCATGTACATCCGCGTGCGCTTCGCGGAGTACTCGTTCGGCATCGCGGCCGTCATCGCCCTCGTGCACGACGTCCTGATCGCCCTCGGCGCGCTGGCCATCGCCAACATGCTGGGCATGCAGTCGGCCGAGATCAACCTGTCCATGATCGCCGCCTTCCTGACGATCATCGGCTACTCATTGAACGACACGATCGTCGTGTTCGACCGCGTGCGCGAGAACATGCCCCGCATGAAGGGCTCGCTGGAGGAGATCCTCGACAAGTCGATCAACCAGACGCTGTCTCGCACGTTGCTGACGTCCGTCACGACGTTGATCACGGTTCTGCTGCTGTTCTTCTTCAACCTGGGCACGGGCAACGTGATCGAGGGCTTCGCCTTCGCGCTGATCATCGGCGTGCTGGCGGGAACCTACTCGTCGATCTTCATCGCCTCCCCCGCCCTCCTGTGGCTCGAGTCGCGACGTCAGAAAGGCCTCCCCCAGGAAGAGGACACCAAGGTCGCCAAGGCTTCGACGCCGTCCACGGCCAGCTGACCGGCTCGGGGACTCCTGGGCACGTCCCGGGCTGCCCCCTGCATCCACACGACGGCCGTTCGCCCAGGCGAGCGGCCGTCGTTCTGGTTTGAGGCATCATCGGTCCCTAGGCTGAACGCTCGCGGATCGACGAACCGCCCCCTCCCCACTCTCATGCGAACGCTCATCGGACTCACGATCCTCGGCACGCTCTTCCTCCTGGCCGCCTTCTGGCAGGAGTTCGAGACGTCCGATGCACGCGATCGCCGACGCCACGAGTTCGGGGTGGAGACCGAGATCCAGGCGAAGGTCCCGCCCGGCGAGGGTTGGACGACGCTCGTGCTGGGCAGTCCGAGCCGTGCGCTCTCGAGGCTCCCCGACCGGGACGCGCGCGAGATCGACACCGACGACTTCGAGCCCGAGTTCCGTTTCACCGGGCCCGCGGACGAGGTCGATGAGCCGCCGTTCGAACCCGACCCGATCGACAGTGACATCACCGTGCATCGTGTGAAGTCGGGCGAGTACCTGGGCGGGATCTGCAACGATCACTACGGCACGTCGAAGCCAGGCCTCGTCAACGCGGTCGCTGCGTTCAACGGGCTCAGCTCCCCCAACGCGCTGAAAGCGGACACGAACATCCAGCTGCCTCCACGAGCACTCTTGCTCGGGCAGTGACCTGCGCTCAGCGCATCGTCTCGAGCGCACGCAGGGCATCGTCGAGTTCGTTGCGGGCATCGTTCACGAGACCGGGCACGACCGCCCCGTCGTTCGAACGACAGGCTCTTTCGATCGAGCGCAGGAGCTTCGCGAAGCGCAAGGCCCCCACCGTGCCGTTCGTCGACACGAAGTCGTGGGCGATCTGCGCGCACGCGTCCCAGTCGGACATGGCTGCGGCTTCCTCGAGCGACGTCTGGCTGCGCGGAGCACGCTCCAGATAGTCCTGGATCAGATCGACAGCGAGCAGGCGTCCCTCCTCGTCCCCCGCGAGCAACGAGCCCAACACGTCGTCGTCGATCACTCCCGCGCGCGCGCTGGATGCGGGCTTGGCGGGCAGCGGTGCCTGGGGCGCTTCGACGTGGACCGGATCCCTGGACGTGCGGCCGGCCAGTGTGGCTTCGGAGTCCAGGACCGCCGGCTTCGATGCCTGCGCTGGCGACGCGTGGTGACTCGGAATGGCGTCGCGAAGAACGCGGGTCACCCAACGCTCCATCCACTCGAGCATCTGGCGCGGCTGGATCGGCTTGGCGATGTAGTCGTCCATGCCCGAGGCGATGCACAGATCACGATCGCCTTGCATGGCGCCCGCGGTCATGGCGAGGATGGGCGTGTGGGTCCCGCGGGACTTCTCGAGCTCGCGGATGTGACCGGTGGCCTCGAAGCCGTCCATCTCGGGCATCTGGCAGTCCATCAGGATCAGATCGAACTCCCCCACGGCGAAGGCGTCCACCGCCTTCAGTCCATTGGACGCGACCTGCACGCGGTAGCCGCGCTGGCCCAGGATGTACTGCACGAGTTGCTGGTTCGTCGGGTTGTCCTCGACGAGCAGGATGCGTACGGACGACGTCACTTCCTGGGGCAAGCTGTCGGAGCGATCGGTGTTGCGCGAGCGCAGGCTGCGGTCCGGCTCCTGCAGTCCGAACGCGACGCGCAGAGCGCTGGTCAGCTCCCTGCGACGGACCGGTTTGGCCAGGTGAGCTGCGACGCGCGCTTCGGCGGCTCCTTGCAGAGCGGGTCTCGCGAACTCCGGTTCGAGCAGGATCAGCGGGATGGGCGCGATGTCGGTCCGCGCACCCAGAGCGCCCAGGAACGCTTCGCGACCAGGCAGGTTGCTGTCGAGCAGGATCAGATCGAACTCGCACTTGGCACCCAGCAGTTCGAACCCGCCATAGGTCGAGGTCTCACGTTGCGGGACGCAGGCGAGCTCCTCGAGGTTCTGGATCACGGTCGTGGCGAGCGCGTCGTTCTCGACCAACACCAGCGTTCGGCGCCCGGCGAGTTCGGGCGGACCGTGGCGTCGCTCGTTCGAGTTGGGCACGAGGCCGAAGCGCAAGCGCGCCCAGAAGACGGAGCCCACGCCGACGTCGCTCTCGACGCCGACCGAGCCGCCCATCAACTTGGCCAGCTCGCTGCTGATCACGAGACCGAGCCCCGTACCGCCGTAACGGCGGGTGGTCGACGCGTCGAGCTGGCGGAACGACTGGAAGAGGCGGTCGCGCACATCGGGCGCGATGCCGATCCCCGTGTCGCGGACCTCGAGGCGCAACGCGACGCCGTCCTCGAAGTTGGATTCGGTGGTCAGGAAGATCTCGACCTCACCTTGCTCGGTGAACTTCACGGCGTTGTTGGCGAAGTTCAGCGCGATCTGACGCAAGCGCCCGGGGTCGCCTTCCAGACGCGACGGGACCTCGGGATCGACGCGAGCGATGATCTCGACCCCCTTGTTCTGAGCGGCCTGCGCGACCATGTCGGCGGCCTCCTCGAGCACCGTTCGCGGATCGAACGGGATGCGCTCGAGCGACAGCTTGCCGGCCTCGATCTTCGAGAAGTCGAGGATGTCGTTCAGGATCACGAGCAGCCCGTCGGCGGCGCGCTTCACCTTCTCGGCCATCGAGCGCTGCTCGGAATCCAGGTCGGTGTCGAGCAGGAGAGAGCTGAGTCCAAGCACCGCGTTCATCGGCGTCCGGATCTCGTGACTCATGTTCGCCAGGAAGGCGGACTTGGTCTGGGTCGCGGTCTCGGCGAGTTCGCGGGAACGGGACAGTTCCTCGTTCAGTCGGACCAGTTCCGACGTGCGATCTTCGACGTCCTGCTCGAGGTTGTGCAGCGTCTTCGCCAACGCGCGGTCGCGCTTCTCGACCTCGAACAACAGCAGGTTGAAGGCGTCGGCCAGATCGCTCGATGCATTGCCCGGACGGCTCTGAACCCGCTCACCGTACGAACCTTCGAGGGCCACCTTGCGCGACACCTCGACCAGGTCCCGCACGGGCTGCAGCAGTCGACGCTGCAAGTTGCGCATCAACAGGAAGAGCAACAGGAACAGCGGTGGGCCGACCTGAGCGAGCCAGATGCTCCAGGCGACCACCACGCCACGCAACGAGACGCGGGTCACATAGGCCGTGACGGAGGCATCCCCCTCGGCGGAGCGGAAGTCCTCGTGATGCGCCGCTTGCCCCGAATGAGTGACAACGAGCCCCTTGCTGAAGAGGGTCGAACCATCGGAGGCCACGACGCGGACTCCGCGAACGCGCGGGTCGATCAACAGAGCACCCCAGGCGGGATGACCGATACCAGCCGCCAACTCCTCGGTGGTCACCTCCGCCGGCAAGGTGGCCGTGGCCAGCTTGGCCAGCGATCGCACCTCGTCCAGGCGCTGCGTTTCCTGTCGTTGAAAGTCGAACCAGCCGAGCCCCACCAGCAACAAGGCACCGACGATGCACGCAACTCCGACCCCACGCAGCGTGGCGCGAACGACGAGAGCTTCGGTCGCGTTGCGGCGCTCGGGAAGGAGCGCCGTGGTCGGAGTGTTGGGGGTGCGGGGAGAGCGCATGGGTGGACCCCCCTGTCATCGGCCGGCGGCCTCCCCACTCCTGAGGGGAGACCCTAGGTCTCTCCGGAAGCCCGGCCTAGGTCCCAGGAACGACCCTGGGTGGGGCTGAACCGGGGTCTTCGATCCCCCGCAAGCGGGCTCGGACATGACCTGCACACCTGCCTGGATCCCTCACGAACATGCACCGTGAGGGATCCAGGCCAGCGCCCCTGGGGCGCGGAGGCACCCCGAGGTTGGCCCCAGGGACCGGCCCCGACCCTCAGGCCGAAGCGGCGTCATGCTCGATCGGCACGACGCGCAGACCAGCGCTGGCCGTCGCTTGCAGGCTGCCCAACACGGCATCGCTGAGGCGCACGCGAATCCGCAGTTCCTGCCCGTCGTCCGTCAACGCCTCTTCGTCGATGACGCCCAACTGACGAATGCGTGCGACGGTACGACCATCGGTCACGGGGACCCACAGGTCCACCAACGAGCTGCGTTCGTCCAAGCGCTTGGCGACGCGGGCGATCAGGAGGTCGAGGCCGACGCCGGTCTTGGCGCTGGCGTAGACGACGTCTTCGGGACGCCCCTCGACGAGCAGTTGCAGCTCGAGCGGGTCCTCGACGGCGTCGACCTTGTTCAGCAGCAGGATCTCGGCGGACAGGCGCGGCGAGAGCTCGGTCATCACTTCATCGACCGCGTTCAGGTGATGACTGGCGTCGGGATGTGCGGCGTCGACGACGTGCACGAGCATGTCGGCCTGCAACGTCTCTTCGAGCGTCGCATGGAACGACGCCACCAGATGGTGCGGCAAGCGCTGCAGGAACCCGACGGTGTCCGACAGCAGCACGCTGCGTCCGTCGGGAAGTTTCCAGCGGCGGGTGCGCGTGTCGAGCGTCGCGAACGGCATGTCCGCGGCGAACTCGGTGGAGCCCGTGAGGCGGTTGAGCAACGTCGACTTGCCGGCATTGGTGTAGCCGACGAGTCCGACGGTGAACTCCTCGGAACGCGACGCGACCTCGCGTTGCTTGCGGTTCTCGATGTGCTTGAGCTCGTGCTTCAGATCGCTCACGCGTTTGCTGAGCAAGCGCTTGTCCGTTTCGAGCTGGGTCTCACCCGGGCCCCGCGTTCCGATCGCGCCCTCGGTCCGCTCGAGGTGCGTCCACATGCGACGCAGGCGCGGCGCCAGGTACACGAGTTGGGCCAGCTCGACCTGCAACCTGGCTTGACGCGTTTGCGCGCGGCGCGAGAAGATGTCCAGGATCAGCTCGGAGCGATCGATGACACGACAGCCCCAGGCCTTCTCGAGGTTGCGACCCTGCGCGGGCGACAGATCGTTGTCGACGACGACGGCATCGGGGCAAAGAGCGGTGACCAGTTCGTGCAGTTCCTCGACCTTGCCGCGCCCAATCAAAGTGGCGGGAACCGCGCGCTCGCGCTTCTGGAAGTGGGGTTCGCCCAGGACCACGCCTTCGGCCGCGCCGACGAGGGCCATGGCTTCGGACAACGGGCCGCCGGATTCGGTCGGTTGACCCGGAAGCAGAACGCCGCAGACCAGAACGCGCTCTTTGGGCGATCCGGTTTCGATGGGAGCGTGACTCATGCGAGAGGAAGGACGCCCCGTGCCGGGGTCCGGACCAGATCGACGGCGCGTAGGCGCCGGGCGTTGCCTTGCGGACGAAGTTCCAGGTGCGACGCACCGGCGGGATCGAGAGCGGGGAAGTCGGTGCGGTGATGGACACCGCGCGACTCCTCGCGTTCGAGGGCGCCGAGCGTGGCCAGGCGAGCCACGGTCAGCATGTTCAGGAGTTCCCAAGCGCGCGGACTGTTCTTGGGCAGAGCCTCGACGGCGCGGGACCAGAACTCGAGGTTCTCCATCGCGTCGCGCATCGCCGGGCCGTCCCGCTCGACACCCATCTGACGCCACATCATCGACTTGAGCGAGTACGTGAGGTCGGCCAGGTTGACCTGGACCTCGGCCGGGGGCGCGGAGTCGAGGCGGCCTTCATCGCTGATCGGACGGACGGGATCACCTCCGCGAGCCTCCTCGGCCGCAGCGCTGCCGGTGTCGTGGCCGAGCACCAACGCCTCGAGCAGCGAGTTCGAGCCCATGCGGTTCGCGCCGTGCAGGCCGGTGCTCGCGCACTCCCCCACGGCGAACAGTCCGGGCACGTTCGTGCGACCGTCCGCGTCGACCGCCAGACCGCCGACCATGTAGTGAGCGCCGGGGCGCACGGGCACGGGATCCTTGGCGATGTCGATCCCGAAGAAGCTGCAGATGCGACTGACCGCGGGGAAGGCGAGGTGCGGATCGTGATCGAGTTCGGAGAGGTCCAGGTAGACGCTCGTGTCGCCGGTCGAAACCATGCGTTGGAAGACGGCGCGGCTGACGACGTCGCGCGGGGCGAGTTCGGCGGCCTCGTGGTGTGCCTGCATGAAGCGCACGCCGTGGCGATCGCGCAGGACGGCGCCCGCGCCACGCACGATCTCGCTGATCAGCACGCGTGCGGCACCGGCGATGTAGAGGCAGGTCGGATGGAACTGGACGAACTCGAGGTCGCGCACGACCGCGCCGGCACGGAAGGCCATGGCCAGGCCGTCACCGGTGGCGATGTCGGGATTGGTCGTTTCGCGATACAGCTGGCCGGCACCGCCGGTGGCCAGGATGACCGAGCGAGCGGCGAACGCGACGCGTTCCCCGCGATCGGTGGCACAGAGCACGCCGCACACGCGGCCCTCCGCGTCGGTCAACAGATCGATCGCGAAGTGATCGGTGAACGTGCGCACCTCGGGGCTCAATTCGAGCGCGCCGCGCAAGGTGGACTGGATCTCGACGCCGGTGGCATCGCCGCGCGCATGCACGATGCGCGGGTGCGAGTGGCCGCCTTCCTTGGAGAGCACGAACTCGCCGTTCGCGTCGCGGTCGAAGGCTGCCCCCAGGTCGAGCAGACGCTCGAGCGCGGCGGGTCCACCCCGGACCGCACGCTCG
>TARA_R110002126_G_scaffold291651_2_pt1 | contig 11836 bp, 8 predicted proteins | sample TARA_R110002126 | Tara Oceans TARA_R110002126 (sample SAMEA4397536) | marine metagenome | biome: Polar Biome; feature: [DCM] deep chlorophyll maximum layer (ENVO:01000326); material: water (ENVO:00002006), including particulate matter (ENVO:01000060) such as... | depth 30 m
CAACTTCGGTTCCACGTAGAATAGGAACATTAAATTCTTCTGGTGTTCTTTCTTCATAAGTATCTGTATACCTACCAAAATATTCTTCAATGGAATTGATTTTACCTGTGTGATCCATGTCATTTGAGTAAGGAATTCCATAATAATCATCAAAACCATGACTTGTGGGTAGGTATTCTTCTTTATGACCTAAATGCCATTTACCAACCATTCCAGTAGCATAACCTGCAGATTTTAATTGTTCTGCTATTGTAACCTCTTCAGCTGGAATACCATTATGTGAATCTGGAAAAAACACTCCTACTTCTGAGCTGGTCAAACCATTTCTAACAGGTAATCTTCCTGTCATTAAAGCTGCTCGACTTGGTGTGCAAACACTGGCTCCAACGTAAAAATTGGTCCATTTTTGACCTTCGCTAGCCATTCTGTCCAAATTGGGGGTATTAATGGTAGGGTGACCGTATGAGCTTAAATCTCCATAACCTAAATCATCTGCAAAAATGATGATTACATTTGGTTTTACAGGGAGCTGTGGGTCTTGACTTATTCCTAAATAAGGAATAGAAAAAAAGGCCATTACAAATGTGACAGTAGTCAAATTTAAAAAAGACTTTAGACTTTTATTTTTATTGCTATTTTTCATTGGTTTATTTTTTTTATTAATAACCTGGATTTTGTACTAAATCAGGATTAGCATCCAATTCTACTTGAGGGATTGGAAATAATTTATGATAGTCTTTTGCATTTTTACCTCTGCTTACGGCATTTGAAATAAATACATCTTGTCTTATCATATCTTCTCTTCTTTTTCCTTCAAAAAACAATTCCCACCCTCTTTCTTGTAAAATTGCTTCACGGAATGTTTCTTTAGTAAAACCAGCCAATATTAATGGTGAAATTCCTGCTCTTGTTCTTACATCATTAATTAAATCGATTGCTGTTTGTATAGGACCTGATATTTCATTTAATGCTTCAGCTCGACTCAAAAGAATATCGGAATATCTTATTGCAGGAATGTCATTTCCTGCCGCAGCGCCTACAGCTCCTGGGTCAAATTCAATTTTATACGGAAATGAGCGATCATCTCCTAAACCAGGAACAATTTCACCAGTGGTTGTACTTACATATTCGGTTATTATATAATTTCTTCTAGTATCGTTTTCATCAAAAGAATTCACAAAATCATCATATAAATAAGTACGGGCTGCAAATACGATATTATTTGGATTTGGTCTAGGATAATCAGGAGGAAAAACTAATGCATCAATAGCTTGACTAGCTGTTGGTGAAGTAGCATCTTTAGGTAAAGCCCATAATATTTCATTATTACCTTCATTATCAATACTAAAAACATCTCCATAATTTGGAAGTAGTTCATACACACCCAAATCTTGAATATCTTCAGCTACATCTGCCGCATTCTGCCATTGTTTTGTATTCAAATAATATTTACATAAAACAGCCATCGCAGCTCCTTTAGAGGCACGCCCATAAGCTGGAGCTTGTACGGGTAAATTTGCTATTGCGGCAAGTAATTCTTGCTCAATAAATTCCTGAACTTCGCTTTCCGATGCTCTAGGTAATAAAGGGTCATCAGTAGAAGTTTTATATAATGGTACAGGACCGAATAAATTATACAGTTCAGAATAATCCCATCCTCGTAAGAAATGTGCTTCGGCTTCGGTCAGCTGTTTGTACTCATTTGAAAACTCTTCATTATCTAAATTATCCAAAACAATATTTGCATCTCTAATGGAATTAAAATAGATAGTCCATTGAGCTATAATATGATCGTGATTACCGTCCCAAGTAAAGTCAATTTCCGATAACCATAAGTTTTCGATTGATCCACCTTGACCCCATATTTCACCAGTGGTCATAGAAGCTAAATGATATGCCGCCCATGAGTCTTGAAAACCTGGTCTGTGAGCATATGCATATGATGAATTTAAGACTGAACTTAATCCCTTTTCACTGGTAAATAGGGTAGAAGGGGCTAATTCAGAGAAAACCTCTTCGTCTAATCGTTTTTCACAGGCGATTATGCCAATGACAAACAATACCATTATTGATTTATTAATATATGATTTCATTGTATTTTGTTTTTTGAGATTAGAAACTGGCAGTTAATCCTAAAAGATATGTTCTTGCCGTTGGGTAACTACTGTAATCTACCCTTACATTACTTGATCCAAGAGAGTTGGATTCTGGGTCAAAGCCACCATAATCTGTTATGGTAAACAAATTCTGCCCTGTTACATAAACACGCATACTATTTAAAAAGTCGATGTTGTCCACAGGAACTTTATAACTCAGTTGAACATTTTTCAGACGAAAGTAAGAGGCATCCTCTACCGTTAAAGTATTAACCTTACTAGCACCATAGGCATTTGGATTTACAGAAGAAGGCCATTTGGCATCTGGGTTCTGAGGTGTCCAACGGTCAATAATTGTTCTTGATTGACGATTTCTTCTGAAATTTGCAGGATATAAGGATTCAATTAAATTTATATTTATTAATTCGGCACCTTCTTGTCCTTGAAAAAATACATCAAGTTGAAAGTTTTTATAGCTAAATGAATTTTGAATACCATAAGTGAAATCTGGAAAAGGACTACCGATTATTGTTTGGTCTGCTGGTGTAATTGCACCGTCTCCATCTCTATCTTCAAAAATAGGGTGGCCCGGTTCTGCTATAGGTTGTGCTGAATTTGCAATGTCATCGTCTTCTTGAAAAATTCCTGTTACAACATACCCATAGTAAGAAGCTAACGGGTCACCTTCTCTAATAATCGCTGTATTTCCAACGGCCATTATATTTCCGGTGACAATACTTTCTATTCTACCTAAATCAACAACTTTGTTCTTTATTGCGGCGAAGTTTAAAGAAGTATCCCATTTAAAATCATTCGTGATAACATTGGTGGTATTTATTAAGACCTCAAAACCTTTATTTTGAACTTCACCAACATTGCTTAAAATTGAAGCATAACCAGAAGCTAAGGGTAGGGGTAAATTAAAGAGTAAATCTTTAGTGTTCTTAGAGAAATAATCTAAAGTGGCACTTATTCTTCCGTTAAGCATTGCTGCATCTAAACCAATATTGAATTGTTCCGTGGTTTCCCATTTTAGGTCATCATTGGCTTTCCTAGATGGGATTACACTACCCAGAACAGAATTACCTAGAACCACATTTGGACCCGATTGAAAAGTTAGTTGAGAGTTGTAATTTCCTATCTCTTGATTACCAGTTAAACCCCAACTAGCTCTTAATTTTAATTGGCTAAATAAATCAGGAATAAATTCTTCCTCATTAAGTTTCCAACCAAAAGCAAATGAAGGAAAGTATCCAAACTTATTATTTTCTCCGAAACGAGATGATCCATCAGCCCGAATAGACCCTGTAAGTAAAAATTTGTTGTAAAGATTGTAGTTAACTCTACCTAAATAAGATAACAAAGTGTTTTCTTCAGCTCTACTTCCAAGCTGATCTGTATTGGTGTCACCTAACTCTAAATTGTTAGTGCCTATGTCGTCAGAAGGAAAACCACTAATATTTCCATAGAAATTTTTCAAACTAAACTTTTGATAAGTAACCCCTCCTAACACTGTTAGGTTATGATTTTCATTAAAAGCTTTTTGATAGTTCATAGTGTACTCAAAAAGATAGTTTGATCGCTCTAGAACATTAATGTTAGCTATTCCATTTGCTGCACCACCACGTATGGTCTGAGTAGAATTATAAATATCCCTTCTAGAGGTTTGACGGTCAGTACCAAAGTTGAATTTACCTGATAAATTATCGGTAAAATCATAATTTAAATAGGCACTACCAAAAGTTCTGTTAGACTCATTTAAACTAAGAATACCAGTGATAAGAGTTACAGGATTGTTTACTGTTAAGTTTGCAGATTGCGAGAAAGTACCATCAGCATTATAAATTGGCTCGGTAGGGTCATAAAGTAATGATGAATAAATTGGACCTGCATTTTCGTTTGTTTGAATACCGTCAATGTTATTATTATCCTTTATTAAACTAGTATTGAAGTTAAGACCAATTTTTGCTCTTTCCCCAATTTTAGAATCTATATTAATTCTACCGGTATATTTTTTTATACCTGAATTTTTCACAACTCCCTCTTGATCAAAATAATTTACAGAAGCATATACAGATGTTTTTTCATCACCACCTCCAACAGAAATATTATGGCTAGTAATTGGAGCTGAACGGAAAACTTGGTCTTGCCAGAAATTACCATTTCCAATACTTGATATATCTGCTTCAGAGAAAACAGGAGAGTTACCTTGTTCTTGAGATAAGTCGTTTATTGCATTTATATATTGACTAGTATTTAATACATCAATAGTTTTAGCAACAGTCTGTATACCACTATATACATCGTATGTAACTCTCATTTTGCCTGATTTACCTTTTTTGGTTGTAATCATAACAACACCATTAGCTCCTCTAGAACCATAAATAGCTGTTGCCGAAGCATCCTTTAGAATTTCAATTGACTCAATATCTGCAGGGTTTAAGGAGTTCAGTGGGTTATTTGGGCTTTGATTTTCACTTACTTCCGCTGCACCACCAGAAGTTAAATTTGGACTATTATCAATTGGAAAACCATCCACTACGTATAAAGGCTCATTACTGGCATTTAAAGAACTAGCTCCTCTTATACGAATTGAAAGACCACCACCTGGAGCAGAACTGGATTGATTTATTTGTACCCCTGCAGCTCTACCTAACATCATTTGATCTACAGATGCATTTGCACCGGGATTTAAATCTTCTGATTTTAAAGAGGAAACAGAACCTGTTAGGTCACTCTTTTTTTGTGTTCCGTAACCAACTACTACTATTTCATCTAAAGCAGCAGCACTTTCTTCTAAGGATACAGTGATAGAATTTTGACCGTTTACGGCTATTTCTTTAGAAGAAAACCCTATATAGCTTACGGATAGTATTGCATCAGCATTACTAATTGTAATTTCAAAATTGCCGTCAAAATCTGTTTGTGTACCGTTGGTCGTACCTTTTTCCAAAATATTTGCTCCTGGAAGAGGTTGACCGCTTTGATCTTGTACTGTACCAGTTACAGTAAAATCTTGTTTATCAATTTTTGATGTAACGGGTTCAGGTGTTATTTCTTTTTCGAAAATAATTACTTGGCGGTCATCTATACGGTAAACTACCCCTTTATCTTTTAGGGCATTATCAAGAATGGTGGTTAGTGTAGCTCCCTTTAAATTCAAGGAGACATTTCCACTATTTAAAAGAACTTCGTCGTTGTAAAAAAATATATACTCGCTTTTTTCCTGTATTTCATGAAATAGGTTCGCTAGCGGGACTTTATTTACATTAATGTCAAGTTTTGTTTGAGAATAAGTATTGTTTGCATAAGCAGAACTTAGTCCTATAGCTATGAATAACAAAAATATTCTCATAATTGTGTGTATGGCGTGGGTGAGACTAAATTTGTCCCAACATGGAACACGCCTATTAAAATAATTCATAATATTGTAATTCAGATTAGTTAATATTGCTTTTAATGGTAATGTTAATAATACAGGCCGGGAGATGTTGGCGCATCTTTCGGCTTTTTTGTTTGATTAATTTAAGTCATAGGCAATTTGATTTTAGTTAGTTTGAGTTGATTATTGTTATTTTTCCATTTTCAGAGCTAAACTCAAAATTGGAAGTTTCTCCTATTAATCCAATTACTTTGCTAACATTCTCTTTTAAATCTAAATTTCCGGAAAATGTTTGTGATGCTAAGTCTTCATTTTCTATTATTATTTGAACATTATAGTAACGTGACAACTTGGTCATGATATGTTTTAGACTATCTTTTTTAAAATTTAGGAAACCATCTCTCCATGAAAAATAATCATTGATGTCGACCGTCTTTGTAGTAGCCTCTTTCGATACGGCATTATAACTAGCAAATGTTCCAGGTTTTATTTTAATTCCTGCTATTTTCTCATCAGAGTAATTGATTTTAACGCTACCAGATTTTAATACAGTAAAACTTAGATCATCATCTTTATAACTGCTAACGTTGAAAACAGTACCTAGTACTTCAACTTCTTGATTGCTAGAGAGAACTTTGAAAGGTTTTTGCGGGTTATGTGAAACCTCAAAAATTCCTTCACCTTCTAAATATACTTCTCTGGTATTTCCATTGAAGACTGCAGGATATACTAGTTTAGAACCTGAATTAAGCCAAACCATGGAGCCATCAGATAATTTAAGATTGGTTCTTTTTCCAAACGGAACTAAAATAGTATTATAAAGAGCTTTATTATCTTTTATTGATTCCTGATTAACAGTTTTTCCAGAGCCTAATTCAACCTCCTCACCTGTATTAGAATATTGTACTGTTGTATTTTTACCTTCTAAATTAAAGTTGTCACCGCTTCCTAAAATTAATGTAACACCATCAACCTTATTAATATCTACTTCGGTAGAAGTTTCAACAAAATTTTCTATCGATTGCTCTGTTTTTGGTCGAAAGAATAAACTAGCACCAATAAGAAGAACTATAGAAGCAGCAGCCATTAGGATTCTACCATTTCTTTTTGCTCTTTTAGCTTGATTTGCAGATTTTATAATACGAGTTCTTAAATTTTGTTTTTCAAAATTAGAAAGCACGTCGTTAGATTTATTTTTTTTCATAATTCAATCATAAAAAGGAGCGTATTGAATTACGAGTAAAGCACCCCTATATATACAGGAGAGTGTATTTATAAAAACATAGACAAGAAAAAAGATTTTTTTTAAAGAAAAACAAAAAGTAGAGATAGAATGCCGCCTCTAAGTATTTTTATGGCACGATATATTATTGTTCTAGCAGAAGAAGTTGATACACTCATACTTTGCGCAATTTCTTCATACGATTTTTCTTCAGTAAATCGCATATTAAGCACATCTTGCTGGTTTTGGGTAAGTAAAGTCATTGCTCTATTTACCTTTTCTTTGATAAAACATTTGTGTTCAATCTTTATAATTTCTGATTCGTGAGAAGGAGTATTTCGTTTATTCGTTGTAGTAAAATGTATATTCTCAAAGTCATCAACAGTAATAACTTTTAAACTAGTTTTTTTAAGTAAAGTTCTTTTTAAGGATAAGAATAGGTATGATTTAATGTTCGATACATCACCAAGTTTACTATGGTATTTGTATAGGCTTAAAAATAAATCATGAATACCATCCATAACAGTTGTTTTGTCTTTGGTGATACTCATTCCGAAAATAAATAATTCATCGATATAGGAATCATAGAGTTTCCCTAAAGAATCCATATTTCCTTTTTGTAATTCTGCCCAGTACGTTTTCTCGTTACTTCTAGACATGTATTTTTTTTTCGAGGGTTGGTTTGTTTAAATTGAATTAGTTGTATATCAATCTAGAAAAAAATTAGTTCATAATAATATGTGATTGTAATTTAATTATTCTCAATTTCAACTTTAAATATTATCATTTACACAACAAATGTATTAAAATATTAATATTTTCCTAAAATTTCATTTTAAATTTTAAATTGAATTAAAGTTTTTTCCTACGTGAGTGGCTCTAAATGTCTCATTTTTAGCTAAATAAAATTTCAAATAATTGGTTGTCAAATTCTATATTTCAACACTATTAATTCATTGATTTCTTAAAAAAGAATATTTTTTTGTCTACATACTTTAGAATAATCACTCTAGTTATTAGATAGCTGAATTTACCAAGTCGGTTATTCTTAAATTATTGTAAAACAAAAGAATTGAACTATCAATGAAAAAACTACAAATTATTTCGGTTTTAATAACCTGTTCTTCAATGCTGATTGGTTGTGAACAACCAATACCAGAGATTAAAAAGAGACCTAATATAGTTTTCATTATGTCTGATGATCACGCTTATCAAGCCATTTCTGCATATGATACAAGTTTGATTAACACACCAAATATTGATAGAATAGCTAAAATGGGTATGTTATTTACCAATGCAAGTGTAACAAATTCCATTTGTGCACCTTCAAGGGCCACCTTATTGACTGGTAAGCATTCCCATGTTAATGGTAAAGTAGATAATGTTTCTCCATTTGATACCACTAATGTAACCTTTCCTCAATTGTTACAGAAAGCAGGATATCAGACTGCTATGTTTGGTAAACTTCATTTTGGAAATAGTCCAAAAGGATTTGATCAATTTAAAATATTACCTGGTCAAGGGTCTTATTACAATCCTGATTTTATAACTAAGAATGAAGGTGAAATAAACGTTTCAGGATACGTAACTGATATAGTCACTGATATGACAATTGACTGGCTAGAATCTGAAAGAAAAAAAGAAGACCCATTTATGCTTATGTATCTTCATAAGGCACCTCACCGCTCATGGCTTATGGCTGAAAGACATATGGATGAATTTACACAGAAAGAGTTTAGAGAGCCAGCTACCTTATTCGATGATCATGAGGGCATGCCAGCAGCTAAAGTTGCTCAAATGAATATACATGGAGATATGGGCTGGGCTGCTGACAGCAAATTGTATCCAGATGTCATGGATGAAATGGGATTGGAAGAACAGATAGGGTATGATAAGTTGAGATTTGAGATGGGAGTTGGAAGGTTGAATGAAGCACAGAGGGCAAATTTTGATAAGGCTTATAGAAGAGTTGCGGAAGATTTTAAAAAGAATTATCCAAAAATGACGGATAAAGATTTAGCAAAATGGCGCTACCAAAGATATATGCAAGATTATTTAGGAACTATAAAATCAGTAGATGAAAATGTAGGAAGGGTGCTAGATTATTTAGAGGCAAATGATTTAATGGACAATACAATTATTGTATATACCTCTGATCAAGGCTTTTATTTAGGTGAACACGGTTGGTTTGATAAGCGTTTCGTTTACGATGAAAGTTTAAAAACTCCACTTTTAGTATCATGGCCAGACAGAATTAAAGCTGGTAGCGTTTCTAATGAGCTTGTTCAAAATTTAGATTTTGCTCAAACTTTTTTGGATGCTGCTGGTGTTGAACAACCTAATGATATGCAGGGAGAAAGTTTAATACCTGTTTTTACCAACGAATTAAGTGATTGGGATAGAGAAGCTGTTTATTATCATTATTATGAACATCCTTCAGAGCACAATGTAAATAGACATTATGCTGCAATTACCAAAGACTATAAATTAATACATCATTATTTTGACTTAGATTACTGGGAGTTGATAGACAGGAACAAAGATCCATTGGAACAACATAATTACTATGAGGATCCTGCTTATAAGGAGATTAGAGAAGAGTTACATCAAAAGTTAGATGCTTTACGCGAATTGTATGGGGATAGTGAAGAAATAAGTCAAAAATATATTGATGACTTTATGCCTCTTGCAAAAGAAGGAAAAGTATTTGGTGTAGAAAAACATATTCTTGATCCTATTATTGACAAATGGGAAAATTCAAATAAATCTAATTGATGAATCAAAGATTATCGTCAATTATAAATAAAAAACGGGATGATATATTTCATCCCGTTTTTTATTTTTTCTTACTTTTTTTCACTAAAAACGTGTTTCATTAAATACGCATCCATTTCTTCTTCGGTGGGTATTTTGTTTTTAAAAGCCTTGCTATTTACAGATAGATTGGGTTTTTCAATATTGGTATTATCGATGGTTGGAGATTGAAAAGTTTTGTTTTTTTCAAACTGATACTCATCATTCAATGCCAGAATGATTTTAAGCTCACCTTCAAATTGAATGATTTCTTTAAATATGGCTACATCATCTTTGATTTTTAAATCAAAGTGATTGGAATTACCCAATAAAAATTCATCTAAACCATTAGGGTGTTCATTTATAGCTCTTTGCTTTAATGCATCACGTTTAACATAATACAGCTCTAGCTTTGGGGTATTCTCTAATTTTTGGTATGCCATTAGCGTTTTCTAACATGTGAACAAAATCAAAATTGGGAGAGGTTTTATTATTAATAATACTCACGTAAAGGACTCTACCAACCATTTTGGCTTCTTTTTTCTTTAAGCCAATAATTTGGTTATTGAATTGATGGAAAAAATTGATGAAGACATTATTTATATATTCTTGATAGGTAAGTATTAAAAACTTGTAATATGTATCCGATAATTCTTTTGAAGGCTCTAATCTAACTTTGAAATTATTAGCATCCAATAAGTTAATAGGAGTGTTAGATGGCAGATTAAGTACCCTAGTTGTAACGAATAGTTTTTTAGTTTTAAAATGTTTCAATCTCTGTTCGGCTGATAACTCATTAAGTTTCTCACCTTTTATACAACCAAAATAATTCATATTCCTTTTAGCCATTTTATACTTTATTTATTGTTGATGGTTGTAGAAATTCAGAATAATCTTCTGGTAGTTCGGCATCAATATCACGTAGATGTTTTTCGAGTGAGGTTAATGTAGAATGTCCAGTAATACCTACTAAGGTAATTTTGGTTTCGCTAGGATTAAGTTCCTTTCTCATTTCTCTATATAATTTTGTTATATAGGTATGTCTGTAGCTATAAAGTCCATATTCAACGCCTAAATTGAAATTATCCTTCACTTTTTTAAATCTTTTTGAATAATAGTTTCTTTTATCACGTTCAGGAACATCCCATTCTCCACCAATTTCATATGGTGTAAATAAAGAATGTTCAGGATTGGCACTAGAAAGGTTAGGTAACAAATTCAATAAAATCTCTGGTATGATTTTAATCTTTACTTTTTTATTTTTTGCCTTTACATAAATCTTTTTATCTGAGATATCGATATCCTTGACTTTTAACCTGCATACTTCAATAGGTCTCAAGAAACACAGTGAAATGAATTGAACAAAGGATAGTAATAGTTTGTCATGTTCCTCCATATAAGTCTGTAAATCGGACTCTTGTTTTGGAGTGAAAGTTTTATTTCTTGTAGGCTTAGTTGATAGCGGTTTTATTTTAGGTATAAAATTATCATCAATAATTTCATTATCCTCCAATGTTGTGAAAATAGCACTTAAGCTTGTTCTTGCATTATTCCGTGTTCTAGGTGAAGTTCGTGCTAATACCGAATTAAGATATTGAACTACAGTTTTCTTTGTTATTGCTTTAATATCATTGATTTCATTTTCCTCCAACCAATTTTGAAATTGTTTAAGTGGACCATGATAGCCTGAATAAGAGTTTGGGCTTAAAGATTGTTTTTTGATCTTTAGGGCAAAATCGAAGGCTTCTTGAATAGCAGTGTATGGTTCTTCTACTGCAGGAGAAGTAAGTGGGGCAGGAGCAGCCTTTTTTATGACCTTAGTGGGTTGTTCAACTTTTTTAGGGATAGTTTCAGTATCCTTTTTATCTACGGTGTTAGAAGTGCTTAATTTAGATATTAGGTTTGCATTATCTGCATTTGGTATATAACCACCCTCTAAACGTTTGATTAAGGCTCTTTTGATAACGTTCATGAATAGTAAACGCTCACGTTTAGTTTTAAAACGATTTACTCCAGCTTTTATAGGAGTTTGTCTAACTAATTTTTTGATTTCGGGATTTCGATAGGAGAAATATACATACCAATCTTTAGCGAGGGCATCTTTTTTTTGCTTGCTAGAAAGCTTGGACCAACCTTTAATGGGGACACCACCAGTATAGAATTTAGGTTCGGAATAGTTCAGTTTCATGTTCAAACCGTATACGTTATCGTATACGGTAGATAAAAGTATGAAATTTAAGGACATAAAAAAACGGCTTGTGCGCACACAAACCGTTGATTTTATTGGTCTTGACCTATTGTAGCGAGAGGGGGGCACGATCCCCCGACCTCCGGGTTATGAAT
>TARA_R110002126_G_scaffold151256_3_pt1 | contig 11818 bp, 10 predicted proteins | sample TARA_R110002126 | Tara Oceans TARA_R110002126 (sample SAMEA4397536) | marine metagenome | biome: Polar Biome; feature: [DCM] deep chlorophyll maximum layer (ENVO:01000326); material: water (ENVO:00002006), including particulate matter (ENVO:01000060) such as... | depth 30 m
TAGGATAACTGATGCCCTTGGAGAGGAAGTATGATGTGCTAGAATAGTTATAAAACAAAAACCCCGGCCATGTGGTCGGGGTTTTTAGCATTGATTTGGTTTAGTTTGGTAAGATTTGGGTCTCCAAAGATTGTACTTTTTTAAGCTGTGTAAAACTAATAGTTGTAAAGTGGTCTTTTTAGTATGCTAAAGTGGCTTCTTTTGATGTATGGGTATTTTTTAAAATTTAATTCTCCTACTTTAAGGTTGACGGTGCTTTAATTTTAACAGTTTGGTTTCCAAAAAAAGTACGTCCAAGACCAAAAGTGTTTTTAGTTTTAATCCTTGAGGGTGTTACAATTGTTCAACACTGAATAAAGGGACGATTCCTCCTTTTTTGTTAGATTATATTTATAAGGCCGGCAAATTCCAATTTTGTATTTTTGCAAAGTAAGTGTAAGACATAAATGGGTTGTAGCGACCAAGGGTAAACAATAAATAATTACAGATGCAAAAGGTGGTAGTCGGACTTTCCGGCGGTGTGGATTCCAGTGTTACGGCATATCTCTTAAAGGAGCAAGGGTACGAGGTTATTGGCCTGTTTATGAAGAATTGGCATGACGATTCCGTGACTATTTCCAAGGAATGCCCTTGGCTGGAGGATAGTAATGATGCCCTTATAGTTGCCGAGAAGTTGGGAATACCCTTTCAGACCGTAGATTTAAGTGCCCAGTACAAAGAACGTATTGTGGACTATATGTTCAGGGAATACGAGAAAGGGAGAACACCAAACCCCGATGTGCTTTGCAATAGGGAAATTAAGTTTGATGTGTTTATGAAAATTGCCATGCAACTGGGAGCGGACTATGTGGCAACAGGACACTATTGTAGAAAGGGGGTTATAAAAAATGAGGACGGAACGGAAACGTATCAGTTGCTTGCCGGTGCGGACGCCAATAAGGACCAATCCTATTTTTTATGTCAGTTATCCCAAGAACAACTTGCCAAAACCTTATTTCCAATAGGGGAATTACAGAAGCCTGAAGTGAGGAAAATAGCTGCAGAGAATGATTTGATCACCGCGGATAAAAAGGATTCCCAAGGTCTTTGCTTTATCGGGAAGGTACGTTTGCCAGAATTCCTGCAACAGAAGTTAAGGCCCAAAAAGGGGGTAATTGTGGAAGTACCTGCGGTATTGGAGCAGTATGGGAGTACCATTCCCCAGTTTAATTCCAAATTGGAAGAATTGGCCTATTACGCTGAAAAGCCTCATTATGACCTAACCGATGGAAAGGTGGTAGGGGAGCATCAAGGTGCCCACTATTTTACAAAAGGACAGCGTAAGGGATTGGACGTAGGGGGAACCAAAGAACCCTTGTTCGTAATTGAAACCGATGTTGATCAGAATGTAATCTATACCGGTCAAGGGAAGAGTCACCCCGGGCTCTATCGTAGGACCTTATTTGTAAACAATGATGAATTACATTGGGTACGTACGGATTTGGCGTTGGAAGTGGACCAGACTATGGAGGTTATGGCAAGGATAAGATACCGTCAACCTTTGCAAAAGGCGACACTTTACAGAGTGGATGCCGGGTTGTATGTGGATTTTGTTGAAAAACAATCGGCTATTACGGAAGGGCAATTTGTAGCCTGGTATATTGGAGAGGAACTAGTTGGGTCTGGTGTAATCTCTTAAAATGGTCAGGACAACCCTTTTCCTATTTTTGATATTCTCGGTATGTGGAAGGGCACAAGAGCATGCCTGGGTATATTTAAAAGATAAGGACCAGGTAGGGGAGTCCATTTTAAATCCATCAAGTATTTTATCGGAACGGGCAATACAAAAAAAGAGCAGATTTAATATTGCCATAGACGAAAGGGATGTTCCTGTCAACGAGGTGTACATTGCCCAGTTAAAACTACAAAACGGTATTACCGTCAAGGCCAAGTCCAAATGGTTCAATTGTGTTCATGTCCTAGGTAGTGTATCCGATATTGCAGCTTTAACAGACCTTCCGTTTGTAGACCGTATTTCTTATGCCGACAAGGGTTTGAATGCCAAATCCACCTCGATTATGGCTTCGAGAAATAAGGCCAACAATCATGCTAATAAGTTTCTGGAACAAGAGGTCGATTTTGTCTACGGGCAAAGCGATGCGCAAATAAAACAATTGGGGGTACATGTTTTGCACAAAAATAACTTTACGGGTGAAGGTTTTTTAGTTGCTGTTTTGGACAGTGGCTTCCCCAATGTGGATCAGATGAGTGCTTTTGAACGTTTACGATCTAACAATGATTTGTGGGGCGGGTATGATTTTGTTTTCAGATCAACAAATATTTATGCAGCCAACGGAAGTGATCATGGTACCAGGGTATTGTCCGATATGGCCGGTTTTGTGGACGGACAATTTGTTGGGACAGCTCCGGATGCCAGTTATCTGCTTTTTAGAACGGAAGATGCCGCTACCGAAACACCAGTAGAGGAAAGTTATTGGGTGGAGGCCGCTGAGCGGGCCGATAGCCTAGGGGTAGATGTTATTAACAGTTCCTTGGGCTATAGTACTTATGATAATCCAAGATATAATTACTCCCCAGCGGATATGGATGGAAATACGGCCTTTATTTCCAAAGGAGCCAATATTGCAACCGAAAAAGGGATATTGGTGGTGAATTCTGCCGGGAATTCAGGTGATAGCTCTTGGGGTATTATTACGGCACCGGCAGATGCCAATGTATTTGGTGTTGGAGCGGTTGATACCTCTGGCAACTATGTGGCATTTAGTTCACGGGGATCAAGCGCGGATGGAAGGATTAAACCAGATGGGATGGCCTTGGGTGCAGGAGCAACGGTAATAGGCCCGGACGACAGATTGGTAAAAAATAATGGAACCTCCTTTGCTTCGCCCATAATGGCAGGCGCTATCGCTTCCTTTTGGCAGGCGTTCCCTGAAAAAAACAATATGGAGATTATGGCAATGGTGCGGGAATCGTCTTCCCGTTATCAAAATCCAAATTCCCAAATGGGTTATGGAATACCCAATTTTTCCCTACCCTTGACGCTATTGGGAATAGATATTTCAAATGCCGGGGATGAGTGGTATTTATTTCCGAATCCCTCCAAGACCGAGTTTCAAGTACAGTTTCCCATGACCTATGAAAGTGCTCGTTTAACGCTGTTTGATACCTACGGGAAGCGCATTCTGGAAAAGCAAATTAACCAAGACAATGAGGAGATATCTGTAGAAAATTTAAGTAGGGCCATTTATATTGTACATGTAAAAGTGGACGGGATGCGCAAGGAATTTAAATTGATAAAAAACTAATGGGAAATAGAATTACCGATCTTTTTGGAATTCAATATCCAATTATTCAGGCCGGAATGGTATGGGCCAGTGGATGGCGTTTGGCCTCTGCCGTTTCCAATGCCGGTGGATTGGGGATAATAGGGGCAGGGTCCATGTATCCGGAGATACTGCGGGAGCATATAGAGAAGTGTAAGTTGGCCACCAATAAGCCTTTTGGTGTCAATGTACCAATGCTGTATCCGGATATTGAGAAACTCATGGAAATCATAGTGGAGCTGGATGTAAAAATTGTATTTACCTCGGCAGGAAATCCCAAAACCTGGACTCCATATTTAAAGGATAGGGGTATAACTGTCGTACATGTGGTGAGCAGTGTAAAATTTGCACAAAAGGCAGAGGAAGCTGGGGTAGATGCCATTGTTGCGGAAGGTTTTGAGGCTGGTGGACATAACGGTAGGGATGAGACCACTACCTTGACCTTAATTCCCGCAGTAAAAGAAAAAATAAGCATCCCTTTAATAGCTGCTGGCGGAATAGCAACAGGCAGGGCCATGTTGGCCGTTATGGTTTTGGGTGCCGATGGGGTACAGGTGGGAAGCCGATTTGTGGCGAGCAATGAAGCTTCGTCACATCCCTTATTTAAACAAAAAGTGGTAGAGGCTGGTGAAGGGGCTACACAATTAACTTTAAAGGAATTGGCTCCTGTTAGATTGATCAAAAATAAATTCTATAGCGATATACAAAAAGCCTATGCCGATTGTGCAACGGTGGAGGAACTAAAGTCGCTCTTAGGTAGGGCCAGGGCCAAAAAAGGTATGTTCGAGGGCGATTTGGAGGAAGGGGAATTGGAAATTGGTCAGGTGGCCGCCATAATCCATGAAATTAAACCCGCTGCCCAAATTGTAGTGGACATGATGGAGGAATTTAACCATGCCAAGGCAGAGGTGAAGCATTTTTAGGAACCATATTGAACCAAGAACTTTATTATACCCAAATTGGGAAAATGGATTTTCCAACAGTTTGGGGGTTTCCTTAAAATGTGCCCCATTATTTATAAGATATATATAGTTATAAAACAGAAGTTTTTATTGGTATATCTGCATGTTCCCAGGCATTGTCAAATTCCTGTTTTATCTTTTTGGCCTCCTCCAATTTACCTTGACCAATAAGGCTTTCATGGAGTCCAATTAAGGACCAGCCGTTTTGTCGTACTATATCCAGGTCTTTCTTATATACTTTTTCAGCTTCTTCATATTTTTTAGCCTTAAGCAATGCTGCCCCTAAAGTCTGTCTTACTGGTATATGCCATGCGGTAGGCTCGCTGTATATTAGCTGGTCTTCATAAAATACCGCTTGTTTTAGGTGTTCCAAGGCCTCTGGTAAATTACCTTCTGCATTGGCTATTTCACCGGAAACAACCCCATATGCAATTCGTGCTATGCTCGAGGAGGGATTGGTATAATTGGCCACAACAGTTTCCAATTCTGGGTCGTTTTTCAATAGTTTAAGAGCCTCCAACTCTTCCTTGGCCTCTTTAATGTTATTTTTCCTTACAAAGGCAATTCCCCTTGCGTAATGCCATATAAGTTTAAGGTGTTTATATTGATCTCCTGGATAAGGTATGGTCAGAATTTCATTCCACTTTCCAAAGCGGGTATAGGCCAACAGTGGTGAGGAAGCAAAATCTTGTAAAAACGGCAAAGTCACCATCTCGCTTAGTGGGACTTTTTCCGCTGTTTTTTTGGCGGCACCAATAGCTAGGTCACTGTTGCCCAAGAGGGTAGAGGCCGACCATAGAAAGTGTAGATTGTGCGGGTAATATCCCAAAGGATACATGCCCTGGGAATAACATTGGGAGATATAATCCTCATCTGCCAGGATAGCGGCTTGATTTACTTTTACTGCATCGGCGTATCTGCCCACCCTAATATAAATATGGGATGGCATATGTACAATATGTCCGGCTGCCGGCATTAAGGATCCTAGCTTGTCGGCACTGGGAATGGCGAGGTCCGGTTTGGGAAGTTCCACCATATGGATATAGTAATGATGGGCCCCTGGATGATCGGGATTTAGGTCCATGGCTCTCTCCAAGGCGGCTTTTCCCTTTAAGGTGTTAGGAGCTGGGTTCCCGTCATTGTCCCAATAGTTCCATGGCATAGTATTCATAATAGAGGCCGCGTACAAGGTCTGTACATGGGCATCATCTGGAAATGCTTCCACTACTTTTTCCATGGCACCCATATAGGCCATGTTCAACTCTGAAATTTCTTTAGTTAAATCACTACTGTATCTATGGGCCAGCGCCTCTATTAAAGCTTTTTCTTTGGGCGTACCGCTATGGGACAAGTTTTTGGCTTTTGATATAGCTTCATAAGATTTTTTTCTGCGCTCGTCATCCGGAATGGGGTCATTTATGTTGGGACCTAAGGCGTAGGCCTGTCCCCAAAAGGTCATGGCCGACTTGGGGTCTAGTCGGGATGCTTCCATAAACGAGCGGTGGGCTTCTGCATGGTTAAATGCATAAGTAAGTTTTACGCCCTGATTAAAATAAGTTTGGGCCTTTTGGTCTTTTGTGCTAATACCGAAATGTAAATTGCCAAGATTCTCAAATAAGGGTGCAATTTGTTGGGTGGTATCCACATTGCTCAAGAGGTATTTGGCAACAGTACATTTCATGGAGTAAAAACTAGCTTCCTGTGTTACCACCAATACCTCAGGCGAAGATTGGGGTTTCCACAAATAGGTTATGGCCAATAGGATTATGGCCACTAAGAAGAGACTCAATTTTGTTTTCATGACTTTGAATTTTTATATTGATGTGTTAATTTCTTTTGGATTTCCAGGATGTTACAAGGGGTCAACCCATGTTTGATGATAGGTTGCTTTGATTGCTAATCGAATATGTCTAATTGTGTGGGGGAAAATTGTGATGCCTGACTTATAGGGGAGATGGAAAACTAAATTTCCGTATATCTAAAATTAGTAAATTCTGAGGTTCTATACTAGAATTATATTGGTTTGTGTTGTATAAGCGCCAAAATTCAATTCCAAAAACTATGATTTTGCTTTTAGTAAGAACTATTTGGTGAAGAATTTTTTATGAAAAATGGTATGGGCAAGTCCTCTTTTAGTTGCCAATAACTTTTTGGACTATACTTTGTGCTGTTGCCAACTCATCTGCATGGACATAAATTTCCTGATTCCCTTGAATGGCAGATCCAAATCCTGCCAATCTTCCAGATTCCGAATCGTCCTTTATCACCGGGATTATACCAATTTCCTTAAGTTGATTTTCAATGGTCTGTGCCAAAATAAAACTACCGGAAAATATGCGGGTGTATTTGGAATTCATTTTAATAGTGTTTGTAAACTGTTGTTAATATACAAATTTTATATAATGCTATAATCCAAGAGAATTTGTACAGGCATTAGTATCTTTGTGGCCAATGAAGACTGTTATAGTAGGGGTTACCTTTTTTTTATGCGCTTTGCCCTTGTGCGCCCAATTGGAACAGGATAAGGTGAAGCATTTTGCTGCAGGTACCTTAAGCGGAGCTATAGGAGCAGATATTGCCGATGGATTTTCTGGCGGAAATCGCTATTGGCGAATTGCTGGCGCCGTAACTTCAAGTTTATTGGCAGGCTTGGCCAAGGAGGCCTATGATGAACATAAATACGGGGGGTGGGACAATAGGGATCTTGCTGCTACAGTATTGGGAGGAGTGTCTATTGGAATTACTATAGATATATTTTCGGAGAAGAAACAAAGAAAGGAAAAGGAGATGATGGTCCAGATCATAGATGAAAATATGACTTTTGGCAAGCAGGGAAGGGATGACTGAAGGGATTTATGTATTCCAATTTCTAAATTAGTCCCCGAGCTTTTATTTCCAAATATTTGTTGATGGTATTTATGGTCAGGTGCTCAGGTTTGGTTAGTATGGTCTGTATGCCGTATTTCCTTAGTTCGTTAACGATAAGCTTCTTCTCATAAACAAATTTCTCCGCAATTGTTTTTTCAAATATTTGTTGGGTGTTCTCTGCCTTTTCATCCGTAAATTTGATCAATTCGGTATTTTCAAAGAAAATGACCACCAATAAATGTTGCTTGGCAATTGCCTGTAGGTAGGGCAGTTGACGTTGCAGTGCATCCAAGGTCTCGAAATTGGTATAGAGCAGAAGTAGGCTCCTGTGGGTGATATTTCTTTTAATATCGGCATATAACCGACTATAATCACTTTCTACAAAATTGGTCTCCAAATTGTAAAGTGTTTCCAAAATAAGGTTCATTTGGGAACTTCGTCTCTCGGCAACTACCCTGTTTTCAATTTTCTTGCTAAAGGCGAACATTCCGGCCTTGTCCTGCTTTTTAAGGGCAATGTGGGAAATAACCAATGTGGCATTAATGGCATAATCCAATAAGCTTAGTCCGTCAAAAGGCATTTTCATGACCCTCCCTTTATCTATAATGGAGTAAATTGGTTGCGACTTTTCATCCTGATACTGGTTTACCATTAGTCCACCTTTTTTTGCCGTGGCCTTCCAGTTAATGTTCCGGATATCATCCCCTAAAACATAATCCTTGATTTGCTCGAACTCCATGGTATGGCCTATGCGTCGAATTTTCTTAAGGCCATATTCGAAGAGTTTATTGCTAAAGGCCATAAGGTCGTATTTCCTCAATTGTAGGAAGGAAGGGTACACGGGGACTTGCTGTTCATTGCCAAAGGTGTACTTTTTGGAGATGAAACCAATAGGAGAGTTGACAAAGACGTTCAAATTTCCAAAGGAATATACTCCTCTTTCCGTAGGTCGCAGGTAATACCGGAACACCTTTTCCTTTCCTTTCCCTAGGGTAGTGGAAATACCAAAATCCCTCTTTTGAAATTGATGGGGGACTTCATCCAAAATTTTCAAACCGGCAGGGAACAAATATGAATTGGAAAGGCTTATTTTAATTTCGTTTTCATCACCATTGGAAAGTTTTTCGGGAACCGAACGCCGGCCTTTTATTCCGCCCTTGGATGCAAATATCAAAATAATATCGACCAAAAAAATTAGGGCAAAAACATAAAATAATAATTTTACTACCCCGAAAATATCAGGTACCATATAGGATATTAAGAAACCTAAGACCAAACAAGTCAATACAATAAAGAATCTTTTTTGTAGATAGATGTTGCTTAGGATTTTTTTCATTTTCTTTATGTGCTATGGTATATTTTAATGCCGAGAGGTTTTGTCCATTATCTTGGAATTTCAATAGTCTCCATAATTTGTTTTATTACTTTGTCCGGAGTAAACCCTTCCATTTCCCTTTCAGGAGTCAATATAACCCTGTGCCCCAATACTGGGGTCGCCACTTTTTTAATATCATCCGGGGTTACAAAATCACGTCCGCTGATTGCTGCCAGAGCTTTGGAGGCATCCATGATAGCAATGGAAGCCCTAGGAGAGGCGCCAAGATATAGGTTGGCATTGTTACGTGTGTTGTGGACAATTCCGGCTATATACTTCATTAAATTGTCCTCTATTATAATTTCCTTGATAACCTCTTGATAGTTGGCTATTTGGTCGGCACTAAGCACCGAAGTTATTAAGCTTTCCAAGTTTTTATTTTTTTGACGATGTTTACTTTCCAAAATCTCTATCTCTTCCTCTAAGGACGGATAGTTTACCTTAATTTTAAAAAGGAACCTGTCCAATTGTGCTTCGGGCAGTCGGTACGTACCTTCCTGTTCAATGGGATTTTGGGTTGCAAATACCAAAAATGGGGGTAACATTTCATAAGTGTGTCCGTCCATGGTTATTTGGCGTTCGGCCATGGCTTCAAACAAGGCCGCCTGTGTCTTGGCCGGGGCACGGTTTATTTCATCTATCAAAATAATATTGGAAAATAAGGGGCCTTTTTTAAACTCAAATTCCGAGGTCTTCACATTGAAAATTGAAGTGCCCAAAATGTCGCTTGGCATTAGATCCGGTGTAAATTGGATTCTGCTGAAGTCTACATTCATGGTCTTAGCCAAGAGTTTGGCAGTAACGGTTTTGGCTACTCCCGGTACCCCCTCAATTAAGGAATGCCCATTGGCAAGGATAGAAATAATCAGTAATTCGATCATTTCCTGTTGCCCAATGATAACTCTTCCCAATTCCGCTTTTATCTGTGCCACCGATGTCTGTAGTTGACCAAGGTCTATTCTACTCTTAAATTCTAACGGCTTATGGTCTTCCCCTTGCTGACTTTCTTCCATGTATTATTTTTTAAATTGATTTAATTTTTTGTTCAATTGAATCACATCCTGCTCACTGTGATGTTTTTTATTTTTAAGATGCACTATCATATCCAATAAATCCTTTACTTCAGACAGTGGTTTGCCCGATCTGCTCGCCAGATCCCTAGCAGTTTTTTCGTTGATAGCTTCAGTATTTAGATGATAATTACTTCTAATCTGCTCCAGAAAAAAATTTATCTTTTTAACGATCAAATCTGTAAAATCCCTATGCTCGTAATACAGCCCCCCTACGGTTTTGGCAAATTCAATGGATGAATTCTCCAAGGGTGTGATCACCGGAATGATCCGTTGCTCCCTTTTGGCCTTGAATATTATAAAAATCAACAGCCCTGCCATACCCAAGTAATAAGCCCACTTTAAGGATATTTGATTAAGTATAAATCTCATTGGGGAATCAATTACTATCCTTCCTGATTTATTATAATTGTCCCAATATAAATCCATATCCTTTAGATAGGATAGGGCATATGCCACATAGTCCTTATTGCCCTTTAGCATATAGTAGTTGGTAAACGCTTGTGGGGTAGTATTCAGGTAAAAATGGCCCTTTCCGAATTTAACCTTCACAAAATTGGAGCCCTTGGTTTTTTCATTGGAGCCGGATAGTAAAGGTTCCTGCTCCGAATTAAAGCTAATATATCCTAAAACCGTTGTGTTCAATGTGTCTACCGAAGAAAAATGTGTATTGTAAACCCCTCGTTTCAAGGGGTATTTATGTTTGGGAAAGGAATTGTTGGTAAGATATACATGTACCGTATCCTCTTTTATAGAATATTGGGTTTCTACTTCAATATTCAAGGTGTCCGCCAAATAGGTCCCAAAGTTGGAAGCAGCAATAAAGGTATCGTTGCCGTCCTGCACGTATTGAAGCAATTTGTTGGTCTCCTGTTTATCCAGGTCCAGAAAATCATTGATCAATATGTAGCTGGAAGCGCTAGTGGTATCCCTGTCCACTAGGCTATTGTACAAACTTTCGCTGGTAGTGTATATTTTTTGTCCAGGGAATAAATTGGGAAGTTCATTGAACAATATATAGCACCCAAAAGGTATTTTGTCCGAAGACGTATAGGATGGCCTCCAGTTCAAGGGCTTGGGGCGCACAATTTCAGTTACTATAATACCAATAAGTACAGCAAGAAATAGGCCTAGGATTATTTTGGAACGTTTATCCATGGGTACCTATATTGTTTATGTTGACAAATTTTATCTCTGCGGCCTGATATTTTAGATCGTCTATTTCCTGTTCCCCGTACCAAATATGGTCGTACAAATAGGAAACATCTTTAAAGAGAAGTCTTATTTTGGGGGCTTCTATTTCTTTTTCGTAGTCTTGGTTAGTTTTTTCATAATGCCATTCAATGATCTGATGTTGGGACAGTGTTTTTAATACTTTTAGGTATTGATAACGTATGGCCAATCTGTAATTCTTTTGTTGTATGGCATCATTTATCAAAGCATCAAGATCCAGGCTTTCTATATGTTCCTCGGCCAAGTTTAGATTTATGGTTGCAGCCTCCTTTTTCCTAAATATGGCTGAGGCATTTTCACCGGTCAGGAATCTTATTAGCAAGTATATGGCCAAAGCAGCCATTAGTCCATAAATAAGGTATTCCAATATTTTGGTAATCCCCGGGGGAATATCAATACCAAAAACATTCCTGAGTCCGTTCATAACCCAATTGAGAAAACGGGCCAGGAAATTTTGTGATTCCCCGTCCCTGATATCGTAGTCAAATTCTTTACCCTGATATTTTTGCGTTAGATTTTCATCCAATGTTCTCAATAGCAATTTACTGTTGGTATCCTGGGTTACGGGTACCGAATCTTTTTCCACTTGGGCCAACCCGGAGAATAGGACAAAAAAACAGTAAATGGAGGCAGCTAATTTTATCACTGGTCTTGAAGTCCTATTTGGTCTATTTTGTTTCTTGAATTAAGATTATATGTTTTTTCGTGCAGGGAAAAATACAACAGCCCATTTACGAACTGTGATAAACATTGTGAATAAACCCCTATTATCAAGAATAGGCAGGTGCCCAAAGTGTAAATGACGGTAGGTACCACTGAAGCCCCCAGATCAACATCGTTTTGAACTACGTGAAAAGTGTATATTCCGATAAGAATCCCTGGAATCATAATGACCACCATGAACAAAAGGCCAATTAAGAACCCTAGGATAAAATTAACGCCCACAGACCTCCAGAAATTTTTGGTAACCAAGTTCCAACCTTCCCC
>TARA_R110002126_G_scaffold73946_3_pt1 | contig 11808 bp, 17 predicted proteins | sample TARA_R110002126 | Tara Oceans TARA_R110002126 (sample SAMEA4397536) | marine metagenome | biome: Polar Biome; feature: [DCM] deep chlorophyll maximum layer (ENVO:01000326); material: water (ENVO:00002006), including particulate matter (ENVO:01000060) such as... | depth 30 m
CTTAAAGAACCACAGCGACGAACCGACGGGCATGACGCGCAGCAGGTTATCGTCACGCGCTTCAGTCGTCGCAAAGTCTAAGGCGTTCAGCGATGTCGGGTCTGCCAATCCGGTCCACTGCACCCGCCGTCCGCCGCGCTCGGTCAAGACGGTCAACTGCGCGAAGAACGTCACATCGCCAAAGTCGGTGAACGCACCGCCCCCTGGCGTTGTCAGCGTTGTGCCATCCCACACGTAATAAACGCCACCGGCGACGACAGTCACGTTTGCATTGTTGCCGCTGATGGTCGTTTCTTCGCTGTCGATGATGGTGCCAAGCGGCACCGCAACTTGGCCCGTCGTGATTTGGTACAGCGTGCCGCCCTGCGCCAGATAGATTTCATCGTTGACCTCGGCCATCGCGCGACAGAAAACCTTGCCGGGATTTGCAAACTGCGTCATGCCCGGCATTGAGCGGCACCAGATAGCGCCATCGCCTGCGTCTTCCCGATACATGTTCAGCAGCCGCGCCGTGTTGGCGGACCTGTTGGACAAATCAAGCGCAGATGGTGCGGCGAACTCGAACTGCATTAGCGATATTCCTCACCGACGAAATACACCGATCCTTGCCGGTCCTGCGCCATTGCAATCTGCATTTCCATTTCGGCCCGCTGAATGACGCGATCCGCCGCAATCTCATAATCGTCGGCTAGACGCGCGGCCAAGCCGTACACCACAGCGTCTTGATACTCGCCGGGGAAGTCGGCCACGTCGTTCGCCAGCGCGTCTTCAAACTCTTTGACGTATGTGATTTCGAACGTCTGCGTGGTCGCCACAGCCAGCACCGGCCACACGTAAAGGTCAGTGGTTTCTTTGCGCCGATCAGAGAAGAACGTCGTTGGTGTGCCAGCAGATGATTTCTGTGGCAGGTCGAAATACTCGTTGCGCATGATTTGCGTCATTGGCATGTCGATGTCGTTCTGGCGAAAGCGCACGCCCAGAATTTCAAACGGGCGCGGCGTCAGCGTGTAGCTTTGCGTGGCGTCTGTGATTGTGACCGACTGCTGGTCTGTCAGCCAAAGGTTGATGCCCCGGTTCTGCCATGACTTCAGCATCCGGTTTAACGCCTTCAGGCCGTCCGAAAGGCTTTCGGCTTCCAGTGTCTCGCCCTGCGCCGCCACGCCAATCTTTTGCAGGGCTGCGGTGACAATCTCGGCATTCGTCAAGGTCGCTGTGGTCGCCATTTATAAGTCTCCCGGTTCAACTTCATTGCCGGAACCCGGCGACACATCAATTTCGGCTGGCCCTGGGCGCGACCACGGCGTTGCCTGCTGGTCCTTGCGACCGCGCAGAAGGTCTTGCGGGTTGCGCACTTCAAAGCATTCATTCGTGTCGGCCCCGTCGCAAACGCGCAGGCCGGTCCATTCTTTGCGTAATTGGCTGGATTTGTATTCAAAGCCGCAGCGGTCGCAGATGACGTTCCACTGGCCTAGTTTCAGATTGTCGGTCATGCTTCGCCTCGCTGGTTATGATGCGGACCGAAGCCCGCACCATGTTATTCTGCGCTGGACGATGCAATCAGCGCGTTGATCTTGGCAGTCAGTGACGCGATAGCGTTGCGCACTTCGGCCTGGTTGTAGGCCGCGCCGATGACGGCGATGGTATCGGCTGCGGTGCCGCCGCTATTGTCGGTCAGGCTTGGCACGGTTGTGCCAGCGACAGAAAACGGTGCAATGATGCCGTTGGGGAAATTGGTCTTGGTCATGGTTCAAACCTTTCGCTTGTCTGAATGGGTGAAGGGGAGGCCCGAAAGCCTCCCCCGCTATTTAGACGCCCGGCGATCCGAACACGCCGCGCCAGTCGGCCCAGCCGCCCGCGTAACGCTCCATTGCCTTCATGCAGGCGTTGGAAGTGTCGAAGTCGTTGTCTTGGTCGAAAGACATCGCACGACGGTTCTGCATAATCATGCCCTCTGGCGCGTCAGTCTTGACGAACCAAGCATCGATGTCGGTCAGGTAATCCCAGACCACGATGCCACCGGGCAGCAGGCCCAATTCGCGGATTGCGTTTATGTCGTTGTTGGCAGTGCCAGACTGGTTGACGCTGGAAAGAATGCGCGTTGCCTCGAACTCATTTTCAGGGGAAACAATCAGCTTTTGACCCTTCAACTGAATACGCAGGCCACGGCTGTCTTTAGCTTGGCGAATCTGCGTCAGCATATCCTCCAAAGATGCTTCAGAAAGGTCAGCCGCAACGGTCAGCAGGTTCGACTGCGTGCCATCAAGCGTGGCGTGGTTGTTTACGATCATGGCCGATGCATCGCCGCCGACATAAGCGGCATTGAACGCACGGTTCAGGACGTTAGCGAACACGTTCTCTTTCGTCTGGCGCATCGAACGGGCCAGCTTGGCAGCTTTGCTTTTGGCAACGCTCTCGTACTGGTTGTCTTCGATGGCTTCCATCGTCACCTTGGCACCAAGGCCATATGTGACGTTGACGAACCGGCTGGTGTAGCCCTGTGCGTCGGTGTCATAGCTGATGCTTGCGCCTTCGCCCTTGACTGGTGCCAGACCAAAGCCCGTTTCTTCTACGCGCTCCTCATACGACTTGTTGGACGACTGTTCGTCAAAAACCATTGTGCAGACCAGCGGCTTTTCAGCGTAGGTCTTACCGAAGAACGCTTTGACGCCAGGCCAAAGGCTTTTCGGGTGTGATCCTGTAGTAGTTGCCATTTTTCAGGTTCTCCCTTAGATGCCGACCGAAGCGGTGGTTTCAGTGTGCTGGTTGATCATTACTTCAACCTTGGTGAATGCAGCCCCGGCTTCGTTGTCCACAGCGTTTTTGACGCGCAGGATTTTAAGCTGGAACCCGACAGTGGTGGCGGGCGCTGTGGCCGTGCCGCCGTCAAGTTCTGCACCAGATCGGCCCGTCGCGGTGGAACCGGCGTTGGTGTAGATCAGAACGCCATTGAGGCCGACTTGTGCGGCAGCGATGGTGCCTTCGCACTGGATTTCGAACATCACGTCAGGGTCGTCGCAAACTGCAACGATGGCTTCAGTGGATGCCGGGTTGTAGATTTTATCCAAGCCGTCAGGATTTGGCGCAATGCCGACGACGACGCCGGTGATGCGGTTTGTGGTGCCTGCGGTGGCCTTGTTGATCTCTGGCAGCGTGCCAATGCCATAGTCGCCAGCGCCAGGCGCGGAAACGGCTGTGGTGTTGGAAGTGCCGGTTTTCACAACAGGGTCGCCCACGAACAGCGCAGTGGCATACGAACTTGGGACGTAGTAATAATTTACCGCCCCGTTGTATGGCGCTCCGCTCTTGTGACGAACGGGCCGCAGCCCGAATGGTGTGTCATTGTTAGCCATTGTTTATGGTCCTTTGATGTGCCGATCAGGAAATTTTGATTCCCGAATGTGGCGTGTAATCAGATTGCGTTGCCCCGTTGCGGTCCTTACCGCGCTTCAGTTCACGGTCTTGCGCATCCAAGGCGATTTGCTTTTCTTTCTGGTCATCATCAAAGAAGCCTTTTGGCTTCTGGCACAGATAAGCGTTCATTGCGCTTCCATCTGCCTTGCTCCCCGCAACGTAGGAAACTGCGTTCCCTAAATCGTGGCTTGCTTCCTTCTCGCCCTCTTTTAGCACGGGCGTCCAGTCATCTTCAACCGTCATGGCATACATGCGGCCCGGTGTGTCGTTGACCCAACGATACGAAAACCGCTCAAGGTCCAGCATCGACTTGGGAACGCCTAAACGTCGCCCGGTCACTTCACCGCTTTCGCGGCTCTTACGGCGGCGCGTGGCCTGCTCAGCAGGTTTCTCACGGCCTCGGTCGTTGTCACGCGTTGTTGTAGTCATTGGTATACGCCTTTCTGCCTTGTTCGTCATCAGAAAAAAGTCCCTCTTTAACGAAGCGTTTGAATTGGGTCTTTGCGTCGGGTGGTAACTTCTCGAAACCAGTACCGCCGCCAAGCTGTGCGGCCAGTCCGCCGCCGTCCACACGCTGCGCCCGCTGGGGCTTCGGTGCGGGCTTTCCGCTGGCAAACATCTGCGGGTACAGCATCCGAAGTTTGGACTCTGCATAGGCGACCTGTTCCTGCGCGGGCCGCTTCATAATGTCGGGGTTTGCGTCGATGATCTGCTTGCCTTGGTTCAACAGATAGGCGTCATCCAGCCATTTGCCGCCCTCGCTTGCCCGATACTCTGACACATACGGGTCGGCCTGCGGTTGCTCTGGCTGCTGTTCCTGACGTGGCGGTGCCAGTCGTGACTTCTCTTGCTCAAGCCGGTCATATGCGTCTGTGTCAGCCAGCGATGCGGCCTGGCGCTGGCCTCTGGTGATTTCGGCCAGTCGGCTTTCGTATGCGTGGCGCTGGCTGTCGGCCTGCTGCTGATAAAGCGCATCCAGCTTGCGGGCGCGGTCGTCTGCGTCCTTCTGAATTTTGGCGGTCTGTTCCTTCAGCGCGCGAACTGCGGGAATGCGCTCGAACCGCTCAAGATACCGGCGCGGGTCGTCAATGTAACCCGCAGGCTTGTCACCCACCCAATCGTCAGGCGACTTCCATCCAAGGTGCTTGGCGTCTTCAACATCGTCGTCTGACCACGCAGGCGCAGCGGGTGCCGCGTCCTCCTGTTCAACGTCGGCAACGTCTTCAACTTGGTCGTCTGGTTGGTCTTCGTATTGCTGTTCGCTCACGTCATCATCCCTTCTTTTTATCTGCCATCATTTCACGCATAAAGTCGGCCAGCGTAACAGCCTCGGTGACACGCCCCGGCAGGATTGTTTCGTCACCCCAAAGCGGCCCCGGGGCAACGCCAATCGGCGCACCCTCTATCGCCTCAAAGTATTCAGCCAAGTCGGCCATGCAGGTGAACGCGGCCACGTCGCCGTTATCGTGGTCCACCAGTATCCAGCCGCCATTGCTCACGTTTGTCAGGCCATAGTCGTCACTCATCCGCGATAACCCCCGCAATGCTTTTGTCCTTCATAAGCCAGTAATCAGCCCCGTCACGGCCCACGATGTTCGTCGCTTGGTATTTGCTGAAGACAACCACATCGCCCACCTGTGGCGGCTGTGTGCCGTCAGGCCATACGTCGTAATTGAAAGCCAGCGGCGACACCGCGACCAGCGTGCCTTCGGTGCGAGAAAACCCGTCACGGTCGGCCTTTTCGTCGGGGATAATCAGCCCGCCCTTGGTCTTTGTTTCCACATCGACCGGGCGAACAATCACGTTGTATTCGGTTGGCAGGATGCCGCTGTTATTCTTCATCATCAACTCCAAGTGCAGTCAGTAGCGCCGCGCCGTCCAGTTCGAAAAAGGCGTCATGCCAGTCAACGATGGCGATGAACGATTCACGCTTGGAATCAGACCATGCCCTGCCCGCCCAGAATGCTTGCTCCGCTTGGGCCTGCTGCTGGTCCAACTGGTCCTTGAACGCCTTGCCGATTTCTTGGGTCACCGGGCTGTCCAGCCAATCCAAGACTTGCTGTTTTGATAAATTGCTCAATGTCATCTTTCCTTGCTTTCATCATCACTGACAGTTCTTCCAACCGCAGCTTTGCCTTTTGGGCATCCGCTTCGGTCATCGTTTTCATTGCATCTGTTTTCTCGCTTTCGATTTTCGCAAGCGTCAGATCAATGTCTACCAGCTTCTGCGATAGGTCCGCTTCAGCCGATTTCATCATCATTTCTTGTTGGAACGCCATCATCTGCTGTTCCATCTGCTGCTGTGCAGGGTCGGGCGCAGGCGGTAACAGTTCCTCGACGTTGGGGATACTGGCAGCTTCCAGCACGCGACGGGCCGCGACTTGTGGGTTCGCCATGCCGCCCTGTGCAAGCTGGTTGATTAGGTCGGCCTTCGCCATCTCCTGCATCTTGGTCACGCTGCGCGGGTCAGCACTTGGCGCGATGTCCATGTCAAATGCGCCATAGTCCTGCGCCGGGTCGAACTGCACGGGCTGGCCGTCTGGTCCGATTTCGTCGTGGAATTGGTTGTATTCCTCGGCGGTCACAGTCTCCGCGTTGATCTTGGCAATCAGCTTGTATTCCTGCTTCAGCGACCGAAAGATGCGCTTGTAGGCTGCGGTGAACACCATCATGCCCTGTTCGATCAGTGCAAGCGTTGTGGTCGCCGTCTGCGTCTTGCCGCCGTTGTCGCCCGACATAATGTCTTTTGTGCTGCTGATTTCCTTGCCCGCCTCGATCAACATGCCAAGCATCTGGAACAGCACCGCGTCAGGGCCGGGGAATGTCATCGGCACCATACTGTCACGGATAGCGCCGCCCGTGTCGGCAACCATTTTCCACTCGCCAGGCTCGAACCGCTGGTTGCCGCCCTTTGCCCTGAAGCCAGAACCAATGAAGCCGCCGCCAAGGCTCGACATGTGGCCCGCGTCAAGCATCATGTTGATGATAGTGTTGATCGTGTCGCTGATGTCGCCCAGCAGCAGGCCCAAGCCCGTGCCGTGGAATTTGCCCTCAAGTGACGGCATGAACTTGTACACCACGAAATACGTCCCACGCTTGATTGCGACGATGCCGGTGACAACCTCCTGCGGCTGCACCATTATGCCCATCATCGGCATTCCGGTCATGGGGTCAACTGTCGGAACCTCAATTTCCATTTCCTGCGTTTCGACTTTGTATTTCACATCTTCAGGGTCAAAGTCGGCAACGATGCGGCAGATGGTTTGACTGTCAACGTGAACCGTCACGATGTACGGTTCGCCATAGCCGTCGTCGTCCAGATCAATGCGGCAGTGCTGTTCAATGAAGTCGTGCGCGGCGTCTTTGTCTTCGCCGTTGTCGTCGTAATCAAATTCGATGAACTGCCCAGACGAAACGCGCTCGGTTATCTCTGACGGGTACAGGCTGAACTCCTCGCTGCAACGCGGCGCGTCGTGCAGGGTCTTGGCCTTTTCGTTGATGATGAACGCACCGGCGTCCAGCAGGCGGCAGCGCGGGCGTTCAAGAACTGGATCGTACCAGACCTTGCGAACCATTGTGCCGACGATTGGAAGCTGCACCAGCAGGCTGTCGGTTTCTTCTTCCCATTCGTCAATCTGGTTTAGAAGCTGCCATGACATATGCCCCGACACCCGTTCAGCGCGGGCCGCCTTGGCACCCATAGCGTCACCGCCGAAGGTCTGCACCTTTACCGGGTCAGTCGATGGCACAATGGCCGGATATGCGCGGGCGTTGAATTGCAGCGCTGCCGATGTGACCAGCGGATACTTGATATTGGACGCACGCTTGAACGGATACGTCTTGTCATCTTTGACCAGCGAAGCCAGCTTGATGCCGCGCTCCATCTTGCCCAGCCAGTCGGCCATGCTGCCCTTGTCCAGCCGGTAGTCAGCCAGCACGCGCGATGCGATAGTGGAAAGGCGCGATTCCTCAATGGCATCGACTAGGTTCATTGATGCCGTGACTTGCTCGACAAATTCCTCTGGCGGCAACGCAGCTTCGTCCACCATGTCATCCATGTCGTCAGCTTCGCCGTGCTGTGCGCCGGGCATCATTTCGCCGTTTGGCATCATGTGGCTTTCGCCGTCCATCATATTGCCCGGCATTTCCATGTCGTTCATTTCCATGCGTTCAATATCCTGTGCTGTCGTTTGCGCCTTGATCTAACTCATCATAGTCTAAATCGTCTTCATCGTATAGACTCGGCACGGTGAAGCCGCAGGCGAAGGTCATAAACCCGTCTGCGCCGTGGCTGTTGATGTCGTGGCGCGGCGATGATTTGAATACCTCGCGCCCTTCGTCCCACTCTTTACGATAGTGCCGCAGCCGCTTAATGCCAACCGCGCAATCCGTTTCGTCAAAGTCGCAGGACGGGAATACAGTTCGGGCCGCTTCAATCGCGTCCATTTTGCTGCTGGTGCGGCTGACAATCTTGGGCCGAAGCCCGTGCTTTTCCGCCTCGCCCAGCCGCCCGTTTTCCAGAAACAAATCCTGACGGCTGCCGTCGTGCGGCCAGTAATGGTCGCCCCATCCCGCATCCATTTCCTTGCGCCAGTCTTCAAGCCAGCGCGTGTAATGGCTCAAGTGTTCGCCGCTGTTCTCGTAATAGCCGATAAACCGATTGCGGTCGCCAATGCGCTGATGCAGCCAGATGGTGTTCAGGTCGTTGCGGCCCAAATCCCAAAACGTGTTGACGGGGAACCGGGGGTCATACGGGAACCGGCCAATCATGCCGCGCTTATCTGCGTGCGCAAGCTGGCTGGCGAAGTAGGCACCCTCGATGGCCTGTTCAAACGCTTCCTTGGGCGTTGACGGGTTTTCCCGCTTCATGTCGCCGCCCAGCGTGCGCTCCTCTTTTATCCACCATGCCTGTTGTTGCCGGGTCGTCTTAATCTTTTCCTCATATTCAAGTTTGGCGAAATAGGCGTCATGCTCCGGCAGGAACCGAACCGAAGCAGGGTCAGCGACATAATCGGGGTTTGTCCACCATGCTTTGAAATGAAACTTAAAACCGGGTTCGCCGCGCATAGCTTTCTGACTGAAGTCAAAGAAATACCCTTCCTGCCCTTCGGCGGTGCTTTCAATGGTCTTGGGGTTCTTGCCCACAGCCGGGAAAGACCCGGTGACAATCTCGCGGGCCTTCTTGGGATACTTGGCGCATATCTTGCCGAACTCGCTGACGTGCAGGCGTTGCAGCGTGTCAGAACGCGCAGACGTAGCCACGCTGATGCTGCTGCCGTTGTTGAAGTTCAGCACCCCGGCGCGGTCGTTCTTGGCCGCCACCCGTTCGCGCAGTGCGTCGGGCAGGTTCTCGTATGGGAATTTGACCTTAGTTTCGAATATCTTGTTCGCGTCGGTCAGCGTGTGCGCGATGATGGCAACCCGGTGCGTTGGGATGAATAGCGCTTCGTCCAGACCAATCAGGCACATCAGCGTGGTGAACCCAAGCTGGCGGGCTTTCAGAATGATGTCTTCGCTGGTCGCATCATGCAAATAATCAAGCTGCGCCGCGTTCGGCACAAACTTGACCTTCTCGCCTTCTTTGTTGACGATGTAATACAGATTTGACAGCCGCCAAAGCGGGTCTTGCCACTGTTCGACTAGGGCTGCATCAAGTGCCAATGCGCTTGCCGCCCTTGGCAACCGCCGTCAGCAGGTCGGTCAGTGCGTCGGTTACGTCGTGCTTGTTCTCGACTTCCTGCTTGTCGCGCCAGTCCTCGCCAAAGCGGTTCTTCATGTTGAAGATGAAGCTGGTGGCGTTGTAACCGGGCGTTGCTCCGAACGTCGCAATTCGGCCTTGATATTCCCACCAAGCCTGCGAACGGTGCTTATATTCCTTTACGGCATCCGAAAACTCTTTGTGTGCTTCCTGCCAGTTGTAAAAACTGTCGCGCGAAATGCCCAGCAGAACGATAGCTTCAGCCACGCCCTCGCCGTTGTGCCCGCTGCCCGCAAGGATGTCGCACATCGCCGGGTCATACTTTGTCGGGCGGCCCATCTTGGCCTTTTGCTTCTTCACTGCCATCGGTGTTCTCCATCATCATCTGTTCATCATCGTGTCTACGCGGTTGGTTTTGTAATCAATCTCCGAACGCCAACAAATAAACCGGCGTGGCGCTGCTTGGCACACCGGTCCCGGTAGTCATATTGCCCCCTGCAATGTTTAGTGTGGCGCTGTTAGAATTGAAGTCTCCCCCGCCAAACGTCCAGTAAGTTTGTGCCGGGGTTGCACCTCGCCAACCGTCGGCCTTTCCGCTGTTAGACGCCAGCGTGCCACTAAAAGCGCAAAGCGCTTGCCAGTCGTGGTCAGATGAAAAGCTCTCGCCATACACAACAAACTTATCTGGCACCGCCCCCCCAGAGTTCCCCCATCCTGTGCCGCCGCTGCTAGACGAAACAAGTGCAGAATAAGCATTATTGCCGGTAATTTCTGTTGTGCTGTTAGTCTGCACTAAGGCGTCACCGGCTGTGCTTGCATGGCTTGGCACACCAAGGTAGCTGCTGGTCACCAACGCTCCCCCGATCCGTGACAATACGTCGTAAATGCTCTCCGTTCCGGTCCCGTCATCAAGCGCGTCATAGATTGCATACTTAGTATTTGACGCCGGGTCTTGAAGGCTTCCTGTCCCGTTGACTAGGGCAAACTTCGTGATGTTTGTCGTGTTGAAAAACCCACCATACACACCTGTGCCGTCACCGAATGCGGCGCGGGTGTCTGCGCCAGAACTGGCAGGCGTTGCGGTCAGAAATGACGAAGTTCCGTGGCTTGCAAAAGTCGCGCCCTGCCCCGAACCCGTTAGTGCCGCCGAAGTATGCACCAGCACAGACCAGCTTTTCCCTCTGGCTTTTCCCCTGCGCCCGTCAATGCCTACGCTTAATCCTATCACGGTCAGCCCCTTTATGCGTCAATGACTGCGATTTTTTCGCCAGACTGCGGTGCTATATAAACCGGAACGCCACCGGGGCAGAATATGCCGTTTGTTGCTGTGGCCGTGGGGTTGTTTCCTGACAGCACATAAACAGCAGTCGCGCAAAATATCTGCACGATGGTTGTTTTGCCTGCGGTGCTGGTGCTTTGCGCAGACGCGACCGAAGACGTGACGACTTCGCTGGTTGCACCGTGCCCCAGATAGACCGAAGCGTTGCCGAAGTTAGCGCGCGCGCCGACTGTGCCGAATGTCAGATATACAGATGCCATGACTTATCCTTGATGTTGACGCAGAAAAGCCCAGCAAAACGGGCTGCTGGGCTGATTGTATCTGGTTTTCACGGCTTTGTCACGGGCTTCCCGGCGTCTTCGGTGCAGGCATATGGCTTGGATAGTCCCATCGCCTGCATCAGCCTCGGCGTTTTGACCGGGCAGTATGGCGTGTTCATCAGGTGCAAAGCCATCGCCAAGTGGAGGGGATGAACCCCCCCGCCCTGTGCCGCTGCGATCAACTGTCTGCGTGCGTCCCGTGTCATTCGTCCACCACTTCGCGCATCAGGATGACCGTGGCACCGTATGGTTTGCGCTTCTCGGCTTCGGCCTTGGTGTCGTAAACCAATGCAATGCGCAAAGATGCCTGCGGATACCATGTAAAAAACTCGCGGAACTCTGGCTGCTTGCGTGTCATATTGCGCCCCCTTCATCATGTCCGTCCACCATCCACAGTGGCGGGCCTCCCATCCGCTGCCAGCCCGCAGCAGTCAGCTTGTATGACTCCGGGGTACTACCGGGGTGAGGCATATTTGAAACCACAAGCCCGGCCAGTTCTAGCGCTTGTGCCTTGTCCCTCACCATCGAATCGCTGACGCCTACGGCCTTGCTAATGGTTCGCGGGGTCGATGACCGCAGATTGCGCTGGCCGCGTGCCACTGCGTCTAAAATCGCCCTGTGCAGCGGTTGTTCGATGCGGTCGTCCAGCGGAATATGTCTTACAAAATTGTTGACGATCACGCGTTTGTCCCCCTCTTTTCTTTTAGGTATGCCAGACCTTCGTCGGTTATCGTCTGTTTTATTTTCTTGTGACTTGCCACGTAAAACTCGATCCGGTTCACCAGCCCCCTGCGGTGCATCTGCAAAAACTGGTCGCTGATGGCCTTAGACTTGCGCCCGGTCAGCGCTGCAATTGAGCCTGACGTCTGTTCACTGCCGTCTGCCATCAGTTCAAGCATCTTGAAACGCAGCCCTTCGTTGGTTTGGTAAACGTCATCATCTTTCGCCATCGGCACGCCGCCAGGCTTTCCCCCCATTGCCTTGCACTCTGATGCTGCCGTTGATTTGTAGCGCAGCACCTCTAGCTTGCGGCGGGTTGTGTCTGACAGCGCGTAGATGCGCGTGCCGTGAATGTATTTGCAGGTCAGGTATTTCTTCTT
>TARA_R110002126_G_scaffold69696_13_pt1 | contig 11806 bp, 14 predicted proteins | sample TARA_R110002126 | Tara Oceans TARA_R110002126 (sample SAMEA4397536) | marine metagenome | biome: Polar Biome; feature: [DCM] deep chlorophyll maximum layer (ENVO:01000326); material: water (ENVO:00002006), including particulate matter (ENVO:01000060) such as... | depth 30 m
TTGGCGTTGAATATTCACGCGCCGCCTCATAGGTTAAACCCGCCTCAACAAGCTGATCTGTAACGAGCTTTTTAAGATCGCTTGCAGCTTTTTTCTGCATACGAGCTGGGATTTCTTCAGAGCGGAGTTCTAATAATAAATCAGGCATGAGTTTTTACTTAATTTTGAGATCAATAATTTGATCCAGCCTTTAGCAAGCGTGGAGCGATATGTCACCATTAAACCCGTTTAAACTGGTCAAGATGCACCTGTTGACGCGTCTTTTATGAAATAATCGCAAGCTACTTGTTTGGGGTCTTGCTTAAAGCCCTTTATGGCTTCCATCGCAAAATGGCTGACCATCTGTTTGTTTGCAGCCACAGAAAAACTTTTTGCCGCTGGTTTCGGCTGTCCATTTCACCGGATTGAACTCTGTGCCTTTGTGGCTTCCATCACAAAAAGGCTGGTTGGCAGATTGGCCGCATGAACACCAAAAATAGTTCTTACCTTCTTCAACATCCACTGGAATAGGTGCTGTCGTTGCGATATTGCCTTTGGTCATAAAAGTCCCTTATTAATGTTACACATGTTGGTCCACCATAACTGGATTTCCATCGGGGTCAATCACCATAAAGCTTGCGGGGCCCGATGGGCCCTCATCCACTTCACCAATGATTTCAATACCTTTGGCTTTTAGCTGTTTTTGAATTTCGCAAATATCGATGTAATTATCCACCTCATTGCCAGAGGCATCCCACCCGGGATTAAAGGTCATGATATTTTTCTCGAACATGTCTTGGAACAATCCAATCACGGATTGACCATTTTTCATGATCGCCCAACCTTTTTCAGACTGATCGTGAAATATATCAAATCCAAGCTTTTGATAAAATTCTTTTGAAGCAGCTATATCTTTGACTGCTAAGCTTTGAGAAAAATTACCGAGTTCCAAATTATCACCTCCCTAAAGTTAGGAGATAGAATAAGCACTCATCTGAAAGAGGCAAGATTAATTTGAGAGAACTTGGCCAAAGGCAATATCGTGATCATCAAGAACAGAAATGCCAAATTCTAAAACGCCATAGTCTTTTTGGCCAAGATGGTAGTCAATCCCAGCGCCACTTTTGACCAATTCATCATACAACTTTTTGGCATCATCGACCCAAATATAACAACCCCATATCATATCTTGAACACGCCAATTTGGAACAATGACATGATCTTTTGGCTTCTGACTGATCATCAGATGGCAGTTATCACGATGTAATATGCAAAAATTGGTCGGTTCACCAAATTTTTGAGCGCTGAAACCAATTTTTTCCGTCCAATACAAAATACTCGCATCAATATCTGATACGAATAGAACTGGAGCCTGACTTGTTAGTTTCGCCTTAGTCATCGATTAAAGCGCCTCTATACCTGTGTTAGCCTTCAAATCCGCCAGCTTTGGTCAGCAAGAATGCCTCGCCACATTGGCGCGATAGATTGCGGACGCGCAAAATATAGCTTTGGCGTTCGGTCACCGAAATTACACCGCGCGCATCGAGCAGATTGAAGACGTGTGATGCTTTGATACATTGGTCATAGGCTGGCAAGACGCATTTGTGTGATTTGCCTTCATCTGGCGTTCCAGCTTTAAGCAATGCGGCACATTCGCCTTCTGCATCTTCAAAATGTTTGAGCAACATGTCCGTGTTGGCATATTCGAAATTGTAGCGGGAATATTCTTCCTCAGCTTGCAAAAAGACTTCGCCATAGGTGACTTTGTCGTCGCCTTCGCCGCCATTGAAGTTGAGGTCATAAACATTATCAACGCCTTGGACATACATCGCTAAACGCTCAAGTCCATAGGTTAGCTCACCGGATACAGGCGAACATTCGATGCCGCAAACCTGTTGGAAATAGGTAAACTGTGACACTTCCATGCCATCGCACCAACATTCCCAACCAAGCCCCCAAGCGCCAAGCGTTGGGCTTTCCCAATCATCTTCCACAAAACGCACATCGTGCACCAATGGATCAAGACCAATGGCTTTGAGCGAGCCTAAATATAGCTCCTGCAGATTGGATGGATTTGGCTTTAACAGCACCTGATATTGATAAAAATGCTGTAAGCGGTTTGGGTTTTCACCATAACGGCCATCCGATGGACGGCGTGAGGGTTGCACATAGGCTGCGTTCCATGGCTTTGGCCCCAGAGCGCGCATTGTTGTTGCCGGATGGAATGTCCCTGCGCCCACTTCCATATCGTAGGGCTGTAAAATGACACAGCCATATTCGGCCCAATAATTATGGAGCGTTAGGATCAATCCTTGGAATGATCGCGTAGGGTCTAGGTGCTTGGGAACAGATGTGGTCATTTGGGTCAACTTATGTGGCTAGGTTTTATAGCCGCTCAATGGCATGATGGTGGTGTGCGGTCAAGATATCAGCTTAATATAATAGGTTTGGAGACGAAAAAGGCCGGATGCTGAACATCCGGCCTTTAAGATAGTTAGATCTTGAAAAAGACTATTCAGCTGCTTCTTCTGGGATCACCAAGTTTAGAACAATGGCAATCACTGCTGCTGGCAATAGGCCAGATGTTAGCAAGATTTGCATTGTTTTAGGCATGTGGATTAATGCGTCTGGCACAAGCTGAAGGCCAAGACCAACGGAAAGCGCTGTTGCGAAGATCACCATGTTACGACGGTTCCAGATCACATCTGACAACATTGAAAGACCTGCTGCTGCGACCATGCCGAACATGACAATAACACCACCACCAAGAACGTTGATTGGCACTGTGTTGATAACCGCACCAATTTTTGGCACCAGACCACAAAGGATCAAGAAGATACCACCAATTGTCACAACATGACGGCTCATAACGCCAGTCATTGAGATCAAGCCAACGTTTTGTGAGAATGATGTATTTGGCAAACCACCGAACACACCAGCAATTGCAGTTCCAACACCATCAGCAAACGTAGCGCCTGTGATCTCTTTGTCTGTTGCTTCACGGCCTGCACCACCTTTTGTGATACCTGACACGTCACCAACAGTTTCAATCGCTGACACAAAAGCCATCAAACACATACCAATAATGATTGCCCAGTTAATCTGGAAACCATATTTGAACGGGTTTGGAAGACCGAATGCTGCAGCTTTTCCGATGTTACCAAAGTTTACTTGGCCCATAAAGAAAGACACAACGTAACCTGCAACAATGCCTAAAAGTACAGCGGCGACAGCTGTCATTCCGCGTGTGAAGAACTTAAGAACCAATGTGACAACGATCACAACCAAAGCTGGAACCCACATTGCAAGGGAACCAAATGCCATGCCTGAAAGATCACCGCCAGCAGCTTTAGCCGCCATCAGTTTACCCATCGCTGGAACGCCACCGGCTGCATATTGAATGCCAACTTTAACAAGTGCCAAACCAATCATCAAAACGATGAGGCCTGTGACAAGTGGCGGCAAAGCAAAACGGATACGGCCAATAAAGAAACCGATAAAGAAGTGGAAGATACCGCCGATGAGCACACCGGTGAACAATCCGCCAAGACCTGCCGTTCCCGCACCGATAACCGCAGGGATCATCACTGGCAAAAAGGCAAAACTTGTGCCTTGAACGATTGGTAATTTAGCGCCAACAGGGCCCATACCAATTGTTTGGATCAAAGTGGCGATACCAGCAAACAGCATCGACATTTGGATCATGTAATTCATATCTGGAAAACCAAGTGCGCCTTGGTCAGAGCCAAAACCAATACCGGCTGCGCCAGCAATGATAATTGCAGGTGTTACGTTACTCGCAAACATAGCAAGTACGTGTTGAATGCCTAATGGTACAGCTTTCGCTAGTGGCGGCATATAATTGGGGTCTTTAAGCTGTTCAGCTGTCCCTATTGATGTATCTGCCATTGTAATCCCTCCTAATGACGCCGCTTCTTTTGGCTTTACGTCATAAGTTAATATCCCCGGCCCCTCGCCGTGAAATTACTTTCACTGTATCGAGAGGGCTAAATGTCGCAAGGAGGATTGGGGTTGGAACCGATCAAAGTTCCAATTTACACACAGAAAAGTCCTGTTTTTTGTTATTATCAAATAAAACCTTATTCATCTTCGCGTTTTACACGATATTCACCTGTTTTAGGATCTTGGATCAAAGTGCCTTGAGCACCAGTTTTCTTTTCTTTTTCAGCACGGCGAACACGTTTTGAAACCTCGTCGGCTGCTTTGGTGAAATTTTTATAACCCCACCAGCCAATTGCCCCAACAACACCGAGCAATAATAATCCGTTCATTTAAAAACCCGCCCTTAATTTATATATCGATCTAAAGACCATATTGCGCCCAAAGCGCGCGTTCTTCAACCGTTGATGCAATGCCTTGTGCAAAACCTTGGCTAATATCTGCGCCAATATTGCCACCTGAATGACCAGAGGCAAATGAGCTGACCAACATAGAAATACCGGGGGCAGATTTACCGCCGAACATGCCACGTTTAGCTGAGATCAATTTAAGCTCAGTTTTGTCGCCAAATTTCTCTTTCAAAACAGAGCGCATATCGCCAATATCATCGACAAGGCCAAGTTCTTTGCCTTCATAACCTGTCCAGAATGCACCCGTAAATGTTTCGTCAGTTTCTTTTAGCCGCTCACCGCGGGATGCTTTGACCATATCGATAAACACTTGATGGATCTCAAGTTGAAGTTTTTTCAATCGATCAATATCGGCTTTCTTTTCTGGCATAAATGGATCAAGCGTCGCTTTGTTTTTTCCAGCTGTATAGACACGGCGTTCAACACCAATCTTTTTGAGTAAGCCTGGGAAACCAAATCCGCCGGACACGACACCAATGGACCCAACAATTGATGATGGGTCGACATAAATCTCATCACCCGCACAGGCGATCATGTATCCGCCGGATGCGGCAACATCTTCGACGAACATAAAGACTTTTTTGTCTTTTTCTTCCGCAAGCTGGCGAATACGATTGTGAATTTGGCGCGATTGAACAGGCGAGCCGCCCGGTGAATTGATCGAAAACGCGACAGCCGGTGCCGATTTATCTGCAAATGCTTTTTCGAGTAAGCTTGCAACATTTGCAAGATTAAGGTTTTGGCTGAATTGATTGCCACCTGACATGATTGTGCCGTGTAACCGCACAACAGGAATTTCAACGCTCGTATTACGGAATTTCTTGGGTAGGTATTTTTTCAAACGGCGCATTCGGGCACTCCAATAATATGTATCTTTGACCCCATGTAAGCGTTTTTAATCCAAAAACAATGGCATTAGTCGCCACGCGGCCAAAAAACCTTACCGTTGATCAATCCATCTGCCAGCTCAGTGTACGTGCTTTTATTGTCGTCTTTATGTTTATTTTCCAAGCTATTTGCCCCAGTTTTGGGATGCATAATAATCGCAGGGCGAAGATTGAGCCGTGCTTTGCTGCCTTTAATACCTGTCACCAAAATACGGATTGCATCTTCATCTGCTCTTGGCTGAACATTGGTAATTTCCAATCCACCAAATCGCCCTGCAAATGCATTGATGATTTTGCCCAGCGAAGATGGGCGCGCAATTAATGACAATTGTCCTTGCGCCTTTGATATTGCAGCTGCAGTTTTTACCCATTTTTCAAAAAAATCATCACCAGATATCGCATGCGCTTTGGCTTTGAGGAGATCGGGCGTTGTGCGATCGCCTACTTCATTAAACGGCGGGTTCATGATCACATGATCAAAGTGGTTGTCTTGTAACCCAGCGTGAACACGGGCTTGACCCGCAAGCTCAACATCCGCATTGAGGACTGACACGCGATCTGCAAATGTGACATTTTCTGGAAGGTTGCGCGATTTTTCGGCACATTCTGCCATCTCCAAAACAGTTTCAACAAGAACCACATCAATGTCGTTTCGATAAGCGACCGCCAACCCCGCGGCGCCAGCGCCTGCGCCAAGATCTGCTAAGTAACCTGTTGCGCCTTTATCAACAAGTGCTGCCAATAACATGGCATCCACACCAGAGCGATGACCGCGATTTTTTGGTTGGGCAAGGAAGAAACCACCCTTGTGGAAAGCATCAATGCTGAATGTGGTTGGGCTAAACGTGGTCGGACTGAATGTCTTCGATTGATCACTCTTAGAAGACATATTTATGCGTCTCGCAATTCATCACCCAAGCCTGCATCTTTCATCAAACGGCGCGCACGAATAATTTCATCCGCATCGACCAAAAGACGCTTTGGCAGTAGCCCAATGGACCCCTCCAAAATACTCATATTTTCATCCGCTAGAAAATGACCAATTCCAGCATCCTTCAGCAGGGTTTTGGCCAATGACAAAACAACTGCATTATTGGTTCTTATTAACTCGTCCAAAGGCCATCCCCATTCTTATTTTGCCGTTCTTACCAGCCTATATAGGTACATTTTTCCAGATTCGATAATCTTTTAACAAATGATGTTGTATCTGACGCTAACCGCGCCAATTCGCCACTTGCTCACACGTCGATAGACATTTATGATCTATTTAATTCAAGATATCAGGAGAGCAGTCAAGTGGGCGTTGTTATTTCACTGGAAGAAAACAAAAAACCAAAAGCTTCCGTTAAGCCGCTTGTCGACCTGACGAAATCAGATATGGATTTGGTCAATGCATTGATCTTGTCCAAAGCTGGATCTGATGTTGAAATGATTCCTGAAGTTGCCGAACATTTGATCTCCTCTGGCGGCAAGAGATTGCGCCCGATGTTGACAATTGCTGCGGCCAATATGCTCGGTTACAAGGGCGGCGGGCATATCCAACTTGCCACGAGTGTTGAATTTATGCACACGGCGACGCTTTTGCATGATGATGTTGTGGATGAAAGTGATCTTCGTCGCGGTAAGTCTACCGCTCGGATGATCTGGGGCAATCAAGCCAGTGTTTTGGTTGGCGACTTTTTGCTTGGCCAAGCGTTTAAAATGATGGTTGATGTGGGCTCTATGGAAGCTCTTGATGTGCTGGCCACTGCGGCCACTGTGATTGCCGAAGGTGAAGTCTTACAATTATCCGTCGCTAAAAATATGGAAACGACTGAGGATGATTATCTTCAAGTTATTCGTGCAAAAACTGCGGCGCTGTTTTCTGCTGCTGCCGAAGTTGGTCCCATTATTGCGCAAAGCCCAAAATCAGATCGCGATGCCTTGCGTTCATTTGGCACCAATTTGGGTCTTGCCTTCCAGATGGTTGATGATGCGCTAGATTATGGCGGCTCGGCTGATGCTTTGGGCAAAAATACAGGCGATGATTTCCGTGAAGGCAAAATCACGCTTCCGGTTATTCTAGCCTATCGCCGTGGCACTGATGACGAACGTGTTTTTTGGAAGACTGCCATTGAAGACGGTCAGACCGATGATGCAGCGCTTGTCAAAGCAACAGCGCTGATCGCAAAATATTCTGGTATTGAAGATACCATTGCCCGCGCTGAACATTATAGTGCAATGGCGCGCGATGCTTTGGCGCCACTACCTGAGACACCTGAGAAAGCAGCGCTTTTGGAAGTTGTTGATTTCTGCCTCAGCCGCGTGAACTAACACCCATCGAATTCTAGAAATTTACTGCCTAAAATTGCGACGAAAAGGCTGATAAATGCAGCATTTTCGGGCTTTTTCGATTATTTTACACTCCAAGCAATATTTATCTGCAAATCGCCATGATTTGTGCATAATATCATTGAATTGATCCGATACATTGGTCAAATCGTTAAGTTGTAAAGGTAATTTAATGCGCAGGTTGTTTGCTTCGTCTTCATTTTTTAGATCCTCATTTTCGCGTCCCCTTTTTGCTTGTGTTTTAATGGCAGGTGTTTCGGGCACAGCTTTGATGGCGCCGCACCATGCGATTGCCCAAGAAAACAAGGTGACAATTGAACAAGAGAGCGCAACGGATGCAGACAGCGTCTTTGATGCCAGCAGAATTCCAACATTTACAGGTGCCTATCTTTCCGGCCAAATTGCTGAATCTGATAGTGAGATTGACGAAGCCATTGCCTTTTACAAACGCGCACTCTTATTTGCGCCAGATAATTTGGAAACTCGGCGTAGATTGTTCAACTCGCTTTTGATTTCTGGCAAATATGAAGAAGCCATTGTGATTGCCGATAGTTTGAAAGAAGATGCTGAGCTTGCTGAACTTTCAGAACGTGCGCTTGCGGTGCAAACCATTCGCAAACGGGAATACCGCTCAACAGATCGCTATCTGAACCTTGAAGAGCAAAACCCGGTTGATAATTTGGTCAATCAGCTTTTATCGGCATGGGCAAAATTTGGTGCCAATAAAACCGATGATGCCATCACGCAAATTACAGGCCTAGCTGGCCCACAATGGTATGAGCCCTTTAAAGATTTTAACATGGGCATGATGTCGGCAGCTTCTGGCGATAGAGACGCAGCGATCACGTATTTTGAAAAAGTTATCGCCAGCGATGACGCTATTCAAATTACGCCCGATACATATCTTATGTCCATTATGACGCTTGCGACAATCCATGCACAAGCGGGCGATAAAGATAAAGCTGCAAGTATTTTATACGATGGCCGAAATATTCAAGCCGCCTACCCGCCCGCCAATGCGCTGGGCAAGAAAATTGATAATGGCACAGAACTTGTGTTCCCTGTAAAAAATGCACAAGAAGGTGCATCTGCTGCGCTTTATTCCATTGGTGGCGCTTTAAACCGCGACGGCAATGAAGATATTGTTGCGTTATATTTACAGTTTGCGCGCGCGCTTAATCCCAACAATGCCGAAGCACTTGTGATGCTTGGTGGTATTCAAGAACAGCTTGGTAAATCTAAAAAATCTATCGAGATTTATCGCTCTGTACCCGAGACGTCTCCAATGCGCCGTTTGTCTGAATTGCAGCTTGGATTGAACTTGGCTGATATTGGCCAGATTGATGAAGCGCTGGAACATCTGGCGGCGCTGATCCTTGAGCATCCAAAAGATATCCGTGCCTATCAAGGTTATGGTAGCATTTTATCTCGAGAGAAAAGATATCAAGACGTTTCTGATAATTTTGAAGCTGGCATAAAGGCTGTTGGCCCAATCCATAATCGCTCTCACTGGAACTTGTTTTATCAACTGGGCATTAGCAATGAGCGCCTTAAACAATGGGACAAAGCAGAAGCTGCATTTTTGCGCGCGCTTGAGCTTTCACCAAATGAACCGCAGGTTTTAAACTATCTTGGCTATTCTTGGATTGATATGAATATCAATTTGGAAGAAGGCATGGATATGATCCGGACGGCCGTCGAGTTGCGCCCTAATGATGGTTATATCGTTGATTCACTTGGTTGGGCACATTTCCGTCAGGGCCAGTATGAGGAAGCTGTGCGCCAGTTAGAACGCGCGATTGAGCTTCGCCCATCTGACCCGACAATCAATGACCATTTGGGGGATGCCTATTGGCGTGTGGGCCGCACGACAGAAGCAAGTTTTCAGTGGAAACGCGCATTGACCAATATGGCAGATTTTGATGAAAGCCTTGTTCCTGTGCTTGAAAAGAAAATCAAAGAAGGCCTTTCTGACGATAAAACGACCGATGGCTAATCTTGTTTTGACAGAACATGCGCCAGCCAAAATAAATCTGGCATTGCATGTCACGGGGCAACGCCATGATGGTTATCATCTGTTGGATAGTTTGGTGGTCTTTAGTCGTTTTGGCGATCAGATCTCAGGCTATATGAGTGATGAAAACGCGTTGGTCATAAAGGGCCAGTTTGCTGTAGAACTTGGTGATGGCGATCACAGTGATAATCTTATCCTCAAAGCCAGAAATATTTTAGCAGATTATGCCAAGCAAAATGGTATCTCGGTTTCACCTGTCCATTTAACGTGTGAGAAGAACATCCCCATTGCATCGGGCCTTGGTGGAGGTTCTGCCGATGCTGCCGCAACGTTTCGGTTGCTGATTGATTTATGGAAGCTGGATATTCCATCATCTGATCTATCGGATATGGCGTTGCAACTTGGCGCAGATGTTCCCATGTGTCTTTTGAGCAATCCACTGATTGCACGAGGGATTGGTGAGGATATCACACCGATCAACATCGTAACAGATTGCTATATGATTTTAGCAAACCCACTGGTTGCTGTGTCCACGCCAGAAGTTTTTAACCTACTTGCATCCAAAGATAATTCCGCACTCACATGTGCATCCCAGATTACAGAGCAAGCGCAATTGATCGACATTATGGTACACTCACGCAATGATCTTGAGCTGCCTGCAAAGATTATAAGCCCAGATATTCAAATTTGCATTGATGAGCTTATATCGACAAAACCGCTTTTTGCACGAATGTCAGGGTCTGGTGCGAGCTGTTTTGCGCTATATAATGATCACGACCAAATGAATGGCGCATTGAAAACACTTCGGCAAAATCGCCCTGATTGGTTTGTTGTCGCAACGGAACTGAAAGAACAAACATGAACTTAATAGATGAAACGCGCGAGTTTATTCCGATCAAAATTGCTGTTCTTACGGTCTCTGACAGCCGCACGCTTGATGATGATAAATCTGGTCTCACGCTTGCCAATCGCATTAAAGATGCGGGACACATTCTTAGCGATAGAGATATTGTGACCGATGATAAAGAGCTGATTGCAGCTCGCGTTCGGTCATGGTCCGAGGATCCATCTATCAATGTGGTGATCACAACGGGTGGCACTGGTTTTACCGGCCGTGATGTGACCCCCGATGCGCTTGAGCATATTTTTGAAAAACGCATGGATGGGTTTTCACATCTGTTCCATTCCATATCAAAAGACATTATCGGCACATCAACCATTCAATCACGTGCAACGGCGGGCTTGCTCAATGCGACATTTGTCTTTGTACTGCCCGGATCGCCCGGCGCTTGCAAAGATGCATGGGATGGAATTTTAAAACACCAACTCGATTATCGTCATAAACCGTGTAATTTTGTTGAGATCATGCCGCGACTGGATGAGCATTTAAAACGCAGATCAAGCAAACCGTAAACCTTATCTACGACTTAAGCATTCGCATAGGAGGCTGGGACTATTTCACATTTAAGCTGGATGGTTTTTACACCTTTTGCAATATCTGCAAGAGATGCGCCCGTCTTTGCTCTTGCGACAAACTCACGTTTGGGCATGATACAGCCATATTCCAGTGATGATTTTTGACTAAGAACACGTTTTACAAATGGTAATTTGTAACTTCGTGATGGCGAAAATCTTGCGCTTTTATCCGCGATTGAAACATGCTCTCCCAAACCTTCGATCCAACCACTTAGTGGCTTTGCGCCAGGTTCGATTAAAAACACCCATTCGCCCCGAAGTGACTTGCTCATAGCCTCAATGTCTGCCGCTTTATAATAATGACAACCAGCTGCGTCTGCGACTTTCATCGTGTCATCATCTGAGCCAGAATCCAGCACAGTTACATCACTCACCAAACCTTCCACAGCGCCTGCAACCAGCGCAGATAAAGACCTTGCAAGTTCGACTTCCTGATTTTGGCACTGGAGGATAACAGATATCATGTTTTTTGTTTTATCCGATCATGGTTCAAAATTCCATATTACTATTGAATATTTTTTGTTCTTGCTTTGTTCTGGTTTACTTGATAGGAATATATTCAACAAGACGCCGGATATACTAAGCGTCGGGAGTTAGAAAAATGAACGAGCACATCAATAGTGACAATGGAAGTGCTGCTCATCATGGTTCAGGTTTTGCGTCAACCATGCTTGCAGATCCAAGCATTCAAGTAAATGAAGATAGACGTCGTGGACGCGGCGCAGGTCTTAATCCAAGTGGACGGTTTG
>TARA_R110002126_G_scaffold36184_1_pt1 | contig 11802 bp, 10 predicted proteins | sample TARA_R110002126 | Tara Oceans TARA_R110002126 (sample SAMEA4397536) | marine metagenome | biome: Polar Biome; feature: [DCM] deep chlorophyll maximum layer (ENVO:01000326); material: water (ENVO:00002006), including particulate matter (ENVO:01000060) such as... | depth 30 m
ACTTAAAACTTTGTACAGAGCCTGTACATATACCGTTCCAGCAAACAGTTTCAAGTAAACCAACAATACGGACAAATCCGCAATTGAGCACGGTCATGGTTGAACTGAATGTCGCCAGCGCTATGTTATTGATAGTAAAAACTTAGTCGGTGACTTTTCAAAGTGGAAAAGGTTAAAAAAACGTTATGGTTGAAAGTTGTCGCCTTGAGAAAGGAAAACCAATCGAGCTGGAGTATCGTTATTATATTAGTTCTGAGGCGTTAATTGCCGAACAAGCAGCGATAGTCGTTCGAGAACATTAGGGCATAGAATCGATGCGCTGGGTGCTTGATGTCAGTATGAGTGAGGATGTATGTCTGATATACAATGCTCACGGGGCGGAAAATCTATCATGCCTGCATCATATGAGCTTGAATATGTTAGGAGCAGAGCCGACGAAGATAAGCATTGTTAGAAAACAAAAGCGATGCATGATGAATCCATCGATGCTTAAAGTAGTATTAAAGACTGGATTTAGTAGCTCGGTTACAAATAAAATAGCCCTGAGTCCTGTGCTCTCTGCAATATCCCTTGGGCATATCTACATAGTACAGAGCACATATCCCGCCCAGGTCTGCATCTCCCCAGTGTTATGTCAGGGTAAGGATTCATTGAATAGTTTAATAATTGTAAGTTGAATATCTTAATAGACCTAGGATTGTGACTTATGTCATGGAATTTGATTTTAAAATTTGCTATGGTTAATCGCATAATTCAACTGGATACAATTGCATGACTAATATTTTGTTAAATTTAGCAGTTATATTAGCATTAATAATACAGTTATTAATGCCAAATAATGCTATGTCTAGCGAAATGTCTGAATCAAGTATGCAAACTAGCTCTATGTCACATTCAGTTATGATGGACAATGATTGTGATGATACTGATAACTGTTGTCCCGAAGATTCAAGCCACTGTATTAGCCATTGCCATGCAGTCGCTAATGTATTTGTTTTGTTATCAGATTCAAATTTAGTTAATGCTCTATTCACAAGTTCTAAAGTTAACTCAACTTTATGGATATCAACTCCGGCTTCGCTTGGAAGTCAAAATCCCCCTCCAATTGCTTAATTCTTTATTTTAATTAATCACTTACTATTAATTTATAAAGATTTTCGTTGCTCGTTTACTTATGAGCATCATAAAGCATCTGGAGTTTATCATGAAAAAATTTATCGCAATTACACTTTTATCTTTAGCTAGTACAGCTTCAATGGCTGCTACTATTACATTACCTGATTATCTTATTTTTACTTCAGTTGATGGTCAGTCTGTGACTAATAAGGGGCAGATTGAAATTGAGCCAGGTCAACATTTACTTGAACTTCAGTTTTTTGACGTTTTTTCAACGGGAGCAGATGATACTAATTTTGTAAAATCTGATGCATTATATTGGAGTTTGAATTTAACTAAAAACGAAGATATTCAGGTTAGAGCTAAGGATATTTTTACTACAAAATCTGCTCGTAAATTTATCGACGCCCCTCAGATCACAATAGATTCTGTTAGCTTAAAAGGTGAATCAGTGAAGCTGGTTAACCATGAAGAATTAATGTCTATCATTATGAAACAACACGGCAAAATGATGAAACATTAATTGGATAAATAGGGCGCTATCATAGCGCCCTATTTATATCTAATATACTTCTTGAGCTGTGTGTAACACACAGAGTTATAGTAGAACTATCGTAGTTACTTACGTTGGTTTGGAGGTCGTATGAAAGTGACTCAACTCGCTAATAAATTGGGTGTATCCGCTGATACTGTGCGTTTTTATACTCGAATTGGATTACTCAATCCAAGCAAATCTCCCAATAATGGTTATAAAACATTCAACCATAAAGATATGGTGAGGATGCAATTTATTTTGAGTGCTCGAAATTTAGGCTTTTCTGTCGAAGATATTAAAGTTATTTTTTCTAAGACTGATCTTGGGGATAGTGCATGTCAACTTGTACGCGAATTAATTAAAGTAAAGCTGCTTGAAACAGAGCAACAGTTCAACGAAATGGTGAAATTAAGAAGTAAGCTTTCTAAGGCGATACAAGATTGGTCTCAAATGCCTGACAACATACCTACAGGAAACATGATTTGCCATTTGATAGAAAATACAAATCAAGAGGATATAGTTTCAGAGGAATTAGATGTTCCCCATTGTGTTAATGAAACTTCAACGGAGGTTAAGTAATGGATCACACTACACACTCACCCATACAACTCAATATTCTCGGCGCAGGCTGCGCGAGTTGTGTTGGCAAAATTGAAAAAGCGATTAACAACGTAGAAGGCGTTGATTCGGCCGAGATGAATTTTGCGGACAGAACGGTATTAGTTAACGGTAAAGCATCTGCCGAGTTGATTATAAAAGCGGTCGAAAGCGCTGGTTACAATGCCTCTCAAATAAAGGCGGAGTCGGCAGAAGATGTCATGAACGAGAAAGAACAGGCTGATTTGCAACATTATAAAAGTTTATTACGCCATACCATTATCGCTCTGTCCGTCGGTATTCCGTTGATGATTTATGGACTGTTTATTGGCGAAATGACGGTATCAACCCTATTAGAACAAGTGGTGTGGGGACTGGTTGGTGTGGTGACTCTTGCGATTATGCTGATATCAGGTAGGCATTTTTATATCGGTGCATGGAAATCATTTTTAAACCATAACGCCAATATGGATACCCTCATTGCCTTAGGTACCGGTACTGCTTGGGTTTACTCTATGTTGATAGTTGCATTTCCACAATTATTTCCCGAGATGGCAAGGCATGTTTACTTTGAAGCGACCGCAATGATTATTGGTTTAATTAATCTTGGTTTAGCACTAGAAGTTAAAGCGCGCGGTAAAACCTCTGAAGCGATTAAGCGTCTCATTGGTTTGCAAGCTAAAACTGCTCGGGTTATCCGTGATGGAAAAGACCTCGACATCGATATTGCTCATGTATTACTTAATGATCACGTTAAAGTTCGCCCTGGCGAAAAAATCCCAGTTGATGGGGTGGTTATTGAAGGTAACAGCACCATTGATGAATCAATGTTGACTGGTGAGCCAATGCCTGTTGAAAAAGTGATCGGTGACGATGTGGTCACTGGCACCTTGAATAAATCAGGCTCGATCATATTTAAAGCCACTCGTGTAGGTAAAGATACTGCACTGGCGCGCATTATTAGTATGGTCAAACGGGCGCAAAACTCTAAGCCGCCGATTGGACGTTTAGCTGATGTTATAGCCGCTTACTTTGTGCCCGCCATTATGATCATCGCTACAGTCAGTGCCATGGTGTGGTTTAACTTTGGCCCTGAGCCGTCGAGTGTATTTGCCATCGTGTCTGCAACAACAGTATTAATTATTGCTTGTCCTTGTGCGTTAGGACTCGCAACGCCAATGTCAGTGATGGTCGGCGTTGGTAAGGCGGCTGAATCGGGAGTGCTTATTCGGAACGGTGAAGCATTGCAAACCGCGTCTAAAATAACCGCCATGGTATTGGATAAAACCGGCACCATTACCGAAGGTAAACCGCAAGTTACCGATATTATTTTGGTTAATACAGACAGTGAAGAGCAGGTACTTGCCTTGTCTGCTGGAATTGAAAGTCACTCCGAACATCCACTCGCGCAAGCGATTGTTGAAAGTGCGAATGATAGAGGTATTGAAGCCATTAACACTGAGCACTTCAATGCCATTTCAGGTAAAGGTGTAGAAGCTGAAGTGGATGGCCAGATATTATTATTTGGTAATCTAAAATTAATGCAAGACAAAAATATTGATATTGGATTCAATGAAGCTAAGGCCCAAGTGTTAGCTGAAAATGCTAAAACACCAATGTATTTAGCGCTTGCAGGGCAATTACTGGCCATTATTGCGGTATCAGATCCGATAAAGCCTGATTCAATCGAAGCGATTGCGAGACTGAAACGCAGTGGCATCAAAGTGATAATGTTAACCGGGGACAATAAAGCGACCGCCGCCGCAGTGGCTAAAAAAGTCGGTATTGATGATTTTTTCGCAGAAGTCATGCCAGAAGATAAAGCCAATAAAGTGGCTGAACTTCAGCAACAAAATGAAGTGGTTGGTATGACCGGCGATGGGATTAATGACGCCCCCGCATTAGCGTTAGCCGATGTTGGCTTTGCTATTGGAACAGGCACTGATGTGGCGATAGAAAGCGCTGATATTACCTTAATGCGCGGATCACTTCATGGCTTAGCCGATGCGATAGCCATTAGTAAAGCAACGCTGCGCAACATTAAACAAAACTTGTTTGGCGCGTTTATTTACAACGTCGCGGGTATTCCCTTAGCAGCAGGTGTGCTTTTCCCTGTTTTTGGTATTTTGCTAAATCCAGTGATTGCCGGGGCTGCGATGGCCTTTTCATCACTTACCGTAGTGAGTAACGCTAACCGTTTACGTTTGTTTAAAGCCAAAGAACACTAGGAGCTTCAATATGTTAATTAATTTACTGTGTATCGCATTAATCGGTTTTATCATTTGGTGGTTTTGGCTATATAAACCGACAAAGGATTCTAGTGTTGACGCTAGTACATTGATACTGGTTAAAGACGGTGTGTATACGCCTGCACGAATTAAAATTTCGGCTAATACACCAACAGAGATAACTTTTTTACGCCAAGATAAATCCGGATGTTCAGCCACAGTCCTGCTACCCGACTTGGAGATTAGCCAGGATTTAGCGCTGGATAAGCCCACGACGATATCATTACCAGCTCTGGAAAAGGGTGAGTATCCATTTCATTGTCAGATGCAAATGTATAAAGGTGTATTGATTGTTGAGTAAACACTAGATATCCATGCGTATTTTTCAATATGTTGGTATCAATGATGAAGATAATAGCAGTATTAAAATGAGCCTTTTTGAACTTTGCAATCAATATCTTGATTCTAACCTAAGCTGTTTACGGTCTAGGTTAGAAAATTGGCCATTTTTTGTTAATTACTTTTTACCTAAATCATCAGAAAAATGATGAGTTAATGATTAAGAGAGACATTATGAGTGATTTTGAACATAGACCGGGCGTTAAAGAAGCCACTTTAGTTGTCAGAAACCTAAGATTAACTGGAGTAGATAATCAAAATTTAGAAGCATTAAAGACTGAGATAGACAAACTGTTTGGCATAGAAGAAGTGATTTATAATGACAAATCGGGATCTATTTATCTAACCTATGATGCCAGCCATATCAATTTAGAAGGTATTGAAGCGGTTATCAGAAAGCATGGTGCTAATATTCATAACGATTGGTGGACTCATGTGAAGGAAAGTTACTACCAATTTGTGGATCAAAACATCAAAGATAATGCAAATCATCAACCACATAGTTGCCACAAACCCCCACCAGGATCCAAGATAAGTTAAGACAATTAGATGTTAATTTTTATCGATACAGACTATCTTTTAGTAAGAGCTTTCGAAGTGTGATCTATGTCAAGTATCAGTAGTTAAAAGTAAAAAAACACTACAGTTAACTATGATGATTTAGTCAAGTTGAGTTAACATTAATAGAACTAATTATATTGGAGTTTTATCTTGAGTCGTATGCGAATTATCACAGTGATGCTTATCTTGATGACATTTGTCAGTCAAGCTTTCGCGTCTGTGATTTTGCCATGCCCCTCTGATATGAATTCAATGTTAAGTAAATCAAATCCAGTGAATACCGCTGCGGCTAACGCTTGCCATCACCAATTAACATCAGATGCTGATGCCGTTAAAACATCTACCGCGGACATTACTGATTGTTGTGATAATCAATGTGATTGTCCGATAGGTACTTGTTTTTCAATTGCCCTTGAAATGATAATTGTCCAATCAATAACCATCTCAAGTTTGAGTAGTTTTATATCTGGTTTGACTCAAAATACGACTCCGCAATATAACTCTTCTTTATATCGTCCTCCAATATTTTTTGTTAAATAGGAAAGACCTGATCAATTTTTGATCGTCTTCCTGTTCATTTATCTTTTTTAAAATAAATTAACAAGATATTACCGTTGTTCGGATTCAATACGAGCATTGGTGATTAATTTGGAGGCTATATGTCTTTAATTTACAAGAGATTGGGTGAAATTTACACTCAATATATTTTAATGGTAGTGATGTTCTCTACTAGTCTCAGTGTTGCTGTGTATGCTGCTGAACCAGTACAGACATTAACACTGGAAGAAGCCGTTTATCTCTCTCAATCAAACGATCCCTGGTTAGTCAGCAATCAATTTCAACAAGATGCTATTCAATCAGAGAGTATCGCGGCAGGAACCTTACCAGATCCAAAAATCAGTGTTGGTTTAGCTAATTTGTCCATAAACACTTTTGATTTTGGACAAGAAGCAATGACTCAAATGAAAGTTGATGTCACTCAAATGTTTCCCCGTGGTGATAGCTTAAGTTTACGCAAACAACAACTTGAGTTAATGGCTGAGCAATATCCTTTTTTAAGACAAGATAGACGAGCAAAGTTAAGTGTCACCACAGCTCAAATTTGGTTTGATGTATATAAAGCGCAAGAGAGCATTGCACTGATTGAGCGCAATCGGAACTTATTTGAACAACTATCAGATGTTGTTAAAGCAGGGTATTCATCTGCTTTAGTTAAATCTAATCAGCAGGATATTATTCGTGCTCAGTTAGAGGTGACCCGTCTTGAAGATAAGCTGACCGTTTTGGCCCAGCAAGAAGATATGTTTAAACAGAAATTATCTGAATGGGTTGGTAAGGCATTTGTTGATGAATATCGAATAGGTCATGAACAAGATTATGAGCTGTTATTTTCGACGTTCACCGTCCCTAATATACTTCCTCAAATTAAACTAACGAATCCTAATCTTTATTTCGATGAGGAAAAAAGCCAACATTACCAACAGTCTCTGTATGAAGCGTTCTCTGTTCATCCACTCATTTCAGCATTGGAGCAAAGAATTGAGTCAAGCCGAAAAGGTGTCGAGTTGAAAAAGCAATTGTATAAGCCAGAATGGGGTGTAAATGCTGGATACAGTTATCGAGGCAATGATCCTATGGGTAATTCTCGCGATGATTTGCTATCAATTGGTGTGAGTTTTGATTTACCAATATTTACTTCGTCAAAACAAGACAAGCAAGTTCAAGCCGCTATTTATCAATCGGAATCAATTAAAACGGAAAAGTGGTTACTGCTTCGAAACATGATGGCGTCATACGGTACTGCGAAAGCGCAACTTCTTAAATTGGAACAACGTCAGACACTCTATAACGATTTTTTATTACCTCAAATGCAAGATCAAGCTGATGCGTCGCTAACGGCTTACACAAATGATAAGGGTGATTTCGCTGAAGTCGTACGTTCCCTCATTGCTCAATTAAATACTCAATTAGATGCTTTGGCCATTAACGTTGATTTACAGAAAGTTAAAGTTCAATTGAACTATTTTTTTACCCCTAAAGTGGGCCCAGTTAGCATCTCACATAAATCTTATGTTGATGGAGAAGTAAAATGAACAGCAATTTGAAAATGATCAGCATATTAGTTATCGGTATTCTTACTGGTATTAGTGCATCAACCCTATATACACCGCAGAATCAGATAACTTCAGAGGACAGTGCAAAAGCTAAGCCTTCATATTGGGTCGCACCTATGAATCCTAATTATCGTAGTGATAAACCTGGGAAATCACCAATGGGTATGGATCTTATACCTGTATACGAAGATGGCACCGATTCGACAGATTTTGGACCTGGTGCCATTAAAATATCACCTGCTGTGATTAATAAACTTGGTATGCGCACATCCGTAGCAACGCTTGGAGCACTGGAAACTAGCATTAAAACAGTAGGATACGTTCAATACGATCAAGATCAACTTATTCATATTAATCCTAGAGTAGAAGGATGGATTGAAGAACTTTATGTAAAAGCCTCTGGTGATCCGGTTATTAAAGGGCAACCTATATATTCGATTTATTCTCCTGCTTTAGTTAATGCACAAGAAGAAATGTTATTAGCATTAAATCGAAAAGATCAACGTTTGATTACAGCATCTGAAGCTCGGTTAAAAGCATTATTAATACCAAGCGAGGAGATTAAAGCGCTACGAAAAAATAGAACAGTCAAACAAAATATTACATTTTATGCTGACCAAAGTGGTGTTATTGATAATTTGAATATAAGGGAGGGATCGTTTGTTAAACCGGGTATGACAATGTTTTCAGTTGGCTCATTATCACAAGTATGGGTTGAAGCTGAAGTTTTTGAACGTCAAGCAAACATGGTTAAAGTTGGGCAAGCTGTTGAAATGAAATTAGATTACCTGCCAGGCCAATTTTGGCAAGGAAAAGTCGATTATGTCTACCCGACATTAGACAGTAAAACAAGAACGCTAAAAGTGAGATTGCGTTTCGATAATACCAATGCGGCATTAAAGCCAAATATGTTTGCTCAAGTGTCGATAAAAACACGAAGTGAAGAGGACGTATTACTGTTACCAAGGGAGGCTGTTATTAGAACAGGAAACTCTGATCGAGTTGTACTTGCCCTCGGTGAAGGTAAATATAAATCTGTAGCGGTAACGTTAGGGCGATTAGATGATGACAGCATTCAAATAGAGTCAGGACTGTACGAGGGAGATATTGTAGTCTCGTCTGCACAATTTTTATTGGATTCTGAATCAAATAAAACTTCTGATCTTAAACGTATGACAGCACCAGAAGATGAGCAAGAAAATATTCAAGCCATCACATCTGAAACCGCCTGGGTAGAGGCAAAAGTAAATGGTTTAATGGCTGCACATCGAATGATTAATGTGGACCATCAAGCTGTCAATGAATGGGAATGGCCACAAATGACCATGGACTTTACTGTTGATGACAGTGTGGATTTCTCTGTATTTACCGTTGGTGCTGTGCTTCATATTGAATTAGAAAAAACATCAGACGGCTTGGTCAAAGTGGTAAATATACACTATCCCAAAGATACTGATGATGTATCTAATACAACACATCAAACAGATCATTCAGGAATGGAGATGGGAGAATAACCATGATTGAATCAATAATACGATGGTCTGTAGCAAACAGATTTTTTGTTTTGCTCGCCAGTGCAATTCTCGTCGGCGCGGGTTTATTTTCACTTAAAAATACCCCTATTGATGCTTTGCCTGATTTATCTGATGTTCAGGTAATTATTAAAACAAGTTATCCAGGTCAAGCCCCACAAGTAGTTGAAGATCAAGTCACTTACCCTTTAACTACGGCTATGCTGTCTGTACCTGGTGCAGTAACGGTAAGGGGATTCTCTTTTTTTGGTGATTCATATGTCTATGTCATCTTTGATGAAGAAACCGATTTATATTGGGCTCGTAGTCGTGTGTTGGAATATCTTAGCCAAGTTGTTTCAACGTTACCTGATAATGCAAAGCCTCAATTAGGACCTGACGCAACTGGTGTGGGCTGGGTATATTTATATGCACTAGTTGATAGAACCGGTAAACACGATATTAGTGAGTTACGCAGCTTACAGGACTGGTTTTTAAAGTATGAATTACAAACAGTCCCTGGTGTTTCTGAAGTGAGTGCTCTAGGTGGGATGGTCAAACAGTATCAGATTAAGGTTGACCCAGATAAGTTGCGTGCATTTGGTATACCTTTAGCCGCTATTCAAATGGCGATTAACCGTGGTAATCAAGAAATTGGTGCCTCTGTAGTCGAAATCGCTGAAGCTGAATATATGGTTCGTGCCACAGGATATCTTGAGAATAAAGAGGACATCGGCAATATTCCTTTAGGCGTGAACAATAATGGCACACCATTACTGCTAAAAGATGTTGCGGATATAGGGACCGGACCGCAAATGCGACGAGGCGTCGTTGATCTAAATGGTGAAGGTGAGACTGTCGGTGGCATTATTGTGATGCGATTTGGTGAAAATGCCCAAAAGACTATTGATGGTGTGAAAGCTAAATTAGAGACACTGAAAAAAGGCCTTCCAGAGGGGGTGGAAGTTGTGACCGTTTACGATCGCAGCGGTTTAATTGAGAGAGCCGTATCAAACTTAGGGTTTAAACTACTAGAGGAGTTTTTAGTCGTAGCTTTAGTCTGTATGGTATTTTTGGCGCATGTAAGATCATCACTTGTTGCGATTGTTAGCTTACCAGTTGGTATTTTAACAGCATTTATTATTATGCACTTGCAGGGGTTAAATGCCAATATCATGTCTTTAGGTGGTATTGCTATTGCAATTGGTGCTATGGTCGATGGCGCCATTGTAATGATTGAAAATATGCATAAACATATGGAACGAACGCCATTGACGGCAGAAAACCGTTGGCAGGTTGTAGCGCGGTCTGCCAGCGAAGTTGGCCCGGCATTGTTTTTTAGTTTACTTATTATTACTGTTAGTTTTTTACCGGTATTTACCCTCGAAGCACAGGAGGGAAGGATGTTTTCACCGCTTGCGTTTACTAAAACTTACGCAATGGCTGCATCGGCAGCGTTAGCTATTACCTTAGTGCCAGTGCTAATGGGATACTTTATTCGGGGAAAAGTGCTTCCTGAACACAAAAACCCCGTTAATCGATTGTTAACTGCTGTATATATGCCAGTGTTGAAAAAAGTATTGGCTTTCCCGAAAATAACCCTCCTATTTGCGTTATTTGTGTTGGCAATTGGTGTGTGGCCGTTAAATAAAATTGGTAGTGAGTTTATGCCTCCACTAGATGAAGGCGATCTAATGTATATGCCGACCACTTACCCTGGTATTTCTATTGGTAAAGCTCGCCAATTAGTGCAACAAATGGATAAGTTAATTTACACAGTACCCGAGGTTAAAACCGTATTTGGCAAGGTTGGCCGAGCAGACTCTGCAACGGATCCTGCACCTCTAACAATGGTGGAAACGTTTATTCAGCTTAAGCCCAAAAGTGAGTGGAGAGAAGGACTGACGACTGAGAGTTTAAAACAAGAATTAGACTCATTAGTAAAGTTACCCGGTGTGACGAACGCATGGGTAATGCCAATTAAAACCCGAATTGACATGTTGGCGACAGGGATTAAAACGCCTGTAGGGATTAAAATTGCAGGTCCTAGCCTCAAGGAAATTGAGAAAATTGGTAAACAATTAGAGGAAATCCTTAAAGATGTTAAAGGGACTGCGTCAGTATACGCTGAGAGGGTTGCAGGTGGACGTTATATTAAAGTTGATATCCAGAGGGAGAATGCTGCTCGGTATGGTTTAAATATAGCGGATGTTCAACAAGTTGTGGCTACAGCGATCGGTGGTATGAATATTTCACAAACAGTTGAAGGCTTAGAACGATATCCAATTAATTTACGCTATCCTCAGGATTATCGAAATTCTCCTGAAGCATTAGCTTTATTGCCTATCGTCACTCCGCAAGGTTTGAGGATTTCTTTAGGGGATGTAGCGGATATTGTTATCGAAAATGGACCACCAGGTATTAAAAGTGAAAATGCTCGTCTTAATGGTTGGGCTTATATCGATATTGAAGATGTCGATATCGGTAGTTATGTTGAAATAGCCCAAAAAGTTGTTAGTGATAAATTGGTATTACCTGCCGGTTACTCTATTACCTGGGCAGGTCAATATGAGTATATGGAAAGAGCAAAAGCGAAGCTTACTTACGTAGTACCATTGACTTTGTTTATTATCGTTATTTTATTGTTCATGAATTTCCGCAATGCTGTTGAAGTAGGAATTATTGTGGGAACATTGCCTTTTGCAATGGTGGGCAGTATTTGGTTAATGTATATACAAGGT
>TARA_R110002126_G_scaffold43555_15_pt1 | contig 11759 bp, 10 predicted proteins | sample TARA_R110002126 | Tara Oceans TARA_R110002126 (sample SAMEA4397536) | marine metagenome | biome: Polar Biome; feature: [DCM] deep chlorophyll maximum layer (ENVO:01000326); material: water (ENVO:00002006), including particulate matter (ENVO:01000060) such as... | depth 30 m
CATTGGCTTCCCGCCAGCAGCAACGTTTAGGCTGGCAGCAACAGTTGCAACAGGTTAATGCTGAGCAGTTGTCAGAGCAAAATCAGATTAATCTGACGATTTTAAGCTACCGGTTAGCGGATCAAATAGATGAGTACCGCTATAACGCCCATCTGATGCCACTGACGTCAGAGTCAGGTTTTCACACATCGGTGGCAATGATGATGCAACGCAGCGTGCTGCAACAGCCTGCAGACTATGATAATTATCTTAAAAAATTAGCGACGGTGCCGGCCTACATGCAGCAACAAACTGCCTGGATGCGCCAGGGTTTAGCCGACGGGATGACCCAACCCAAAGCTGTGCTGGCAGGGTATGAAAAAAGTATCAGCTCCTATATCACGGCTGACGTAACGGCCAGTGTGTTCTACCGGCCGTTTATAAGCAGACCCGATAGTATTAACCCTGAAGATTGGCAAAATTTGCAAGCGAAGGCAACGCAGTTGATCACTGAACAGGTTAACCCCGCGTACCAGGCATTTTATGACTTTATGGTGCAGGACTATATACCTGGTGCCCGCAGCACTATTGCGGCCAGTGCGCTACCGGATGGGACGGCTTTTTATCAAAACCGGTTACAGCACTACACTACGCTCAATTTAACCCCTGAGCAGGTTCACAACACCGGCCTGGCAGAAGTGAAACGCATTCGCTCTGAAATGCAGTCAATTATTAATGAGCTGAACTTTACCGGTAGTTTCGCTGAGTTTATTCAGTTTTTGCGGACTGATCCGCAGTTCTATCCGCAATCTGAGCAGGAGTTAATGCGCTATGCAGCCTGGCTGTCTAAACAAGCTGACGCTGAGTTACCCCGCTTGTTTAAGACGCTGCCCAGAACACCCTATGGCGTCGTGCCGGTGCCGGCAGAGATAGCGCCCAAATACACCACTGGCCGTTATGCCGGGGCCTCGCGCGATGATCAAGCAGGTTTTTACTGGGTCAATACCTATGCGCTAAACCGCAGACCATTGTACGAAATGCCAGCCCTGACGCTGCATGAAGCTGTGCCGGGCCATCATTTACAAATTTCACTGGCCCGTGAACAAGCCAGCCTGCCTGACTACCGGCGCAGTTTTTATACCTCTGCCTTTGGTGAAGGCTGGGGTTTGTATGCAGAATACCTTGGTCTTGAAATGGGCTTTTACGACGACCCGTATAGCAATTTTGGCCGCCTGACTTATGAAATGTGGCGGGCAGCGAGGCTAGTGGTCGATACTGGCATGCATGCAATGGGCTGGAGCAGACAGCAAGCGATAGATTTTCTGGCCGGAAATACCGCGCTATCCATCCACAATGTGACAACCGAAATTGATCGGTACATTAGCTGGCCGGCTCAGGCGCTATCTTATAAGCTTGGCGAACTGACTATCCGCCGCTTGCGCGCCGATGCTGAGCAGCAGTTGGGTGAGCAGTTTGACATTCGTGAGTTTCATAACGTGGTGTTGAAAAATGGCAGTGTGCCGCTGGCGGTACTGGAACAGCAAGTGGCTGCTTATATCACGGCACAACAGGTAAACTGAACTAAAACAAAACAGCCGGCAATTGCCGGCTGTTTATTAATGTCTGAGCACTTTAATGGCGGAGTACTTTAATGTCTGAGTACGACGTCGGGTGCGGTATTAATTTGCCCTTCGTTATCTATAGCCGCCATTTTACCGCCGGCAATTAACACTGCTATTTTTTGTTCGTTTTGTTGTCTTACAAACCATAACTCATAGCCGTATCGTTGTAACTCTGCGACAGAAAACTTCTGTGCTAAATTCAGTTCTTCCCAGAAATAATGCATATCCTTAACCGTCTGGCGCCGCTCTTGTATCATACTTGGCTCCAACTACAGGGATTTTACGCTTTAGGTATCAGTCAGGCCGGCTCATTTAGCGCTACAATGGTTTGCCACTCTGCGCTCGTAACAGGCATAACAGAAAGTCTATTGCCTTTACGAACCAACGGCAACTCTCCCAGAGTAGCTATTTTTTTCAGTTTGTCCAGTCTGATCAGTTGCGGTAGTTTATAAACAAAAACTAAATCGACAGCGACCCAACGTGGGTTGTTGCTTGTCGACTTTTCGTCATAATAAGGACTGCTGCTGGCAAACTGACTTGGATCCGGGTAGGCGTCCCTGACCACTTTGGCAATGCCGGCAATCCCGATATCCTTGCAGCTGGAATGGTAAATAAAAACCTGATCATCCAACATCACCTGATCTCGTAGGAAGTTGCGGGCCTGATAGTTTCTCACGCCTTCCCAGACGATAGGCGTTTGCGGTGCACGGGCAAAATCGTCAATGCTGCATTCGTCCGGTTCTGTTTTAAATAACCAGTAGTTCATCTTTGCCAGTCACCTTGCTTTACGGCAGAATAGGTTTGCAGAGTGTAGCAAAAGGACCGGTAAATGAGTCAGGTATTAGATAACTTGTTGTCGCTGTTAAAGCTGGAAACTATCGAGCTGGGGCTGTTCCGCGGCCAAAGCCAGGACTTGGGCTTTAAAGCGGTATTTGGTGGTCAGGTAATGGGGCAGGCATTGTCAGCAGCAAAAGAAACGTTGACTGAAGAACGTAAAGTACACTCATTCCATTCTTACTTTTTACGCCCGGGCGATGCCAGCAAGCCGATAGTGTATGAAGTTGACACTATTCGTGATGGCAAAAGTTTCAGCACGCGTCGGGTAAGTGCTATTCAGTATGGTAAGCCTATTTTTTATATGACAGCGTCGTTTCAGACTGAAGAACAGGGCTTTAGCCATTATGACCCTATGCCGGAGGTTCCGGGTCCTGATGACCTGGTCTCCGATCTGGCGTTTTATCAGCAGCACGCCGCTTTGATCCCTGAAAGTCTGCGCAGCAAGTTTATTTGTGAAAAGCCGATTGAAATGCGACCTGTTGATTTTCAGAATCCGTTTCAACCACAAATTAGTGCACCAAAACGGTATGTCTGGTTTAAAGCAAATGGCAGCATGCCAGACGATTTACGGGTGCATAAATATTTGCTGGCCTACGCGTCAGACTTTAATTTTTTACCCACAGCATTGCAGCCTCATGGCGCGTCATTTATGGCGGCCAATATGCAAGTCGCAACTATTGACCATGCTATGTGGTTTCATCAGGACTTCAGGTTCGATGACTGGTTGCTGTATGCCGTCGACAGTCCCCGCGCCAGTGGTGGCCGCGGTCTGGTGCGCGGCCAGTTTTTTAACCGTAGCGGGGAGCTGGTCGCATCGACGATGCAGGAAGGGGTGATCCGGCAGTACGCCAGCGCCCGTTAGGTTACGGGTGGCTGTGGCATAATATGTTGCAGGCTTTGTAAAATGTCATTGCGTAACAATGTATTAACGGTTCGCGCTAACTGTTCCAGTCGCGGGTTGCTGCAAACCAGATTATTACTGTCTGTGTGGCTGTAGCCTGCTTCTTTTAACGCATTTACCAATGTTGAAAACAGCGCTTTGTCGTAATATTCCGGAGCGATTATTCCGTGCATACTCATTAAGCGCTGAGCCAGTAAGTGACTGCGTTTTTCAAGGTCTGCTCTGCTTAACGGGCTCTGCTGCAAAATTAAATTCAAGACAATGGCGTACCGTTGCAATGTATCCTGAGCGTTATGCGCCAGCAAATTCAGCATAAAATACTGGCGGCTCTGTTGCGCTGGCGCCTGATAAGTATCGTCGTGACATTCGATCAAACCCTGCTCTTTCATATAGCCAAGCAACGCCTGACAATAAGTTTGCAACGAACTGACATACAAAAATAATTCAGAACGCAACAGTGGGTATAGCTGTTCAATATAGCTTTGCAACTGACCAGCACTGATGCTGCGATGATGCATTATGGCGTTGGCCAGCAGTGATGGCAGCATAAATAAATGCAAAACATTGTTGCGATAATAGGCTGACAACACACTTTGTTGCTGATTAAAACTAATCAGTTCGCCAAAGCCATCCGAGCTGCTTTGGATCTTTTGAAGGCTTAGCGCATGGTTAACCAGACTGCTTGCATCACCTTGTGGCAAGCTGACATGTTCGCCATAGGGCACTTGTCGCTGCAGGCTCAGGTAAAACTCCAGTTGCTGCTCCAGCTCTTGCCGGGTCAGCACATGTTGCTCTGTTGCCAGTAAACTTAGCGCGATCAGGTTGGTGGCATTTAATGCCGCAGCCTGATTGATATGTTGCATAACCTGATTAGCCAGCTTAGCGACAACAGGGTTCAGCCAGTTTGGTTTTTGCACTTCCAGCGGATGGATCTGGCTTTTCCAGTCAGGTACTTGCTGGCTAAGGTACTGATTAAGCTGAATGGGTTGACCGAAATTTACATAGCCATAGCCGTAGTCGCGTAAGTTGCGGATGGCCTTAAACACCCCGCCAATAGATTCCTTCTTTTTACCTGAGCCTTGCAGCTCATTGACGTAAGTGCTCACTTCCATCACGTGTTCATAACCCAGGTAAACCGGCACCAGTGTCACTGGACGGTCAATACCGCGTAGCATTGACTGAACGGTCATGGCCAGCATACCCGTTTTAGGCTGCAGCAGGCGGCCGGTGCGGCTTCGGCCCCCCTCAGAATAATACTTAACCGCATAGCCTTTGCTGAACAACTGGCTCAGGTACTCACGGAATACCGCAGAATAAAGTTTGTTGCCGCTGAAGCTGCGCCGGATAAAAAATGCGCCGCCACGGCGGAAAATTGTGCCCGCCGGCCAGAAGTTTAAATTAATGCCGGCAGCAATATGTGGCGGCACCAGGCCCTGCTGATAAATGACATAACTTAACAGCAAGTAGTCCATATGACTGCGATGGCAGGGTACGTAAACAATTTCGTGGCCTTTTTGCGCCAGTTCGCGCAGCATGTCGGTATTGTTAATTTTGATACCGCTATACAATTTCTTCCAGAGCCAGCTCAGTACTCTGTCACCGACCCGCAACGTTGACTCACGATAATCTGCTGCTATTTCCTGCAGTAGTTTACGCGCTTCAGCCCGCGCTACTTTGCGAGATACCTGCTTCGTTCTGGCTTCGTCGTCTATGGCACGTTTCAGGGCTGGTGAGGCCAGCAACGCATTAAACAGCTGACTACGACTAACCAATTTGGGACCGGTTGCTGCCAGTTTCTGCCGGTAAAAGTGAAAGCGGGACATTCTCAGCAGTTTATGCGCTGTTTCGGTTTTGTCACCAAACTGTGCGGCCATTTGTGCCAACGATACTGCGCGGCTAAGACGAACCAGGGTATGCCTGCCTGATACCAGCACAATGATAAGTTTGGCCAGCCAATGTGGTGCATTGGCTTCACCCAGTAACCACTTAATACTGTTTTCTTTGCCGGGCGCGCGGCCCCATAAAATGGCTGCTGGCACCAGCTGGGCATTTAACTGCGGATCTGCCAGATGCAGCTTTAATAATGTCTGCCCCTGCGTCAGGGCATGGGTTTTACCACGGCCACCGATCAGGCTGTGAGGTTTTTCAAGAAAAAGTGTCCGGGGCAGTTGTTGCCCGGCCAGCTCAACCGGCTGCAACGGATCAGGCAATGCCAACGTCGCACAAACCCGGCGAAGTGTCGCCAGATCGCTGGCGGACTCAGTATGACACACATACAAAATGGGCTGATTCAGATCCAGCGCTAACTCGCTGACAGTGTTGTCAGGCACAATTTTAAATTTAACCAGGAGCCGCAGTGGCCACTTTAACAACGCGGTAAACAACGATAAGCCAGAAAACATATTTATACCGACAAAATAAATACCAGCGGACAAGAATATCATGGAAGCCAACCGAGGCAAATTTGCCGTACGGACAAAACTTGGCATTTAACAAAAGCCTGTATATACTCACAGTACTAACTGTATAGGTAGCCAGCATTATGAGACCACTAACGCCGCGTCAGGCAGAAATTTTGCAACTTATCAAAGATTATCAGGCTGAGACCGGCATGCCGCCAACCCGCGCCGAAATAGCCAGTCAGCTGGGTTTTAAATCGGCCAATGCGGCAGAAGAGCATCTGAAAGCCCTGGCAAAAAAAGGGGTACTGACGATGATGCCGGGAACATCGCGCGGCATTCGCTTACTTGAAGATGAAAATGAGCCAGAACAACTGGGGTTGCCGCTGATTGGTAAGGTAGCAGCTGGCCAACCCATTCTGGCGGCGGAGCATGTGCAGAATCACTATCAGATTGATGCACATCTGTTTAAGCCACACGCTGATTTTTTATTGCGGGTACAAGGCATGAGCATGCAGGATATCGGCATCTTAGACGGCGATTTACTGGCTGTACATAAAACTAATCAGGCTCAGCCCGGCCAGGTGATTGTGGCCAGAGTTGATGATGATGTGACGGTGAAGCGTTTTCAGCGCGATGGTCATCAGGTGCTACTAGCACCGGAGAATAAAGATTTTCAGGTGATCAAAGTTGATTTACGTCAGCAGCAGTTTGCGGTTGAAGGCTTAGCTGTTGGGGTTATCCGCAACGGTAGCTGGTTATAAAAAACCGTTAGCTCAATAAGTTAATTGTTAACAATGGCGCTGGTATGACCTGTTGGTTTTGCCGGCGCTTTTGTTATTTAGGGGTTTACACTGACGCCGATTTGGATGATTCTTAGACAAAGCTTGCTGAGAAATTATCAGTGGCTATTTTGGGTTACTGCACGGGCAGTTTAAATATAAAAAAATAACAATAATAAACTACAGAAACGTCATACATAGGTTCGGGGCTTAGCGGTATTCACCGTCTTTTCTATCGGTATTCGCCGTGTATTACTGTGTACAGGTTTCTGCGGTTTGCTTTGCAAATGACAGAGGAGAAGTACCGTGGCGAAGACGCGTAGTATACGTTGGTCGCTGCCGACCTTGCTTTTAGCCGCATCGGCTAACGCAGCAGCTATGCCTTTAAATATGACCAAAGGCGTAACAGAGATTAGTCAGGAAGTGTACAGTCTGCACATGACAATTTTCTGGATTTGCTGTGTTATCGGGGCAGTGGTGTTTGGGATAATGTTTATATCAATCCTGTTACACCGAAAAGCGCGCGGCGTGCAACCGGCTCAATTTCATGAATCCACTAAGATAGAAATTCTGTGGACTGCCATTCCGGTGGTTATTCTTATTGGTATGGCTATTCCGGCAACTAAAACGCTAATAGCAATGGAAGACACCACCGCTGCAGACGTTACCGTGCAAATCACCGGTTCACAGTGGAAATGGCATTATAAATATCTTGGTTCTGATCTTGAGTATTTCTCTGTATTAGCGACGCCGCGAGAGCAAATTACCAACCGTTTCGACAAAGGTGAGAACTACTTGTTAGAAGTAGACCGGCCGTTGGTGATCCCCACTGGTCAGAAAATCCGCTTTCTGATGACGTCGGACGATGTTATTCACTCTTGGTGGGTGCCGGCTTTTGCTGTCAAGAAAGATGCCAATCCCGGCTTTATCAATGAGGCCTGGACCCGGGTAGATGAACCGGGAATATACCGGGGTCAGTGCGCAGAATTATGCGGTAAAGATCATGCTTATATGCCAATTGTGGTGATAGCAAAAAGCCCTGAAGACTACGAAGCGTGGAAAAACGCTGAAGAAACCCGGATTGCCGAGGCCAAAGCTGCTGAGCAAGAATTACTGGCAATGAATATGGATATGTCTGAGTTAATGGCAACTGGCGAGCGCACCTATATTGCCTATTGTGCCGCGTGCCACCAACCCAATGGTGCGGGTTTGCCCGGCATCTTCCCTTCTCTGGCTGGCAGTAACCTTATCCTGAACGACAAAACCGCTCACATTGATATTATCTTAAACGGTAAAAGTGGTACGGCGATGCAGGCATTTGGCCGGCAACTAAGTTTAAAAGAATTAGCCTCTGTCGTGACATATACCCGCAATGCCTGGGGTAACAATACTGGCGATGCCGTGCAGGCTGCCGAAGTGTATAACGTGCAGCAGGGTGAGGGAGAATAATAATGTCTGTAGTAACTACTGAACCAAATGAGCATGCAGAGCAGCATGACCACGAGCATGATCATCATGATCATAAGCCAGCTGGTATAAAACGTTGGTTATATACCACTAATCATAAAGACATCGGTACTATGTACCTGGTGTTTGCGCTAATCATGTTTTTTATTGGTGGCGCTATGGCTATGGTTATCCGGTTGGAACTTTTCCAACCGGGTATGCAATTTGTTGAACCACACTTTTTCAATCAGATGACAACAGTGCATGGTCTGATTATGGTATTTGGCGCGGTGATGCCGGCCTTTACCGGTTTAGCCAACTGGATGATCCCCATGATGATTGGCGCCCCTGACATGGCGCTGCCAAGGATGAACAACTGGAGCTTCTGGATCCTGCCTTTCGCCTTTCTAATATTGCTTTTATCGTTATTTATGCCAGGTGGTGGCCCCAGTTTTGGCTGGACTTTCTATGCGCCATTGTCTACTACCTATAGCGGCGACAGCACAGCGCTATTTGTGTTTTCTGTTCATATCATGGGTATTTCCTCCATCATGGGCGCAATTAATGTCATTGTAACCATCTGGAATATGAGGGCGCCGGGCATGACATGGATGAAAATGCCGTTGTTTGTCTGGACCTGGTTTATTACCGCATTTTTACTGATTATGGTGATGCCGGTACTTGCCGGTGTGGTGACCATGGTATTAACTGACAAATACTTTGGAACCAGTTTCTTTGATGCAGCCGGCGGCGGTGATCCGGTGTTGTTCCAGCATATTTTCTGGTTCTTTGGCCATCCCGAGGTTTACATTATGATTTTGCCAGCCTTTGGTATTGTCTCGGCCATTATCCCGACTTTTGCTCGTAAACGGCTGTTTGGCTATGCATCAATGGTCTACGCCACCGCCAGTATTGCGATATTGTCATTCCTGGTTTGGGCTCATCACATGTTTACTACCGGTATGCCGGTGTTCGCGACCTTGTTCTTTATGTATGCCACCATGCTGATTGCGGTGCCAACCGGGGTTAAAGTCTTTAACTGGGTGGCAACCATGTGGCGCGGTGCCATGACATTTGAAGTACCAATGATGTTTGCGCTGGCTTTTATCGTGTTGTTTACCATTGGTGGCTTTTCCGGTCTGATGCTGGCAATAACCCCGGCAGACTTCCAGTACCATGATACATACTTTGTGGTAGCCCACTTCCATTATGTACTGGTTACCGGCGCGGTGTTCTCTATTGTTGCGGCGGTGTATTACTGGTTACCGAAGTGGACCGGTAATATGTATGATGAAACGCTGGGACAATGGCATTTTTGGTGTTCGCTGATTTCAGTCAACCTGCTGTTTTTTCCAATGCACTTTGTTGGCCTTGCCGGTATGCCTCGCCGCATACCAGATTATGCACTGCAGTTCGCTGATTTTAATGCCTTTATTAGTATTGGTGGTTTCATGTTTGGCCTGTCTCAGCTAATTTTTGTCTGGGTGCTGATTAAATGTGCCCGTGGTGGTGTTAAAGCCACTGATCAGGTGTGGGAAGGTGCAGAAGGTCTGGAGTGGGAAGTGCCGTCGCCGGCGCCATATCACACCTTTGAAACGCCGCCGGTAATCAAGTAAGGGGACGACCATGGCGCATCATAAACCGTTAATTGGCAAACTGCTGCTGGTAACCCTGGCTATGTTTGGTTTTGGTTTTGCCCTGGTCCCACTTTATGATGTTTTTTGTGATTTAACCGGTATCAACGGTAAGACCGCTGCGGTTGCTGTCACTGCCGACAATGCAGTGATAGATACCAGCCGTGAAATAACCATTGAGTTTCTGGCTCGACCAAATAAAGACATGCCATGGGTGTTTAAACCGGAAGTTCATCAGATGACCGTGCACCCCGGCGAAATTCATATAATGAATTACCTGGCAGAAAACCCTACCGGCCGGTTTATTGTCGGCCAGGCTGTACCATCAGTTTCACCGGGACAGGCTGCCTTGTATTTCAATAAAATAGAGTGTTTTTGCTTTAGCCAGCAGCAATTGGACGGCGGTAAAAACATGCTGATGCCCCTGCAGTTTTATGTGGACCCGGCCTTGCCGGCACACTTTAATACGATAACCCTGAATTACACCTTGTATGATGTCACTCAGGTTTGGGCTGCGCAGCAACCACAACAGGATAATATTGGGGAATAACATGACAACAAAAACCTATGAAAAATATTATGTTCCCGCCCAGAGTCCATGGCCAATCGTCGGCGCCATAGCGCTGTTTTGTATTGCATTTGGTGCAGGGCACTATGTCATTGATATGTCGAAGCAACAAGCGGGTTTCGGTGGCTACTTGCTGTTGCTGGGGTTTGCCATCCTGGTTTTTATGCTGGTGGGATGGTTCCGTAACGTAATAGATGAGTCGATGAGTGGCTTGTACAGTGCCCAGATGGATCGCTCGTTTCGTCAGGGGATGAGCTGGTTTATCGTGTCAGAAGTGATGTTTTTTATGGCATTCTTTGGCGCGTTGTTTTACGGCCGTGTCATTGCAATGGAATGGTTAGGCGGTGCCAGCAATAATGCGATGACGTTCGAATTGCTCTGGCCTAACTTCGAACCGGTGTGGCCATTGGTGAAAACGCCTGGCGGGATTGAAACGCAGGCTATGCCATGGACCGGACTACCACTTATCAATACTGTTATTTTGGTTATTTCGTCTATAACCCTGCATTTCGCTCATACCGGACTGGAGCAGCAAAAACGTGGCCAGTTAAAAATAATGCTGCTGCTTACATTGTTGCTGGGTGCGGCCTTTTTGAGCTTACAGGTGTATGAGTATATTCATGCGTATCGGGATTTAGGGTTACAGTTAGATTCGGGTTTTTATGGTAATACCTTTTTCTTGCTGACCGGCTTTCACGGAATGCACGTAACCCTTGGTGCAATTATTCTGTTGTTTGTGTTTTTCCGGGTGCTGAAAGGGCACTTTACACCGGAAAAACACTTCGCGTTTCAAGCTGCGGCCTGGTATTGGCACTTTGTTGATGTGGTGTGGATATGTCTGTTTGTCATTGTCTACATGCTTTAATAAATATGCTTTAAAACGGTCTGGGGTTGGGTGTAATCCACCCCAGTACCATTGCCAGCATAATCAGTAATAACACCAGCACAGAATATAATACCCGACGCCCCAGATAGCGTGACATCTGTTTTTGATCCGGATCGTTGCGTAACATTATAAAACCGGCGCGAAACAGGTTAAAAACAATAAAAAGTAGTAGTGCGATGATGACAAGTTTAAGCAACATCTCTTTCGATCTCCGGTTGGCGTGTTATGCAGGTTAAGGTGTTCGGACGCCATTTTGGCATCCACAAAGTGTGGTTGCTGATTACTCTGACCGTTTTTGCAATTTTAATCAAGCTGGGCCATTGGCAGCTACAACGCGCTGCTGAAAAAACCATTAAAATCAGTCAACTTGAGCAACTGCAACAGCAAGGCGCGATAAACTGGCAGCAACTTGCAGTGCTATCTGCTACCGAGGCTGATGGAGTACTTTTTAGCGGAACAGGGCTCTGGTTAGCGCCTTATATCTGGTTGCTGGATAACCAGATTGTGGAAGGCAAAGTAGGTTACGATGTCATTGTCCCGGTGCAACACACCGCACAAAGCCAGCCTTTGCTGGTGAATCTGGGCTGGATAGCGGCTGGCAGCAGTCGCGCCGAATTACCTGAAATAAAACTTCCGACGCAATTGCAATTGGATGGGCTTGTTCGGAGTAAGGTGGGTGGTTTTCGACTCGGGCCAAATACGGAA
>TARA_R110002126_G_scaffold1738_5_pt1 | contig 11755 bp, 7 predicted proteins | sample TARA_R110002126 | Tara Oceans TARA_R110002126 (sample SAMEA4397536) | marine metagenome | biome: Polar Biome; feature: [DCM] deep chlorophyll maximum layer (ENVO:01000326); material: water (ENVO:00002006), including particulate matter (ENVO:01000060) such as... | depth 30 m
CTAGCAGCAGGATGTCAAATTTTGACAGTAACTGATACTACTGGTGTTTACTCAGCAACAAATTTAACAGGTTGGGAAACGCCTAACACAGCAGGATCTGCAATTACTGTAGCTGCTGTAACAATAACTTATGGTAACGGCTCTACTCAAATAGTAGATGTCTTATCTCAAATTCCAGCTACTGTAACAGGTAGCTTTTCATTTACCGGTATTACCTTAACCGGATATGTAGATGGTAGAACTACCATTACGTATGACCTAACAGATGGTTCAATAGATTTTCTAGCAGATGTGACTCAATTGTGGACATGTAATGTTAGAGCATGTATTGATAAAATGTGGGTAACTGTGGCATGTCAAACATGTCAAGGTAATTGTGATCTAGGAAGTTTAGTGGATGACGCTAACCTTGCAGAAGGATTATATAAAGCTTTATGCTCAGGAGCAGCTTGCTGTGATCCGGCGTGCATAGACAAAATTTTAGCGTCCTTAGCAGACTTATGTGCTTGGGACAATTGTAATTGTTAATAAACTTAAAAAATATATATTATGGCATGTGGATGTAATTCAGGATGTGATTGTACAGGAGTAGGCCTAACAATACCGTTAGGTACTCCAGGTACTAACGGAACCAACGGTACTAATGGTACTAATGGAACAAATGGTACTAATGGTACAAACGGTACAAACGGATCCTCAGGAATGTTTGGTGGATGGTCTCAAGGAACGGTCTTTAATACAGCCACTTCTCCAAGTCCGCTTGCAAGAAAGATGAGATTAAATAACGTAGCACCAGCGAGTGTTACGGAATTATACGTAAATGATTTAAATGCAGACAGTGTTGATATTGACGCATTTTTAGATGCTTTTGATAATAGCGGAGCCTTTGGTAAAGTTAAGATCTGGAAGCAGTATGACAGCAGTATTTTCTGGATGGGGGAAGTTACCTCAGTAGTTGATAATGGAGCTGATCATACTATAGGAGTGACATACGTGTCACATAACGGTACTTTCACAGATGAAGACAACCTAGTGTTGTCCTTTGTTGGTAATGGAGCGAGTGGTGTAACTTACTTTAGCGGTAACTATTCACAACTCACAGCTCTTGTTGGTTCTTTAATTCCCGGAGGATCTTATGTCCTTTTAGATTATGAGACTAACCATGAGGTGCCAGGTACTGGAATACTTAATACTGCTTCTGCAGGTTATGTTACAAAGGTTGAGCAGCTTAAGCTTACAGCTAAAGATGCAAGCTCTTTCTACCATGAGGTGGAGTCACTAACTAACCCGCAAGATGACATACTTTATGACTTCACAGCAAACACTATTCTAGCAACAGCTAGACCAGGTTTGATCTACTGGAGAAAAGATAATACTAATGACGTAGAAGCATGGTTTGATGTAAGAAATCACGTTGTTGCTAGATACGCATTAAACACTACAGCTATTGCATGGACAGCAGGTACCTTACTTAGAGGAGAGATTGTCTCAAATGCTGGACTTGTCCTATTCTGTGTTAGAGATGGAGCGGACGTTACAAACTTTAGATTAGTTGATGACATTACTTGGATAGACCAACCATGTCACTTCAATGCTAACGTAAGTTTGTTTGGATCTTCAATACCTTATAATGCTGGAAGTATAGCATACCATGAGGCTATAGCACCAACAGCTACAACTTCTGTTAAAATAGGATTTGGAGTAACTGATGTGTTGATTGAAACAGGTTCAAACATAGTGATAGAAGAAGGCTCTAATAAAATATGTATAATGAACTCAAGTGATGTTCATATAGGTGCAGATGCATCTCAAGTTATTTTACAGAGTGCTTCCGGAATTACTTTAGGAAGAGCTGCAAGTAATGTCTACCTAGTTTTAGCTACTAACGTAACTATAGGTAAAACAGCTGCAGGCGTATTTAACTACCAGTCATCTACTACTGTTGTAGGAGATAACATGACTGACTTGGTGCTACATGCCTCAAATGAGACTACTATTGGAAATGGATGTACTTCTATTGCTTTTATAAGAGTCTCTACACAAAACACTGTAGGTAATAACTGTGCCGGTATCACTTTAGGTAACTCAAGCACAAACTTGTTTGACCAGAGTTGTTCTGACATTGATATTTATTCAGGAGGTAACAACAGATTTGCACAAAGTTGCAACGTTATTAACTTAATAGGTGAGTTGGACAACGCGTATACAGGTGTAGCTAACGGTGGATTGGCAATAGATTACTACTCACCTTACTCACAAATGGAGCACAATACCTTTGGTACTGGATGTAGTAACATTTCCTTCCTTATTTTAGGTGGAAGGGGTAACCAGTTTGGTGATGAGTGTAAGAACTTAACATTTAACAACGGTATTGATGGTCAGGAGTGGAGATTGGTAGGATGTCACTTTGTTAGAGGTATACAGAATAAAACGTTTACTGCTATTATACACAGTGCGTCTTTCTTAGTACCTAATCAAGTTACTCAAACTATTACAGGGTCTGATTGGATGGCGCAAGTACTTTACTTTAGACATGATACAGCAGCTATTGCAGATGTAGAAATGTCAGCAACTAGTACTTCACAGTCTATTACTTTAGACGCTGCCCTTGTATTTGGGTATGAGTCTATAGCATCACAAGATTTTTTCACGCCAGTTGCTTCAGGAGGAACAGCAGATACAGCAGGTATAGGACCAGCAGCTGCACCATCAACGGATTTAGTTCAAGGTGATACACGTTTTCCAGCAAATGCTTTCCAAAACAGGGCATGGATGTGGACACCAGAAGGATATCCGTTATCAATGACGTTTACACCTAAGATAAGTTCACTGACTGATACAACAGTAAGTTTAAACAGATAATAAAATGAAGTAAGTAATAATTTAAAGGGGGAGAGAGATGTTACAGAAGTATTTTGATAAAGTAGTGATGATCAACCTAGACTCTGCGGAGGATAGGTTGGCGTTATCTACAGAGAATTGTAAGAAAGAAGGTATAGAATTTGAAAGGGTTAAAGCTACACCGGGTAGAAGTAAGTTTGTTAAGATAAATTCCACACCTACACAGGCTTGGAACAGAAACGCAGCAGCACTTGCATACACTACAGCTAAAATAATTAAGCGTGCTAAGAAAGAAGGCTGGAAAAACGTCTTTATCATGGAGGATGACGTGGATTTTATCCCACATAACTTCAATAGTATACTAAGAACAGCTGTTAATAAGCTACCTGAGAACTGGGACTTCTTTCATTTAAACTCAACTCACCAGTACTCAACTAAATGGGTAGGCCAATGTCTACATAAGTTAGGAGGAGCATGGTGTTGCCAAGCTTACGCAGTAAATCATACTGTATATGATGAATATTTAGAAGAATTAGAGAAGTATGAGCTGCCAATTGATAACATTACCTTAAATTTACACGCAGAGAAGAACAATTCTTACTGTACTGTACCAGATATTGTAATACATCACCCAGGTCAACACTCTACTCTAAGAGATAAAGTAGTAGAATACTAATAAAACACAATTAAAGATGGACAGAACTTGTTTAAATGATAATATTCTTGACATTATGTGCAAACATGGTACATTAGGATCTACTTTAAGTAGCCATTTGTCCATGGGAACACGTAAAGTAGTCTGTTTAGACAGATATAATGTAGCTACAGGCTACTTATTAGACATATTGAAGTGTTACAGACCGTTTGAAGACACTGTAACCTATGCACATAAGTTTGTATTTGACAGACCGGACCTTTTAACAAGCCCGTTAACGTCTGCAACTGTAAGTTTAACGTTACAAACTAACGTTTTAACTGACTATGTAGGTACTGGAGATGGTAATGCCATGGCAATACACTTCCAAGACATCATAGATGCAGGAGGATTGACTATAGCGTACTTAACTGAGAGGGTAGGTAACGTATTGTACGTTTATTCTTATGATCCAATAGCAACTTTTGCTGATGTTACAACAATATCATCAAGCGTTGTTAAAGTTACTGTAGCTAAGACCAATCTACAGAATGATTTAAGTGAGATCCTGAATTTATGGAACTCATTGACAGAAATAGAAATATGTAACCTTATCACACTAGCAAGAAATGCTGCATTAACAGGCGCAAGCCTGCCTGCAGGAGGAGGAAGCGGTGGATGTAATTGTTAAATTATGGCAAGAAATTTATTTAGAGATGCCTTTCAAAGGTACGAGACAGTAACACTAGACTATGAAATTCCTTTATGGAAGGAAGCAGGTAACTCAGACGGGATCATTAAAAGGATTACGCTTAGAGATTTCTTTGCTTCTGATATAATTACTACGGTAATTAAACCACCTAACTGGGGGGCAAACTCCCTTGTTACAACAGGAAACCATACACACACATTAGAAGGGTATACTATTAGTTTAATTAATGGTACACATACATTTGAACCAAGTCTTACTTTTAGAGCTAACGGGCCTAACTATATGCCTAACGTTACTCAAGATGATGCCTTAACTAAACTTGCTGTCCTTGACAGTGGGGGATTAATTAAGTGGAGAGATGTAGGTACTGTAGTTACAGCTAGCAACGGTTTAACTAAGGTTGGATCTGATATTCAATTAGGAGGCTTACTTACTGGTGATACAACATTAACCACTACAGGACATAAACTTGATTTTGGTACTTCTGCAGACCCTTTAACCCAACACAATGTTTACACTTCTGTTGCGGTAGCAAGTGTATGTGCGGATTCTGGTACCGGATATATTGGTACCTTTTCCCAATTAGCTGGAACCGTAACTATGGCAGCTAATCTTGGAGGAGGAGGAGGGTCAGTGACGGTAAACAACGGGCTTTTATTACAGGTAAGCTCTTCTAGCTTTGGCGGTAACGCTAGGTTTAAAGACCTTAGAACGGGAGCTGCCGCAGTAGGACTTGAGTATACTTCTGACTACAGCGCTAACTACACAAATAGATCATTAATTGATAAAGAATATGCAGACACTTTAGTTTCAAGCGTAGCAATTAATGACGGTAATGGTACTACAGCAAACGGAACTGCTGTAGATTTAGGTGGAACAATTAACGCTAGTATAATCTTTGCTCCAGACGCTGATAACGCTAGATCTATTACATTTGGTTCTACAAATTATTTAAATGACTATAGAATACTTTCAAAGGGTACTATCTCTAGTAAAGCGTATGATCCTACCGCTACTAAGTTTACCGTTATTGAGCAGAACTTCAATGACATATTCTTACATGCTGGACTAGCTAACCCTACCTCACAGGTATCTATACAAGCTTCTGACGTTTCATTAATAAGTACAACTGGTAGGTCTACATACACAGCTGCAGGATTTGGAGTAGTTACGGTGAACAACCCCGGAGGACTCACCCATACAGTTACTGGTGGAGGCGGAACATTAACTAGTACACTCGCATTAAATCCAGGAGGATTTAGAGCTGACCTTACAGACGCAGGGGGAACTAGCTACGTAGAACTAGACAGCAACTCAGATTTCTTAGTGTCATCTGATAACTACAGTGTGTCAGCTACTGCAGAACTAATGGATTTAGTTAACGGAACTAATAGTTACACAAGAAACATAAGCTTCTTGGGAGCAATAGACGTGCAAACTAGTACTGGAGGAACTAGCTCACAATCACTAGCTGCTAACTCAGCAATATTAAACCATACTTTTGGAACAAACGTTTCCAACTTTAGCAGCAATGAAACTACATTTAGTTTTTCTCTAGCTAACGGAACAACAACAGACACTTTCCTTTTAGACCCAGCATCTCTTGATGTAGATATCTTTGCAGGAACAATAAGTCTTAAAGAAACTAACGGGGCTAATGTAGCAGAGTTAGTGGTGGATAGTGCAGCAACAAGCTTAATCTCTAGAGGGGAAGGTCTTGGCATCTATACAGCTTACGCTCTATTAGAGCACGGAAACTCTCACTTAAGATTAGGTGATGTGTTAAGATTACAAGACATTAACTCTCAAAGCATAGTAGCAAGTAGTGCTTCAGTAACTACGTTTGGTAGTTATGATGGAAACAGGAGTCTTTACTTCAATGCTGCTGGTAATGAATTTGCTGATACTACAGCTAGTAGCGCAGGTCTGAAATACGCAGCTGACTACTCAGCTAACTACGCTGCTAGATCATTAGTTGATAAAGCTTATTCAGATGCTGGTAGTATTTACAAAACAGATGGAGCTTTCACAGGGAATAGGGATGCAGATCTAGCCACTTTTGATTTAAGCTTTACTAATGGTAATGTAAGTATAGGAGGGGTAGCGCCATCTGAAAGGTTAGAGGTAACTGGAAATATATTAGCAGAGGGATCTGTAGGATTAGGACCGGTAATAGTAACGGCTTCAAACACAAACGTAACAGGACACGGAAGAGTTCAAGCGGTTAACAATTTAGGGCACGCGGCTACACTATCCTCTCATGGACTTTCAGACACTAGCTCTGGAGCTATAGGAGCAGGAAGAACAGTAGTACAAGCTGGAGGACAAGTTTTTGGGATGGTGTTTAACCACGCAGCAACTACAGGGAAAATGTACTTTACTTCCGGTAACTCTGTAGCTTTAGGACAACCGGCAGTTGCGGATATATTCTTTAGTATTATAGGGAAGCACGCAGCTTTTGGAAAAGAGGCAACAGCAGCAACAGCAGTGGTAGACATTAGAGGAAACGGTACAACGTCAGCTACTACCTCTTTAATAGTAGAGAATGGAAACTCTGTAAAGCAGATAGAATGTAGAGATGATTTAGCAATAGGTTTATACGGAGTTACTCCAGTATTAAGAGCTACTACAGGTATAACAGCAGCAGCATTTGCAGCTAACACCTCTGGTATCTCTGATGACACTGCAACATACGGAGGATATACAGGCGGTCAGATAGTGGCAGCTTTACAAGCAATGGGAGTACTTACATAATAATTAATAATAATTAAATATATACACAATGGCAATTCAATTAACTGCAGAGGTTTACACAAGTGGAGGACCTGTAACAGGGCTTTACTTTCACATCACAGAGTTTTACAGAAACAAGGCAGGAGACTCTTGCCAGTTCCCTGTAAAGTATTACACGGACAGCACTAAAACTACAGAGTGTAAGGTGTTTCTAGAAGCACTAAAAGACAGATTCTTACTTGACCTTACAGATGTAGTTGGAAGTGATAAGATAGAAGCTTTAGCTTATGACAAGATAGGAGCAGACTTGAAAGCTGCTGGACTAGCTCCAGAGAGTGATGGTTCAGGTAGCTGGGTAGCGTACTAAAAAACACGTACTATAATTTGACGTTCAAATATATTTCCTGTATATTTACAGCTTAACAAAATATACAGGAAATGAAGAACGTAGAAGTATTAGGGAACGCAGAGGCATTAAAGAAACTTGATTTAACAGGAATAGCTGGAATTAAACTTTCTTATGCTATTATCAGTAACGCAAGAGCTCTTGAAGCAGAAGCTAAGAACATCACAGAATCTATTAAGTATCCTCAAGAGTACACAGACCTTAAAGAAAAAGGACGTGAGCAGTTTAAAGAGCACGCATTAGTTGATGATAAAGGTGAACTTGTCATTGAAGATAACAAATACGTCATAGATCCTGAGAAGGCAAAAGCGTATGATACATTAATTACAGCAGTAGATGCTGAAAACAAAGGCCTATTAGAAAAGGTGCAGGCTATTGAAGAAGAGTATAACACTTTCCTTGAGGAAGATTCTACCTTCAAAGTAGTGGCTGTTAAACTATCTGACCTACCGGAGAAGATTACTCCTGTTCAGATGGCTACTATTTCTTTTATGGTTAAGGAATTTGAACCAGAATAACTAAACTTAAGAATACAATGACTGAGATACTAGAATGGACCAAGTCCAACTTACCGCCATGGGCCATTGGAACTATAATACTTTTTGCCGGCATGGTAAAATACGGACCTAAATTTTTAAAGGACGTGATATCAGTTGGTGAGGAGTGGAATAACAAAAGTGAGAAAGTGAAGAATGAGTATATTGCAATGCTTAGAAATGACAAGCAGAAGCTTGAAAAGACTAACACACAATTGTTAGAACAAATTAAAAACCTTACAAGTAGAAAAGCGTAAAAAATATACCTTTATACTAGATACAGGCCATGGAGAAGATACTCCTGGTAATCTTTCTCCTATATGGAGTGACGGTACACAGCTGTTGGGGTTTAAAATAAAATTGTAAACTTATTATAACGTAATTATGGCAGGACGAAAAAATGGAAACGCTTTAAGAGAGATTAGCCTTAAAGGTGAAGAAAGGGTATCAATATATGATAACCGTGGTAAAGAGTACAAAACTACTTTACCTGAAATAAAAAAATATATTCTTGGTGAAAATAGTGATTTAAGTAATTTAACTGAAGAACAGTTAGAGACATTAAAACACTTTATTTATAATCCTATAACTGACAAGCTTGAGGCTGATAGAGCTATTGAAACAACTTTGAACTCCCTATTTTTAGGTAAGCAGCATAAGATGTCTTCTGGTTCTGAGAATATCTACTTTACAAACCTGACTAGTAAAGTGAATTGGTATCCTGTTTGGGGTGGAATTAAAGACCAATCTATCCTCGCAAATCAGGATATGAGTGGTGTGTATAATCCATCAGGTAGGGTATTTAGTGCATTAGGTGTAGCACCATTAGGTGGAAGCCCAGTGGCAGGAACAAGTATTGCTTATGATGGAGATAACTTCTTCTCATTCAATATTAGTGGTATGGGTATTACATTGGTGGCTGCTGAAGCTGTAGGTGAGGATGAAACTCTAAAATACAAATTGAGTGTAGATGGTACAGAGGTATATGAGCAATATTTAACTAAAGCTTCAATAGTACCAGCACCAGCAACAACAGGTAACTGGGTAGAGGTTGATCAAGCTATTACATGGTACTTTGATCATCCACTAGATATTGTAGCTGGATCTACTAACCATGCCTCTATTTACAAGGTAGATGCTGATGGTAATGAGACAAGTTTATTTAACGTAAATCAAGGTGATGACGGTACAGGTAGATACCAGACTAATGTAATTAACAGATTATTTGAAGATAAAGATGTAGCATTTAAAGAAGATTTAACTGCTTTACTTTCTGGTTCCGCTTACAAAGGTGCTTACAATGATCTTACTTCTATTCCTTCTTTGCCTACTGGTACAGATGTATTAGGAGACTTCTATAGAGTATCTGTAACTGGTTTGAACTATAGCATAGGTGATATCTTAGTGTACAATGGTACTACTTATGATCACATAGCTGCTAATCAAGTTACTCAAAATGATATATTAACTTCAGGTATTAGAGTTCACGATATTTACGTAAAAGCTGAGTACATAGGTGCTGTCTCTGATGGTTCTATCTTGTACCCTTACGCTGATATCCATACTGCTGTATCTGCTGCTACTGATGGGGATTCTATCTATATAGATGGTACATTTAACTTGAGTGCAGAGGTGATTTTACCTACTGACAAGTCATTATTCTTCTACGGGAGTGATAATACTTGTGTACAGTTTGCATCTTTCTCTGATGGTAATGGATCATTGATGTATTTCGCTGGTACTGATAACACAAAAGAGTTAAAATTCAATAACATTGTATTTAAGAACGCTGGAGGTTATGGTCTTTACACTAAAAAGACTGCAAAAATTACTATTGAAGACTGTACTTTTGAAAATAACGGTTGGAATGGTACTGAATTGAATACAGTTTTATCTTCTGCTACTTCTGGATTACTAGGATATGACTCTACTGCTGTAGATTTACAAGCATTTTACGCTGGTACTTCTACTTCAAACGGTGGAGCAATGAGAATAGAGGAATCTACACAGGTTTTGATCATAGGAAATACAGCTAAGAACAACCTTAGAGGCTTCAGAGTGCAAGATTGTGGTATAAACGGAGGCGGTGTAATAAGTCGTAACCAATCTATGCAAAACATAGAGAGTGGTATCTATATTGCTGCCGGTGCTTTAGGAGGATGTCACAATATTACTACTACTATGAACGCTACTAGCTACAATGCTAACAACGGTCTATTAGTTATAGGTGGTATCAACAACAAATTCTCACAGAATGAGGTTAACGGTAACTGGAATGCAGGTTTTTGTGCTTGGGGTTCTGCTAACTCTATCCTTAGAGATTGTGGTTTATATGATAACAACAGAAGTGAGTTCAACGGTATTGGTAACACAGGAGATGCTAAAGCTTCTATCCAGATCAATGAAGCTTACAATTTACTAGGTACATCAATTTCACTTAACCCTGATTTCAGATTTATTGCTGAGATTTTAGATACGCAAGTACATTACACTGGTCTAGGTTCTAATACTGAGAAGATAGGATTTTTGATTACTAGTGCTGTTGGAGCGTTGCCTGCTAATAATAAGAACATTATTAAGATTGATGATGTTGGTTTCATAGGTCAAGATTACGCTATAGATTTTAGTGAGGTTGATTTACATAATTTGAGAGTATCTTTAGGGGATAACTCATATATGTCTATTGGAGAGAAAGGAGTTAAAAAGCCTTTATCTGGAGATTATTTTGAATTACCTTTTTCTAATCATACAACAAATATTAACTATGCTGATTTCAGTATAGACGCTACAGGTAGTATTACTGTCCTAGAAGGCCCAACTGGTGAGAAGATTAATCCTTACCAAGTGAATGATTTACAGGCGGTTGCTTTTGGTGCTGACATTAAGATCCTTCTAAAAGGTTCTGATAAGATTCAGATGATTGTTCCAGTTTCTGGTTGTTCTATAGATGGAGTATTTGTTAACTCTGTACTTAACCAAGCTTTAATCCAGTTGAACGGATTATTTACAAACACAGTAGGGTTCTCTTCAGGTGGAAATCCAGTTGTTGATTTCACTATCAGTGGAGATGATTTAACTATCACTTTGGATGATGGTACTTCTTACACTGTTGACGTTACTTCTTTAGGAGTAGATGAAGATAAGTTTGTATCTAGTGGAGCTATTAATGGTTCTGATCTAGACTTAACTATGAATGATGCTTCTGTAGTTACTATTGACATGGCTAACATGGTTAATGGTTCTAGTTTAACTGCTACAAATGACAGATGGTTTATTTCTTACGGGACTAACGCTAATACAGAAGTAGGGGTATCAACAAATGATTCAAGTGTATATGGCCAATTACCATTTTACTTTGGTCAAGCATTAACTCAAGGTTCTGAATTTAAATGGAATTTTAATAGTAATGGAGGTTCTAATCTTATATTAGGTATATGGGACGGTGCTGAAGTAGCTACTCCTTATAATGGTGGTTCTATAACAGCTTCTAATTGGGGTACAATGTTTTTATATGCAGGTGGATTTACAGCAGGTTCTAACAGTACATTAACTAATACAACTAATGGTTCTAAATATTTAGTATCTAATGGTGATGCTTTATCTATAAGATTTGATGACTTAGGTTTATTAACTCTAGTAGATATATCAGTTAGTCCTGAAGTAGAGATAGCTAAGACTACTATAGCTCTAGGAGTTACTGAATTTAATATTCAGATGCATACTTGGGCTAATGGAGTTTTACCTAATGGTATTATTAGCGAGAAAGGATGGTCTATAGTGCATGATTTTGATAATTCTGAAGATGGTATTATTAATGGTATAGAAGATCATACAGTAATTAAAAGTGAAATATCTATAGAGATAGGAGAAAAGGTTATGTTCATGTTAGATGA
>TARA_R110002126_G_scaffold43708_2_pt1 | contig 11750 bp, 12 predicted proteins | sample TARA_R110002126 | Tara Oceans TARA_R110002126 (sample SAMEA4397536) | marine metagenome | biome: Polar Biome; feature: [DCM] deep chlorophyll maximum layer (ENVO:01000326); material: water (ENVO:00002006), including particulate matter (ENVO:01000060) such as... | depth 30 m
CTGATTGTCATCAATATTCTCGTCAACAAACAGGTGAAGTAGCTCTGCCGCTTTCGTGACATTGTCCGCAGCTGACTGCCAGGACAGGAACACTGCTTGTTGTGCAAAGGCGTTGGCGGCTTCCTGTTGTTTTCGGATATGGTAAACAAACCCATCCGTCAGGCGCTCCAGTGCAAGTTGCATGCGCTCTGTCAGATGACACAGTAACCACAGGTGCTGCTGTGAGCGTTTGAAGCGCCGCACTTTACTGCCGTAGTAATCAATAAGGCCGCTGAAGTGTTGTCGATTTTTTAGCGACAGATTGAGCCTGTCCACAACGTCATTTATTTGCGTGTTCCATGGTGCTAACCGGTGGTAAATGGCGAGCTCTTTTTTAAGCTCAGGCACGGTCAGACTTTTGGCACCACCCCTGAGATGGCTCAGACTCAGCCCGTCGTCTTTAGTAGTGATTATGTTGTCCAGAAAGACGTTAAGTTCATTACTGGTAAGTTGATTCAGTTGGAGCGTCAGGTCTTTTCTGACCTGTTGCATTGTGCGGCTTATCAGTCTTTGAAGCACGGAGTACTTAGGAATGGCAATGTTATGGCTGGCAAGGTATTCAATGGCCGCATCAAAGAGGTGTCGAGGCTCCAGCCAGGCATGACCAATGTAAACCAGGTGGTGGCACAGAGCATTGAGGTGCTGTTTTTCATTCCACTTATTGTAATTAAGTAGACGCAGTATCCTTGAGTAAATACGGTCACGCTGCATTTTACTGACACTGAAAGGCTTGATCCCTTTACCTCTTTGAATTTGGGAGGCAATAAACTGCATGTCGATACTGATATCACGGAAACTCGGAGCAATGATCACTGGCTTAGATTTAAAATAGCCCAGAAGCGCCACGAAATAACAACGATGTTTAGTAAGCCTGATAGTACGGCATTCGGCCTGTTCTACATCGTTTAGCGAAAAATACAAACGTTGTTCCTCAATAGAAAACTGAGGTGCTGAATACAAGTCTCGTTGTTCTGCCTGAGTCAGAATCGAGAGTTCATTACTAATTGCCATGATGAATAAACGCCAATATGATTGATGGTGTTTATATAAGATGGCAGAATATTGGAAGGTAACCCACCGCCACAGACCATATAATATAATACCTGTAGCGTTCTATGTTACTTTAGAGGGGAAAATCCCTAGAACCCCAAAAACGGAGCTAGTGAGCAATGGCTAATCAAAAAGCGGCTTAAACTAGGGATAGTCGTAGGTATTTAGCCAGTTTTCACACAGTCTGTGCCATTAGCGGACACACAATCTTGACACCAAGTGATCAAAAACCAATCGAATACGTTGTGGTACTGGACCACGTTGAGGGCGATAAATATATAAATCCCAAGGCACCGGCTCGACCTCTTCTAACACTCTCACAAGTTTCTCTTGGCGTAATAAGTCTTGGACCAAAAAGTCAGGAATTTGAGCAAAACCTAGTCCATTTTGTATAGCCATTAATTCAGCTTCGGTGTCGGCACTTCGAAAACGTGTTATGGATGGCGTCCACTGTCTGTCGATGGAAAAAACCCATGGCCAAAGCTTTCCCGTATTGCGATCTACTAACCCTGTAACCGGCAAGTGGTTTAGTTCTTCAATAGATGCAGGCCTTCCCACTCTATTTATTAAGTCAGGCGAAGCCACGACATACATATTAATTTTGGTGAGCTGGCGGGCAATAAATCGACTATCTCTCATGAAGCCGATACGAATCCCAATATCTATTTTTTCGTCAACTACATCCACGCGCTCGTCACTGAGTGTCAGGTCTATATCCAGTTGAGGATGTATTGTTGAAAGTTCCAGTAATACTGGCATTAAGCACTTATGACCAAAACCAACAGGCGCTGCGATACGAACCCGCCCTTGTAATTCATTACCCGAGTTAGGGGCGCTTGTTTGAAACAATTCATCTACAGCGCGCAGTCGTTCTTTTGCTATCAAAGCAAATTTTTCTCCAACTAGGGTCACTTGTATGTGTCGAGTATTTCGATGAAATAAAAGCTCCCCTTGCAATCGCTCTAACTCCTTCACTGCTCGCGTCACTGCCTGAGGAGAAATTCCCAGACGGTTAGCCGCTTCTTTAAAGCTGCGAGACTCAGCAGCAGTACAAAATATCCGGAGCATTTCCAATCTGTTAAGCATCACAGTCACATTCAGGTTTGAAATGAATACATAAATATTATTCCAAAATATGGAATTGAGAAATTAAAACATTTCCATTTATTGGTTTTTGAAGGTAAGAGATACTTTGCTTGTTATTTCGACAACGTCATTCAACTTATTTGAGGATATTAACTATGAGCAGTGTTTTAGCAAATAACATCATCGGTAAGGTCGTTGTTATCACTGGTGGTAGCAGCGGTTTAGGCGAGACCACGGCAAGACATTTAGCCAGCCTTGGCGCATCTGTTGTTTTAGGTGCCCGACGCATCGACAAGCTTGAAGCTATTGCTGCTGACATACGCGCAGCGGGCGGAGAAGTTGCGGTTCAAGCGACAGATGTGACTAGCCCGGACGAAGTGAAGGCCCTTGTAAATCTTGCACAAGAGCGCTTCGGTAAAGTTGATGTGGTTATCAATAATGCAGGGTTAATGGCGATTGCACCGTTAGCTGAGACTCGAGTTGACGAATGGGATCGCATGATTGACATCAACGTTAAAGGTCTGCTGTATGGAGTAGCCGCAGCGCTTCCGATCTTTCAGGCTCAGGGAACAGGCCACTTTATCAATATTTCTTCCGTAGCGGGTATCAAAGTATTTAGTCCCGGCGGCACGGTTTATAGCGGAACCAAATTCGCTGTTCGCGCTATTGCCGAAGGCTTACGCCATGAAGTTGGGGGTAAAATTCGTTCAACAATCATTTCACCGGGTGCAATCGAATCTGATTTAAAACATGGAAGTTCAGATACTCAGGGTGCAGCCTTTGTAAAAGATTTTTATCAGCAAAATGAAATTCCATCTGACTCTGTTGCTCGTGCTATCGCATACGCAATTGAGCAGCCTGCGGATGTGGATATCAACGAGATTGTTCTGCGCCCAACTGTTCAAGAATTTTAATTCGTTTAATAAAAGACCTATTAACCAGCGGGTGATTTAACCACCCGCTGAATATTCATTTTGTGAGGTTATTGATGACTGCGTTAAACAGACAAATGCGTGCTTTGATATTAGATAGCTATGAAGAGGGTACAGTATTCCGGGATGCCCTGATTAACTTACCTTCTCCATCAGCAGGTCAGGTGCAAGTAAAAATATTTGCAAGTGGAGTCAATCCTATTGATTACAAGATCCGCCAAGGTATCGCTCCTTACGCCATGCCGGAATTACCCGCAGTACTTGGCACCGATTTAGCTGGAGAAATTGTTGCTGTCGGCGACGGCGTCACCGACTTTGCAATAGGCGATGCCGTTTATGGTCTGACTGGCGGAGTGCGAGGATTGCAAGGCTCATTGGCTGAATATGCCAACGTAGATGCTGAGTTACTTGCTCCCAAACCGAAAAATTTGTCCATGCGTGAAGCTGCGGCTTTACCTCTGGTTGCACTTACTGCTTGGGAAGGTTTGGTTGACAAGGCGAATGTTAAAGCGGGCCAGAAAATCCTTATCCAAGGTGGAGCTGGCGGAGTTGGGCATTTAGCCGTGCAAATTGCTAAGGCTTTAGGTGCAGACGTTTATGCCACTGCATCGACTGGAAAACAACAACTGCTCAAGGCGCTTGGTGCCACGCCAATTGATTATCACACTGCAAGCCCTGCTGACTACATGGACGCATACACCCAAGGCAAAGGATTCGATATCATTTACGACACTGTCGGTGGCTCTGCACTCGATGCCTCATTAGGTATCATTGCACATTACGGCCATATTTTAAGCTGTGCTGCATTCAGCTCACATAACCTCGCACCGTCGTCAATACGTTCTGCAACATTGTCAGGGATTTTTGTGTTACACCCACAGCTCAGCGGAGAGGGACGCAAACATCATGGTGACATTCTGCGGCAAATTACGGCTCTTGTTGAAGCTGGACAAATTAAGCCACTACTCGATTCGTTACGCTTTTCCCTAGACACGGCAATGGATGCACATAATGCCGTAGAGTTGGGGTCCATGGGTAAAGTCGTTATTGATGTAATTGCTTAAAAAGTCATTGTTGAGGATGCATATGAGCCCAAGAAAACTAATTCGAACTGTTCGTTTCCATGAATTAGGTGGCCCCGAGGTATTAACTATTGACTCGCTGGCGAGTCCAAGTTTGCAGGCCACTGATGTACGTATTGCGGTCAAAGTTGTTGGGCTCAATCGTGCTGATGCCATGTTTAGGCGAGGCCGCTATATAGAAAAGGCTGACTTCCCTTCGCGAATCGGCTATGAAGCATCCGGGATAGTCATTGAAGTCGGGGAAGAGGTAAATCACTTACGCCTTGGAGAAGAGGTTTGTATTGTCCCTCAGATGGGGCTTTCTCAGAATGGCTGCTACGCAGAAGAGATTGTCGTACCAAGTGAATATGTGGCACTCAAACCAACAGGGCTAACCTTTGCTGAAGGCGCAGCAGCTTGGATGCAGTACCTGACAGCTTATGGCGCTTTGGTCGAAATTGCTAACGTGCAAAAAGGCGATGCAGTACTGATAACAGCCGCATCGAGCAGTGTTGGATTGGCTGCGATTCGAATTGTGAATTCTCTAGGGGGTATCCCTATCGCTACAACTCAAACACGAGCTAAAAAGGCTGCTGTGCTCATGGCAGGCGCGGCCCATGTGATTGCAACTCAAGAAGAGCCGCTGCTGGATAGCTTGAGAAGCATCTTGGGAGAAAACAATTTAAAAATCGCATTTGATGCTGTCGGTGGGCCGCAGATAGCTGAAATTGCTGAAGCAATGAGCCCTGAAGGAACAATAATAGTACACGGAGCATTAAGTCCCGAAACAACTCCTTTTCCCTTAAAAATAGCACTTCGTAAAAGTCTGACAGTTAGGGGGTATGTGTTTACTGAAGTTGTAAAAGACATCGAGCGTTTTCGCAGAGCAAAGCAATTTATCCACTCGGGTTTATCCGAAGGAACACTCAAGCCTGTCATTGATCGAAGCTTTAAATTTGAAGAGATAGTGGCAGCGCACCACTATCTGGAGTCAAATCAGCAGATTGGTAAAATAGTGGTCGAACTTGATTAACAGTTCGTGGCTTCCGCTAGTCTCTCAACTCAGTCAGTGCCTGATAATAATTAGCGTGGGCTTTGTTGCGGAAATCGAATGAACTAAATCAGAATCTTACGATCAGATCAGGGACATTCATTCACTGACTTTGATTACATGCCGAAGCCTCGCTACAAAACCACTAACTGGCGCAAGTACAATATTTCAGTCGTGAAAGATGCGGAAGTACTCCCAAATTTACTCAAACAAACACGCCGATCCATCAAGGAAATTTCGAGAGATGGCGCATACGATACAAGGGAGTGCCACAGGGCGATTAGGGTTAAGAAAGCGATACCTCTAATCCCTCCACGTGAAGTAGCCGCCTTCTGGGAAAAAGGTCATCCACGTAATCTGGCGGTTGGTTGCCAAAAGCTCTATGGTTCGAACAAAAAGTGGAAACGAAAATATGGTTACCACAGGCGTTCATTGTCGGAGACCGCTAAGTATCGCGCAAAACAACTACTAGGCGCTTCACTCACGCTTCGAAATTACAATGCACAAGTTGGGGAGACATACGCCATGATCAAAGCACTCAACAAGCTAACAGGGGAAAGGTATGCCCGAAACTCAGTATATCGTTTAAAATGCAAACGGTTTTGCTAGGGAAGATGCGAATAAGTCTCTAATGTGAGATCATAGCTGCATAGTAAATCACAGCCATTACCGCTCATGAACCAACAGTTTACCTTCGCCGATAGTGAGTTTTCCAGCAAGCGCCGCCAGACCCGTAAAGAGATATTCTTATCCAGAATGGATAAACTGCTGCCGTGGCCTCAACTGCTGGAAGTGATTGAACCCTTTTATCCTAAAGCTGGCAATGGCAGACGTCCGTACGCGCTTGAGACCATGTTTCGCATTCATTGTATGCAGCAATGGTATAGCCTCGGTGATGAAGCAATGGAAGATGCATTATATGAAATTGCTTCGATGCGTCAGTTTGCGCAACTGTCACTGGATAAAGCGATTCCAGACCGTACCACCATTATGAACTTCCGTCACTTGCTGGAAAAGCATAAGCTGACTCGCCAATTATTCAAAACGGTTAACCAATGGCTGACGGACTGCGGTGTGATGATGACGCAGGGCACACTGGTGGATGCCACGATTATTGAAGCGCCCAGCTCTACTAAAAATAAAAAGAATGAACGTGACCCGGAGATGCATCAGACCAAGAAGGGCTATGAATGGCAATGAATGGCACTTCGGCATGAAAGCTCATATTGGTGTGGATGCCAAGAGTGGCCTGCCCCATACGCTGGTGACCACCGCCGCCAACGAACATGACCTTAATCAGATGAAGAACCTGTTGCATGGCGATGAGGAATTCATCTCTGACGATGCTGGATATCAAGGCGCAGAGAAGCGTGAAGAACTAAAAGAAAAGGATGTGGAATGGCTGATAGCAGAGCGCCCGGGCAAAGTTCGGGCACTGAAAACGCATCCCCGCAAAAACAAAACTGCCATCAACATCGAATATTTAAAGGCCAGCATTCGGGCGAAGGTAGAACATCCGTTTCGCATCATCAAATGCCAGTTTGGTTTTATCAAAGCACGCTATAAAGGGCTGATGAAGAATGACTCACAGTTAGCCATGCTATTCACCTTGGCGAACCTGTTTAAAGTAGACCAGATGTTACGACGACAGCCAAGATCTGTTTGAAATCGGGGAATGGCCCGGAAGTAGGTCGAAATCCGGCCTAAAACGACGGCATATTGGCCTAAACTGCAAAATTAGAGTTTAAAAATTAGGCAGGCGATGCTGCGGCTTAACTGAGCGTTAAACTGCGGGACTTATTCGCAGTTTCCCTAGCAGGTTTAATGTATTTCGATTTCTTACCAGGGATACTAAGTAACGCTGGTATCCAGGCAAACTATACGTTTGTTACTGGGCAAGACGATGAAGCAACCGCCTCTCCACAAACGTTGCCACTTGCAGTTACACCTGGAAACGGTTTAGAAGGGTTTACACCTCATTCCTACAACTTGATTGCTTTTTATGAAGACGACCGCTTCTCTGCTAGGGTTTCGTGGAACTGGAGAGACCAGTTTTTGGTCAAACGTTCTGGCGGAGCGGGTATTGCGGAGCATTTTGAAGCATACGGTCAACTCGACTTAGGTTTAGGTTATACAATCAGCGATAACACTAAGGTTACTCTTGATGTTAGTAACCTGCTTGATGAAAATACCATTAAGTTTGCAGACGTAAGAGAACGCGTTATCCTTAATGAGTATACCGGCAGACGAGTTCTACTTGGAGTACGTACAACATTCTAAAGTAGAAGCGGTCCCTTTTGGCTATTTACTACAAATGGGGCCGCTATTATTATTTTTAAATTACCCATTTTTATATCTTACCCACACTGAAGCACCGCAAAAATATTACCTCACTTTCGCCATACCAGTACTCCCTACATGGTATTGCTTTGCATACCGTATGGCCATGGCTTCACTTTTCCAGTTTCCTGATAACACAATTTCAGCCATGGGCACGCCAGCTTCCACCAACGTTAAAACCCCCCCAGTGCGTGTACTGTGGCATGTAAATTTACCATCAGAATTTAGTATCATTCCGATTGCTTCGTAGCGTTTAAGTAAAGCTTGGTATTGCATTGCTGCTTTTTGCACAGTCTGCTTAGGCGAAAGCTTTCTAAAAACAAACCCTTCTGTTATTCCCGCTTTCTCCAGCCACTTATTTAGCAAAAAAGCAGTTTCGTCAGATAGGTAGCCAAAATGGCCTTCTCCAGCTTGGTCGGTTTTAGAGCGAGGAGCGAATATGGTTTTAGCGTTCCAATCTATATGGCTCACTTCAATGGCCAGTAAATTAGAAGCACGAAATAAGGTATCTAGCGCAACGTTGATTAAAACGGCATCACGAAGCCCCAGCAAGGTATCAATATTAAGGGTTTGGTTGGCAAGTCGAACGTCTTGTAACTTTAAAGGTTTGGCTTGCTTTTGAGCGGCGGGCTTTTCCTTGAGTCTACCATTGATATAACGACTAAATAACTTTGAGTGTTTCCATGGGTCGGGTAACTCGCTTATCCCTATGAAAAAGCGTACAGAAGCCAACTTTCTTTTGATGGTGTGATGCAATAGGTCTGAAAGCATGAGGTTGTCGAAAAAAGCTTGGCAAGATACTTTCGTAACTTTCCAATCGCTAGAGAGTGCCGGCAGGTCATGGTTCCGGCAGAACTTCAGGTATTGATTAAAATCAGACTTGTACGCTTTCGAGTATTGACTGACATTGTTTCCCATACTGAATCACGAAGTTCAGTGAGATTTTGAAGCACTTGCGTTCGATGTTCTTCAGTAAGTGAAAAATCGTTGTGGGTTATCGTAATACCCTGAGTCATGACATTATTAAATATAAGTGTAATTATCTATAATAATAAACTAGCTTCAGCGAAGTTGCAATTATCGTTACATATAACGTATATAAATATTTTCTATAGTAGAGTGATCATTGCTATGATATAAAATCGTTATAAGTAACGAAAAATAGGGTGGGGTGGTGAATACGGATAAAATCTGGCAAGACTATGCGAGTCGTAATTTTGAGAAGTTTGTGTCTTCTTTAAAAAATGATGATTTTATAAGTGGTGAAAAAGAGATTATTTCCTTTAATGATGTTGATTTTTCGGAGCCTAAAAAGACATATAAATACTTAAGAAAAATAATTACGAAAAGCGCAATTAAAAGACTGCAAAATAGATTTAGAGCTCATAAACATAGAGAAAGTCGCGGTATAAAGAATCTGCAATTAAAATCACACTCTCTCGACATGCTCAATACGTTTAAAGCGCACGTGGGTGCCGATACACTGGAAGAGGCATTAGACTTTTTGTTGTCTCCAGATTATCGTGAGTATGAGCACGATGTTGAGCTAGCAAAAGAGCGTTTGAGTAGCGAGAATTTTAGTAGTTCAGAGCTGATGATTGCCAGTTTTATGAAAAGGCTGAAAAATTACGACAGGGAGCGCTTATCGCTTATTGTCGAGTTAGCCTTCAATGAAGGCTGGGCAGCTGCGAAGAAATCAAAGAAGCGAACTGGCAAACCATGCAAAGAGGCACTAAATAATAGTGCGTTGAACTCAATTGTAGGGAGCAAAGAAGTTAGCTAAAAAATCATTGAAGATGATTTCAAACTGTCATGAGGACTAACTACGATTGCTGGGGTTCGCTAAAACAGTAACCAGGCTTGGCTATTCGTTCATTAGAGACTAGGTTCGTTGATTGACATCAGAATACATTAAACGAAAGTTCTCTATCCTATTTATTCCATATAAAGAATATAGCCAAATATTCTTTAAAAGGTATATTGAATGATATGCAGTATACGGTATATTAAGTAATATACTTTTTAACGAATATTGGTCATGTCATGAGAATGAAGACACCAAAAGATGTAGGTTACTACATAGCCTCAACACGTAAAGCGCTAAAGTGGTCTCAGTCTGAGTTAGCCATAAAGATAGGTAAAGACCAGCGTTTTGTCTCAAAAGTAGAAAACGACCCTGCCAGCGTGTCTTTCGGTACTGTCTTAATGGTCTTGAATGTGCTGAATATCCATGTTGACCTACATAGCCTACTAACTACCAATAGTCAGCCCCCCCATAAGCTAGCTAAATCAGAAGCAATGGTTGGAGGGCAAGCTACACATAAAGTGCCCCATAAAGCGAGTAACAGCCCGTTAAGAAGATCTGAATCAGGTGACCTTTTCAGTCCTTCGAAAAAGAAGCCAGTAATTGTCAGTAAGCCGAACGTTGGTAAAAAATGATGGCCAAACGAAGAAAAACTAACAGTCTCTTTGTGGGGATTAATGGCCAGCATGTTGGTGTATTCGAGCGCAGTGGCGGCACACATGCATTTACTTATAGTGATGAATGGTTATCAAGCGAAATAGCGCACCCGATCAGTTTATCAATGCCACTCACTAAAAATAGGCATACTGGTGACCTAGTTCGCTACTACTTCGACAATCTACTCCCAGATGATGTAGAAATTCGTAAGCTAATTGTTGACCGAGTGGGCGCCTACTCAATAGACACGATGGATCTATTGAGTGAAATAGGCCGTGATTGTGTTGGCTCACTTTCTTTGACGAGTGAACCGGTTAATGGAATCGATGACTTGAAGTTTGAGGCAATGGATGAAGGTGATATTGCTACACATCTGCGCAATACGGCTATGCGCAGAACATTGGGTATGGACGGTGACGATGTGTTTCGGATATCTATTGCAGGCGCACAAGAGAAAACCGCACTGACGCTATACGAAGGAAATTGGTATCGACCACTTGGCACCACACCAACTACTCACATATTCAAACTTCCTATTAATGACCTAGAGAATGGTCTGAAGCTAACAAACAGTGTAGATAATGAATGGTTCTGTTTACGGTTTATGCACCACTTGGGTTTTGATGTCGCGCAGGCGGATATACGGACTTTCGAAGACCAAAAAGCGCTAGTTGTTGAACGATTTGACAGAACGTGGGGTGAGGATGGGCTTTTATACAGGCTAACGCAGGAAGATATGTGCCAGGCTCTGGGAAGAGCTGGCCAGTCAAAGTATGAAGCCAACGGGGGGCCGGGGGCGAAAGAAATATCAGGATTACTTCGCTTTAGTAGTCAAAGTGCACGGGATATGTATCAGTTCTTTCTAGCACAATACGCATTCTGGCTATTAATGGGTATTGATGGCCATGCTAAGAACTTCAGCGTTTATTTAGACCATACTGGTCACTGGCTCACTCCACTTTATGATGTAATATCTGCTCACCCTTTTAAAGCGCAGTTTAGACGCAACCAGCTTAAGATGGCGATGAAGGTATTATCAAAGAATAGTCACTATATTTGGACAGATATTCATATGCGCCATTGGCGCAATCATGCAACTAAGACGTTCTTGATTGAAGATGTGGCTATGGGCTATATCGCAGAGCTAAATAGAAATGTTGAAAATGCACTAGACGAGGCATTTTCTGACGCTGGTAAGGATTTTGACCAAAACACTGGCAATATTATCGCTGAAAGTATAATGGAGAAGATAAATAGATAAAGATAAGACTGTAATTTCGAATGAAATTATTTTTAAAATTCAAGATGGGCTAATTTAAAAAAAGAATCATAAAATAAAATAATTTGGTTTATTATTTCACGCATGATAATTGTACTTATCATGCGCGAAATTGCATATAGGAAAAATAACTAAGTGCAATACCATAGTGAACCGCTTCATCGAAATATTTAGATGAAAAATCATCACACGTTGCAGCCGTAGTCGAATCTGTCCACACAGAAGCATATCGACCATTATCTGAACAGCATTATCAGATAAATCGTTTGGGTCAGATGCATTATTGTAAAGTGAAAACTTCCCAGCAGAGCCTGGTGCAGCAATGGCACTTGTTAAGAAAACACTAACCTTCTCTAACTATGGCATCAGCTGAACACACTGATGTGAATTAGCCTAATATGGATTGGTGTGATTACCAAGGGATTATGTCGGTCTAATTACCGAGCGACTT
>TARA_R110002126_G_scaffold58306_6_pt1 | contig 11743 bp, 12 predicted proteins | sample TARA_R110002126 | Tara Oceans TARA_R110002126 (sample SAMEA4397536) | marine metagenome | biome: Polar Biome; feature: [DCM] deep chlorophyll maximum layer (ENVO:01000326); material: water (ENVO:00002006), including particulate matter (ENVO:01000060) such as... | depth 30 m
GACTTTCTCTGTCCCTGCTAGTAAGCTAAACAATATAATTTTTAAGCATTTTTACAATTCTGACATAGTAGACAATCAGGATTTTCCTGAAGTTAGTTCTTATGATGGTAGGAAGAAAATAGATGCGGAGCTGTACCTAAATTACAAGCCTTTTAAGAAGGGTAAAATAAAACTTGAGGGTAGTAGTTTAAAACTAAACAAACCCCACACATACAGGCTTACATTTTTTGGAAATACTGTAAATTTAAAAGACTTACTAGGCGATGCTAAACTAAGCTCTTTAGAATTATTAGATAAATTTAGATTTGATTACACCGATGCAAACATAATTAGTTCGCTTACAACTGGAATAGATATAACCAGCAAAGGGGTTGTATATGACAAGGCAATTATTACCCCATTAATAACAACTCAGCAAAGATTAATTTATGACTCAACAGCTGCAACATCAACAACAGGCGAACTTGCTAATTTATACTATAATAGTGGATCAACTTTGGGAGGCGTTAGCTCTTCTCAGTTAAAACCTGCCTTGAGTGTTTATGCTATTGTAAAAGCAATTGAAGATCAGTATTTTAAACCTGATGGATTTACTTTTTCACAGGACTTTTTTACTAAAAACAACGCTTCTTTTTATGACTTGTATATGTGGCTTCACAATAAAGAAGGCAATGTTTTTGAAGATCAAGAAAGCACCACTAAGTTTGATAAGCTAGAATATGCAAAAATAAATGTATTAGGTGGTGGTACAAGACAAACGTCTGCTAGTGAATATAGCCCTATTGATGTTTTGAAAGGCGGTACGTTTAAAACAATTACTTACGGAGACCCAAGATCAAACATAAAAATTTCCACGATAAACTCTTCTACTTTAAAATATAGCCTTTTAATATATGTTAACGGTGAATTGTGGAAAAGCTTTGAAGACTTAACTGGTTCTTCTGGAAAACTTGAGCTCGGTAGTTTCCCCGCAAACGAATCTATACACGCTGAGTTAGCTAACGCTGATGTCGGAAGGTATAAGATGAGTTGGGAAATTGCTAGAACTAGAGACATGGGTTGGTTTGGCGGCAAAAGTTATAGCGATTATTTAACACAAACCATTGATGTAGGTACTGATAAAATTTTATATGTAGCAAATCAAATGCCTGATATGAAGGTAATTGAATTTCTTCAAGGCCTGTTTAAAATGTTCAATTTGACTTCATACATAACAGAAAACAAAGAGGTTAAGATTCAAGCTTTGGATGACTACTATGCAAACAGCCAGGTTTATTGGGACATCACAAAAGACTTGGACAAAAAGTCTTCAACTGTTGACACCGTATTACCGTATAGAGAAATAAATTTTGAATATGAAGGTCTTACTAGTTTTTTAGCAGAAAACCACAAAGAGCAATTCAATAAACAATGGGGCTCTTTAAAATATACAAAAGATAAATTAACCGGGTCTGTCTATGACATCAAAGTTCCTTTTGAACATTTTAAATATGAAAAATTAATAGATGCTAACACAGGTGCGGCAGATCAAAAGACTACGATACAAGTTGGCTGGAGTGTAGACTCTTCACAATCACCAGTTCTTGGAAAACCTCTTTTATTTTATCCTGAAAAAGTTACTGGTACTGCTATTGGTGTTAAGCCTATTGCTGCAAGTGGTGTTTCTTCTCAATCAACTTATTTTATACCTTCTAATTCTGTACATCTTTTTTCCGAAGCTAATGGTTTAGATACTAGCGACAATTTGAACTTTAATGCTGAAGTAAATGAGTACACTGGAAACCCATTTATTAAGAGTTTATTTTATAAATATTATAAAACATATATAGAAGAAATATTTGATAAAAGACGAAGGCTAACTAAAGTTAAGGCATATCTTCCAGTCACAACATTGCACAAATTATCATTAGCTGATAAGATTGTAATCTTCAACAAAGCTTATAAGATTAACAAGATTCAAACGAATTTTGAAACGCTTTTAAGCTCTTTAGAACTGATAAACATCACAGAGGATGCAGCTATAATTGTGCCTGCTAAATTTTTGCCTGACAATGATTGTGATGTTACTGCTGATAGCGATTTTATCTCTGCTGATAACTCATCATTTACCGCTGATAAACAATGTAATACTGAAGGTTTGGAAATAATTTCACCAGTTGAAGAGATTCCAAAAGACACCGCACCAAGTAATAAGATAATTAACCCAACACCTACCGAGCCTTTATTTGTAGATAGACCTCATATTGAGTTTTTAGCACCAAACGCATCCACATCAACTTCAGTTTCATTAGCAATTGAAGTCACAAGGTTGGGTATTTTGGGTGAAGCAAATCAAATTGATGAGTATGGTTTCTTTTATTCAGAAAATATAAATGACTTGACTGTTTCTAATTCAAACTTTATTGATACAATAACTGCATTAAGGGCAAAGTCAACCGTTACCAATATTAAGTTTGAAACCGATACTGATTCAAAATATAAGTTACCGGGAAATGTAAGATTTACAGTAAAAGGACTTACAGCTCCAAAAAGCATTTACTCAAGAGCTTACGCAATAACTAGCAACAATGAAAACTATAATAATGGAGCAGTAATTGATAGCGTAAAAACAGCAAGTACACCAATTAGCCCTTCCTATGTAGGTGTTGAGGGATATGTTAGAAAATACGAATTACCTATTAGCTCAAGTAAAAGAACTATAAGAATCAGAAACAGAGATAACACTTTTACAGACTTTGCAAATATTACCGGAGCAACTATATACTCAACGATTGTTCCTTATGTAGTTGCGGGCGATCCTTATTCTTTTGTTCCTGATGGAATACAAAGAGTTTATTCACATAGTGGTATGGATTTAGATGCAATTTCTGATTTTAATTACGGATCGACTGGGTATGATACAAACGACAGAGCAACTGCTGAAGGTTATGCAAGAGAAGTTGGAAGAACAAGAGGAGAAATCGGAAGAGGGATTTATCAATTTTCAAACCGGTCTAGTTCATCTGAACCTATAGTTCCATTAAAAGAAGGATTTAATTTATTTAAGAATCCAAGGTTATTAACAAACTTAACACCGCATCCGCCCGATGGTTACTATGCTTTTTATAATTATCTATTAAATGGTGAGCCTAGTTTTAATAGCGGATTGTCTGCTTTAATAAGCAACGGTGTTTGTTCAAGCGTACAAATATTTTATTAAAATGATTGAAAACATATTAACCCTTTTAGACACATTAAAGAACGATCCTAAAAACTTAGGTGATTTGAGTAAAGTTGCCCTAGGCAGAAACAAACTTCCAATGACAATAAAAGAGGGTTTAGAATTTACAAAATATAGATAATGGAGGAAGTAAAAGTTAAAATAGTAGCCGACACTGGCAAGGCCCAAAAGAACATTGAGGGGGTTAACGATTCTCTTCAAGAAACAGGCAAAGGCGCAAAGTCAGCAACTGCCGATGTTTCTGAAATGGGCAACCAACTTGACAAGACTACTGGCGGAGCAATCACAAAATTTAAAGGGTTAACAGGAACTCTTAAAGGTGCTGTCAGAGGATTTAAAACTTTAAAGGGTGCTATTTTTGCAACTGGGATTGGTGCTTTAGCAATTGCCATAGGAGCTTTAATTCAATCCTTTAAATCAAGCGAGGAAGGTCAAAATAGGTTTGCTAAAATCATGTCACAAATTGGAGTGGTGGTTGGCAATGTTAGCGACATCATTTCCAACTTAGGAGAATCTGTTTTTGCAGCTGGTAAAGCACTTATAAAACTTGCTAAAGGAGACTTAAAAGGAGCTGCAATGGCTTGGAGTGAAGTCAAAGAAAACATAAAAGAAACTTCTGAGGGGATTGCAAATTTTGGTGAAGAGACAAGAAAGGAAATAAAGGTTGCTGGTGATCTGGCAAATGCAAGGGCAAGAGCCGACAAACTTGAAAGGGCTTTATTAGTAGACAGAGCAGAGGCAGATCGAAAAAGAGCTGAGTTATTAGAAAAAGCTGTTGACAGAGAAAACTTTACCACACAACAAAGGATTAAATTTTTAGAAGAGGCAGGAAAACTTGAGGAGCAAATAACGAATCAAGAAATTGAAGCTGCTAAAATAAGACTGCAAACAAAAATTCAAGAAAACTCATTATCCAATTCAACAAAAGAAGACTTAGTTGAACAGGCTACACTTCAAGCGGAACTTATAAGGCTTGAAACTGCTAGGCTTACAAAACAAAAAGAGGTAACAGGTCAAGTGATCGCTTTAAAAAATGAAGAGAAGGCCGCAAGAGATGCTGAAGCTGCTGAAATACAAGCGGCTCAAGACAAGATTGATGCTGACAATCAAATTGAAATAGACAAGGAACTGGCTAAACAACTGGCCATTGAAAACATTCAGAAATCTTTTATTTTAAAACTAGAGGATTTTAAAGCTATCAAAGAAGAGGATCGTTTAGCCTTAGAGGAACAAAGAGCATTAGCCGACCTAGAAAGGCTCGGAGGCACAGAAGAACAGAAAGCTGAAATCATAGCCTTCTATGCAGCTAAAAACAAGAAGCTGTCAGAGGATCAAACTAAAGATCAAGAGGCTTTAGATCAAGCTGTAGGTGATGCTAAAAAAGACGTTTTAATGCAAGGACTTTCTCTTTTGCAAGATGTTGCTGGAGAAGGTAGTGGAATTGCAAAAGCTGCTGCCATTGCACAAGCTACAATCGCAGGAGTTGAAGGTGTACAGAATGCTTTTAAAACTGCTAATGCAAGCCCAGTCACCGCTTTATTTCCTGCCTATCCATACATTCAAGCAGGACTTGCAGCAGCTTTTAGTGCTAAAAACATTAAAGCAATTGCAAGCACAAAAGTTCCTGGCGGTGGCGGTGGCGGTGGTGGTGCTGTTGCTCCAGTATCTGCTCCTCCTGCTTTTAATGTAGTGGGTGCTGCTCCAGAGAATCAATTGGCTGAAACCATTAGCGGACAAGATAAGAAGCCAGTAAAAGCCTTTGTAGTAAGTACCGAGGTTTCAAACGAACAAGCTTTAAACAGACAAATAGAAACTGAAGCATCAATAGGTTAACAATAAATAAAAATCATGAAAATAATTGAATTAATACTAGACGAAGAAAACGAAGACAACGGAGTGTCTGCCCTTTCATTAGTAGCATCCCCGGCCATAGAAGAATCATGGATTGCTCTTAAAAACCATGAGATCAAATTTGCTCAAGCAGACAACGAACAAAGGCTGCTTGTCGGAGCGGCCCTAGTGCCAGAGAAACCCATCTTTAGAAAAGACCCAGAAGGCAAAGAAGATTTTTATATATATTTTTCTAAGGAAACCATTAAAAAAGCTTCACAGTTATTTTTCATCAAAGGCAATCAAAACAATAGCACCCTGGAACATAAGACACCCCTGGAAGGTTTGACAGTTGTTGAATCTTGGTTAGTAGAGGACAAAGAAAAAGACAAGTCTGCAATTTACAATCTTGATCTGCCTGTTGGGTCTTGGGTTGTATCAATGAAAGTCAACTCAGATGAAATTTGGAACGACTATATAAAAAGCGGAATAGTAACAGGTTTTTCTATTGAAGCAATGATGACAGATCGAGCAAAACCTAGAGACAAAAGTTTAAAAGAGGATGCTGCGGCCCAAGATTTAGTTTCTGAAATTAAAAAAATAGTGACAGACAATGAAAAGTAAGATTATTATTTATTCTAGGATAAACAGAAAAGGAGGTAACAGGGCCTGCCTTTGTAAAAACCGAAAAACGTACCATAAAAAGTGCTGTACTGGTGAAATTCATGCTCAGGGAGTGGGTTCTGTTTAAAACTTTGCTTTTTGTTGATAAATAGGTGTTAAAATATGACCCAAAAATATTTCTAATCTCATCTTATATATATATAAAAAATGTTTATGAAAGCAACCGAAATTTTAAATCAAATAAAAGAAGTTTTGGGTCTTGAGTTAGCTGAAGAAGTTAAACTCGAAATTCAAAAACTAGAAAATGGTACTTCTCTTGAAGCTGCATCGTTTGAACCTTCGCAAGAAATTTTCATCGTTGGTGAAGATGGGTCTAAAATCGCCCTTCCAGTTGGTGAAGACTACAAGCTAGAAGATGGAAGAACTATCACAGTAATTGAAGAAGGAATCATTGATTCTATCAAAGAAGCTGGAGAAGCTGAAGAAGAAGTAGTCGAAGAAGAGGAAGAAGTGGAAGCAGAAAAAGAAGATGCTCCTGTCAAATCTACTGAGACAACTCAAAAAGTAGTTTATGCTACTAAAGAAGAAGTTTCTGAAATCAAAGAAATGATCAAAGAACTTATGCTGTCTCTAAAGGAAGAAAAAGTTGAAGACCTTGAGCTTACTGCGCAAGCCGTAGAGCCTATTGCTCACAACCCAGAAGCCAAAAGTGAAGCTGCTAGTAACCTTGGGCATAACGTCAACTCAAATTTGAGCGCACTTAGAGAAATGATTTACAACAATTAAAAACAATTAAAAATGTCAACATACTACAATACAAGTAATGATGTATTAAGAGCTAGAAAAGCTCAAACTACAATTACAGCTTCTGGAGCTATTGGTGCAAACCAAGCTGGAGAGGAATTAAATGTGGCAACAGATGCCCTAGTAATTACACTTCCAAAGATTGAAAGCAGTCTTATAGGAATGGAGTACACAATCAGAAACACAGGAGCAGATGGTAATAACATTATCACACTTTCTCCAAATGCAGCAGATGCATTTCATGGAACTATCGCAAACGCAGCTGCCGATGCAGTAGCTAGTGGAGCGGCAGATAAGGATTTTATCAACACTAAAGCAACAGCAAATAAAGGTGATTTTGTTACAATCAAAGCGGTTGCACTTAATGAGTGGTATATCACAGGAGGAGTTGGAATCTGGGCTTCACAAGCTTAATAATTAATATATAAAAATAAAAAAAATGAAAGTAGAATTAGGAACTACACATAATATAAACAGCAGTTTCACCGGGAAAGCAGCTGCTGGTTACATGTCGGCGGCTTTGCTATCTGGAAAATCTTTGGCTTCTGGCGCAATTGACATTAGAGACAATATTCAATACAAAGAAGTAATCCAAGTATTGAGCAGCGATGCCAACTTGATTAAAGGAGGTACTTGTGATTTTGATGCAAGCGGCACTTTAAACACTACAGAAATTGTACTTGAGCCAAAAGAAATTCAAGTAAATCTTGAAGTTTGTGCAAAAAACTACAGAAGTGGATGGGAAAGCCTTCAGATGAAAGGTATCAACTCAAAAATGCCACAAAACTTAGGCCAGTTTATCTTAGAGCATGTTGTACAAAAAACTGCTGCTGGACTTGAAAGCGCAATTTGGACTGGTACAACAGCTGGAAACATTCCTTTTGATGGGTTTGAAGTTTTAGCTGCTGCAAATGCTGACGTAATTGATGTCGCTAAAGTTGGAGGCGGAATCAATGCGACAAATGTTACTACTGAATTAGGAAGGCTATTAGACTCTGTAAACACAACGCTAATTGGTGATGAAAGTTTATACCTATATGTGTCTAGTTCCATCTTTCAAAGTTTTGCCCGTAGTTTAGGCGGTTTCGGCTCAATTGGCGGAGCAAATGCTACAGCTGGGGTTGACAGTAAAATGTCACAATGGTACAGAAATCAGCAAGAGCTTTATTTTGATGGAGTTAAGGTCGTAATGTGCCCCGGAATGACAAGCACAAATATGTTTGCAACAAAAACATCTAATTTAATGTTTGGAACTTCTCTTTTCAGCGAGCTTAATCAATCTAGCATAATTGACATGGGGCCTATCGATGGTTCTCAAAATTCAAGAGTAATCCTTAGAGGTTCTGCAGGAGTTGCTTTAGGCATCGGTTCAGAAATAAGTTTCTACTCATAAATTAACCATAGAAAGGGGAGGCAACTCCCCTAACTATCTAAAATCAACAACTTATGGCGTGTTTAATCACAAAAGGCAGATTGATAAATTGCTCTGACGTTCAGGGCGGTATCTCTGCTTTATATATTACCAATGGAGTTGGAGGCTATGGTGCAATCACAGAAGCTTCAGATGCTATCAGCGATATGGCTGGTACGTTTACAGCTTTTAAATATGATGTTAATGGAGCAGGAAATTCGTTTACCACTACAGCAACAACTTCCAAGGACACAGGGACAACTTTTTTCTCTACTGTTCTATCTGTTACATTACCAAAACTTTCAAAAGAAGATAGAGCCGAGTTCACTCTTCTTGCTTATGGCCGCTGCTCAATCGTAGCTGCTGACCGCAACGGAAATGCGTTTTTAATCGGTAAAGAAAACGGATGTACTGTTACTTCCGCAGTTATTACTTCGGGGGATGCTCGAGGCGATATGCAGGGAACAGTAATTGAGTTCTTAGCCGAGGAAGGACAAGCTCCTGACTTTATAAATGGGGCAACAGCTGCCAATCCATTTGCTGGAATGTCTAGTGCTACTGCTACAATTACAGTGGGTACTAACTCCTAAAAATTATGTTTTGTTTGAGGGGGTATGCTCTGAGCTGCTCCCTTCAAAACATATAAAAACAAAAACATGAAACAAATAAAATCACAGTTTAAATTTAAGCCTTTACACTCAAGCGAATTTGAAGGCATAACTGAAAAGAAGATTATAAAAAGTCTCAGCTCTGAGCAAATTGAAAAGTTAAAAAAGAATAAGATTTTTAATACAGAATCTGGCACTTTTAAAATGGCTTAATGATAATATTAGACAGAACACAAGCCACACACACTTTAAACATAATTCCTAGGAGTTACAATCTAACAGGAGCTGCAATTTTTAAATTTGTGATTAAAAACGAACAAGAAAACACACAAGTACATTCAGAAACGGTTTCATCACTTACACCGCTGAAGTATTATTACACTTACACAGCTAACTTAGGATTAGATGCTACCAAAGACATGACTTATTTATTAGAGGTCACAAATACAGCAACTAATTTGGTTCTATTCAGAGATAAAATTTTTGGAACTAATCAAGCAGCAAGCACATACTCACCCAACACAGGCAAGTTTATCACAAACAATAGTGCCTCTAATGATTATTTAGTTTATGAGTGATTTCCATGTAATAAATTTAGAGGCTTATCAAACGCCTGAAATTTACGAAGACCCAAAGGAGGTTTTTATAGGTTATGGTGAAGATAATAATTTTTATCAGATAGCTATAGATTCTTATCTCAACTCACCAACCTTAAACAGTATAGTAACGGGGGTCAGCGGACAAATTTTTGGGCGAGGGTTCTCCGCATTAGATGCCTCAAGAAGACCAGATGAATTTGCCGCTTTTAAGGGCCTGTTTAAAGACAAAGATTTAAAACGGATCTGTCTTGATTATAAACTATTGGGAGAGGCATCATTTCAGGTGAGCTATTTAGGTAAAAAAGTAGTAAAAGTAAGCCACTTTAATAGAGAGACTTTAAGGGCTGAAAAATGCGATGACAAAGGAGTGATTAATGCCTACTATTATCACCCAAAATGGGTTGATTATCAAGAGGGTGACAAATTAACTAGGATTCCTGTCTTTGGCTCTGGTGCTGTCAATGAAATATACATCATTCGTAAGTATATTCCTTCAATGCATTACTATAGCCCTCCAGATTGGTGTTCCTCTTTAAATTATTCTAAGCTTGAAGGACTCATTTCGCAGTATTTAATCAATGAGGTTAATTGCAATTTTAGTTCTGGGAAGCTCATTTCGATGTCAAACGGTATTCCGACAATCGAAAAACAGCAAATGATCAAAGCTGAGATCATGGACAAGCTAACAGGGGTAAATGGAGAGAAGATAATTGTTTCTTTTAGCGATTCCGCTGAGAATAAAACCACAATAGAAGATATAAACGCAGCAGATTCCGTTGATATATACCAGTATGTAAGCGAGGAGTGCAGCAAAAAGCTATTACTAGCCAACAGAATTACCTCGCCCCTTCTTGTAGGGATCAGAGATGGATCAAACGGTCTTGGATCAAACTCTGAAGAGATTCAAAACGCTCACAACCTATTTGAAAACGTAGTTATTAAACCATATCAATCTGACATAATAGATGCGATTGACGATATATTAGCTGTAAACGGTATTGCTTTAAAAATTTATGTTCAAACCCTAACACCTATTGAGTTTACAGATGAAAAATTAGTAACACAAGAGCAAAAAGAAGAGGAGACAGGCCAGAAGCTTTCCAGCGACAAGCCAGAAATGACAGATGAAATGCTCAATGAGGTACTCGGTTCGCTAGAGGGTGAAACGATGGAAGATTATGAGCTAGTAGACCAAAGGGATTACGATGAAAATAACGTTGAATTTGAGCAGTTAAATCTTGCTCGTGTTGTTAAATCAAAACCTAGTAATGGAAGCCGAATTGATAAGAGCGTTTACAAGGTTCGCTATTCTTATGAAGGAAATTCAAACCCACAAAGAGAATTTTGTAAGGCTATGATGGCAAGAACTGCAAGCGGAGTTGTTTACAGGCTGGAAGATATAAATTTAGCCTCTGCCGCTGGTGTAAATGGCAGCTTTGCTCATTCAGGGGGCAAATATAATTTGCTAAAATATAAGGGCGGGGTTAACTGCAAACATTTTTTTAAAGAGCGTCTTTATAAGCTAAAGCAAAAGGACGGTGAATATGTAGAGGACAAATCTCTTTCAAGCAGCAAAGAAGTAAACACAATTCCAAAAAGTTTTAAACTTAAACCAGCAGGGAGTGATCTAGCACCAATTAAACCAATTGACATGCCTAATAAGGGCGCATATAAATAATAAATAAATGGCAGAAATATTATTTTGTACAAAACAAGACATTGTTAGGAGGTCTCCGATCGTTGATGGAAATATAGATGCGGACAAACTAACCCCAGCTTTACATCTTTCCCAAACTCAGTATTTAAGGGAAATTATAGGGACGGATTTATATAATTATTACGTTACTGCTATCACAGCACTTATCGGAAATAATACACCGATTCCAACAAATCATGCTAATCTGCTAAACGATTATATAAAGCCAATTTTAATCCACTTGACACTCTCTGAGTATTTAAAAAGTGGAGCTTTTTTGGTATCAAATAAAGGGATATATAAGCACACATCGGAAAACAGTTCTGAGGCTACTTCTGAGGAAATAAAAGAACTTGTACAACTAGAGAGAGATAGGGCTGAGAGCTACACAGAACGCTTTTTAGACCACATGAGTTTTTATGCTAGTGCAAACTTCCCAGAGTGGTTTTCCAACAGCAATGACGAGCAATCACCGAATTATAAATCTTATTCAATCGACTGGGTCATATGAGTGGTTACGGATCAATTTATTGTGAGAGTTGGTGGGGTGATAACAACCGCTCTGAGGGGTGGGGCTGGGTTTATCCAATTTGCTCAAGTGTATCAGCAGACAGGACAGATATAACAGCAGATAACACGCTTAGTGTAACTGCTGACATGACATAAATAAAAAAATATAATTAATTAAAAATAAGTAATGGCTAGAGAAATAATTAATACGGGTACTGCGGCTAATTCGGGAGATGGCGAGGCTCTCAGGAGTTGTTTTACAAAAATAAATAATATGACTCTTGAGCTGTACAATGACGATGGAGGAGACGTTAATTCAATAACTGCTACAGCACCAATCGTAAGAGATTCACCAGATGGCAATGTAACTATTTCATTGGCGGACGATGGTATCACTTATGCAAAGCTAGGTACTGAATTTACAACTTCGGCAGCAGTAAG
>TARA_R110002126_G_scaffold71981_1_pt1 | contig 11740 bp, 15 predicted proteins | sample TARA_R110002126 | Tara Oceans TARA_R110002126 (sample SAMEA4397536) | marine metagenome | biome: Polar Biome; feature: [DCM] deep chlorophyll maximum layer (ENVO:01000326); material: water (ENVO:00002006), including particulate matter (ENVO:01000060) such as... | depth 30 m
CAACCCTGATTTGGTGGCTCAATTGAGTCCCGACCCTAGAGCGCTGTCGGTGGCGGGGCGCCGGCCCTGGCTGTCGTGGATTTCGCGGTGTTCAGATCCCGTAAGGCGGCTTGTGCAGACCCTTCGGCGAGGTCGTGAAAATCTCGACGCCGTCGGCGGTGACGCCGAGCGTGTGTTCGAACTGGGCGCTCATGGAGCGGTCTTTAGTGACGGCGGTCCAGCCGTCGGCCAGGATTTTAGTTTCCGGGCGCCCGGCATTCACCATCGGTTCGATCGTGAAGATCATGCCTTCGCGCAATGCCATGCCTTCACCAGGGTTGCCGTAATGGAGCACGCTTGGCGGCGTGTGGAAAACGCGGCCGACCCCGTGGCCGCAGAAATCGCGGACCACGGAAAACCGGTTGCCTTCGACAAAGGTCTGGATGATGTGGCCGATATCGCCCAGCGTGGTGCCGGGTTTGACGATATCTATCGCCATCATCAGGGAATCGTAGGTAACGTCGATCAGGCGCTGCGCCTTTACGCCGATCTTGCCCACCGGATACATCCGCGATGAATCGCCGTACCAGCCGTCAAGGATCGGCGTGACGTCGATATTGACGACGTCGCCTTCGCGAAGGGTCTTGTCGCCGGGAATGCCGTGACACACGACATGGTTCACGGACGTACAGATCGATTTCGGGAAACCGCGATAGCCGAGCGGGGCCGGCACCGCCCCATGATCCAGTGTGAACAGGTGGCAGATGCGGTTTAGATCGTCTGTCGTGACGCCCGGCACGACATGTTCGGCGATCATGTCCAGGCATTCGGCGGCCAGTCGCCCGGCCTTGCGCATCGCCGCGAACTCGTCGGGGCCGTGAATCACGATTCCCGACGGTGCGCCGGCCCCGGCTTCGTCATAATCTGTGAACGTCTCGTTCATATCGTCCTGTCGATCAGTGTGATTGTCTGTTCCGTGTCCCGTTTATACGGCGTTCGTACCGTCAGGGTCCAGTATGAGGGTAAATAGCGCGGAATTGCCCAAAGGCGAGGCGATACCGGCAATTTATCCGTGGGCGTTTTTCGACCAGGGTCGGATATCGAGAAATTCGGTGAGCCGGGCACCGGCATAAAACGCTTTGTCGAAGGCAGGGCGCGCCTGAATGCGTGCGTACCAGTCGGTAACGCGCGGCGACGTGTCTTCCCACAGGTGCGAAAGCCCAAGGTCCGCCATCCGGTCGATCAGCGGCGCCACGATCACATCGGCCAGCGTATACATATCGCCGAGCAGCCAGGGACCGTCGGCCAGGGCTTCGTCCATGCGGGCGGCGGTTTTCGTGATCTGATCGAAGGATTCCTCGATATCCTCGTCCGTAAACCCGGTCGGTCCCATGCGGCGGAAAAAGCCCTTTCTCAACGGCCGCACGTCGGCCTGTTCCTGCAGGAAGCTTTCCTCGTCGAGCCCGTCGAACCGCGGCAGAAATGCCATGTTGAAGGACGGAAAACGCACGGCGGCGGTCGGAACTTCCTCGATATAACGCATCCATTTGCGCATTCGGGCGCGGTCATAGGCGTTGTCGGGCGTCAGCGGATTTTCGGGAAATACCTCGTCCAGATATTCGCAGATCACGCTGGAATCGATCACCACCAGCCCGTCATGCACCAGCGACGGCACCACGCCGTTCGGATTGATCCTGAGGTAGTCGGGGTCGAGCTGTTCCTTGGTCGCCAGGTTGATCAGGTGGCTTTCGTATTCCAGCCCCTTTTCCGCCATGCAGAGGCGGACCTTCTGGCTGCAGGTGGAATGGTTTGCGTGGTACAGGTCGAGCATTCGGCGATTTCCCGTTTCAGGTTGATATTTCAAGACGCCGATCGACGGCGATTGCATCCGGTGTGAGCGTGCAGGCATAACACAAGGCCTCGACGCCGGTTTTGCGGGCTGCCGCCGCGGCCGCGGCATATTCGGGGTCGATGTCGTCGGCCAGCCTGAAGGTCTCGCAGTCTTCGCGCTGGCACAAATACACGGTCACGGCCCGCGCGCCCTGTTTGACCATGTCGGCCAGTTCCCCCTGGTGCTTGGCCGCCCGGGTCGAGACGGAATCGGGAAATTCGGCGATGCCGGGCTCGCGCATGAGGTGAACGTTCTTTATTTCGACATAGCAATCGGGTCTGCCGTCTTCGGACAGAAGGATATCGATCCGGGAATTTTTACCGTATTTCACCTCGCGCCGCAGGGTGCCGTATCCCGTCAGTTCGGGGATACGGCCCCCCTCGATGGCTTCGGCAACGATCTTGTTCGGATGCGCGGTATTGATGCCCACCAGCCCGTCGCCGATGCGTATCAGTTCCCAGGTGAATTTCAGCTTGCGGTCGGGGTTTCGCGCGGGCGACAGCCAGACTTCCGAGTCCGGTTCCTGAACGCCGAGCATCGCGCCGGTATTGGCGCAATGGGCGGTAACCGTTTCGCCTGAATCGAGGACGACGTCGGCCATGAAACGCTTGTAACGCTTTACCAGGCGACCGTGGAGGAGGGGATCGGGAAAGTCCATCGCCCACCCTAGCTGCCGCTTCGGATGCTTTCAACGGTCGCAGGTCTCGGGTATACAGGGGGCAGAAAAAATCGGAAAAATTCATGGCTGACAAAGACACCGTTACTGCGTGCCTGATCCTGATCGGAAACGAAATCCTGTCGGGTCGCACCCAGGACAAGAATCTCAATTTTCTCGCCACCGGTCTGAATGAAATCGGCATCCAGATGCGCGAAGCGCGGGTTATTCCCGATATCCGCGAAAAAATCGTCGCGACGGTCAATGAATGCCGGGCCGAGTTCGACTATGTCTTCACGACCGGCGGGATCGGGCCGACCCATGACGACATCACCTCCGAATGTATTGCCGAAGCGTTCGGCGTCGGCATGTACCGGGATCAGGAAATTGTCGACCTGCTGAATTCCTACATGAAAAACCGTGGAAATTCGCAGATGAACGAGGCCCGGCTGCGGATGGCGACCTTTCCCGAAGGCGCCGTTCTCATCAAGAACGAGGTCAGTGCCGCACCGGGCTACATGATCGAAAACGTCTTCGTCATGGCGGGCGTTCCGCGCATCATGCAGGCCATGTTCCGCGAAGCGAGACCCCACCTGAAGGGGGGCAAAACCGTTCAGGCGCGGGGTATTGCCGTCGATCTGCCCGAGGGAACGATCGCCGAGCCCCTGGCGCTGGTCCAGGCGCGTTTCAAGGAGGTCGATATCGGGTCCTACCCGCAGATGCGGGACGTCGGATTCCGCGTATCCGTGGTGGCGCGGGGGACCGATCCGGACCGGCTCGACCAGGTGATCACCGAACTCATGCAGTCCCTGCGCGATATCGGCGGAAACCCCGTCGAAGAAGACCTTACGACCGCGCAGTCGACGTCGCACGTCGACGATTAGGCGGTCGGAGGGACATTCGCCGATGGATTATGTTGCTCCCCTGATGGGCGCCACGCTCGGCGCCGGGCTGCTTCTGGTCGTGATGGGCTTTCGGACCCTCACCAACAGGAACCTGGACGATGCCGGCCGCAAACGCGGATTCTGGCCGCTCAATGCCGGTCTGATCCTCGCCGCCGTATCGATGTATCTGTTCGCAACAGCCGGCTGACTAGGGCGCTGAGAGCCCCTCGACATCTTCGTAACGCAGGCGCGTTGTCGTCCCTTCGCCGTGCAGTTCGTCCAGGTCGAAGGCGCGGTTCTGGAAGTCCTCGCCGGCAAGGTGAACGATCCCGATCGGCCGGTACGGCGCGTGCGGTTCGACCAGAAGGCCGCGCGTCCGGTCGAATTTCGGTGCGGCATGGGCGCAGAACCAGTTGCACCAAGCGGGCAGGAAAGTAGCCGGCGGCTTGTCGCCGAACACCACGTAGTTCATCGCCGTTTGTTCGATCAGTTTGAAATTCAGGTCCGGCCAGCCCCTGCGGCTGCGAAGCGTCCGGCGGGTCAGAGCGCGCCTGATGGCGGCCGCCCAGAGATCCCAGTGCGGGCCGTCTGCCGGCAGCGCGAAGACGCCGCAGTTCAGGATGGGATTGCGGGCCAGACGGTCGGCGGTCAGCCAGCCATAGGACCATTTGAAGCTTTTATAGTTCTGCGTCCGCCGATAGCGGCGCGGGCGTTTGAAGTTCGTGTTGTAGGCCCGGTCGACCTGCGGCGTGATCGCAAGCAGTCCGTCGGCGGCGGCTGCCAGGTAGATATCGACGGCGGACCAGTCCTGCACCCAGGCATCGGAATCGATATGCAGATATATATCGTGTCCCGGAAAGTAGCGGCGCAGAAACGGCCGGGCGAGAAGCGCGCGAAAATGGGACGGTGCATTCATCGATGCCGGAATCTCGAAATCCCAGCCCGGTTCCGCGATTGCCGCGCCCTGGTCTGCAAGCCAGTGACGCTGGCTGCTGTCGAGCCCGACATCCAGGATCGAGAGCGCGATGTCCCTGCCTTCGGGTTTGTCGCGGATGGAACAGACGAGCCCTTTCAGAAGATCGAAATAAGCGGCGTCGGATGCCGAGACGATGGTGGCGGTCACCCGGCAGTCGCGTCCTGTTGGGCGATGCCGGCCAGATGACGGTCGAAAAATCCGACCGACAAAGCCAGCGCCCGGTCGGCATCGGGTTCGGAATAGGGAATGCCGCCCTTGCGGGCAAAGGCATGTTTCGCGCCGGGATATTTATGGATGGTCACGAGCGGATTTCTGCCGAGTATGCGTTCCAGCATGTCGTTGACCGGCGGCTGCACCCATTCGTCGTTCAGCGCCATATGCAGCATGAAAGGGCGATGCAGGTTCGGCGCTTCGCGGATATGGTGTTCGATATAGGTGCCGTAATAGGCGACGGCGCAGTCGATATCGGTGCGGCAACACAGCATGTAGCACAGCTTGCCGCCGAGACAGTACCCGACGGCTCCGGTTTTCACGCCGCCCGCGTATCTGGCGAGAAATGCCAGCGTTTCGTCCATGTCCTGAACGCCGTAGTCGTAATCGAACTGGTAATACAGATCGAATGCCTTCGGAATATCGTCGGGATTGGAATCCGACAGTACGACACCGGGCTCCTGGCGCCAGAAGAGGTCGGGGACAAGGCAGACATATCCTGCCTCCGCGAACTCGTGGGCGTGGTGCTTCATCGTATCGTTGACGCCCCAGATCTCCATGATCGCGACAATGGCGCCCTTGACCGGGCCGTCCGGCGTCGCGACATATGCCTGCATGTCGCCGTCGGACAACGGGACGGTTACCCATTCGGTTTTCATATTGTCGTTCCTTACGGTCCCTCGACCACCATCATGTTGAAATCGGCAGCGCCTTCGCGCTTGTCTTTTGCGGCCTGATACTCCGGGGAGTTGTACATCTTCTTGGCCTGTTCGACGCTCTCGAACCGGATGATCACGACCCGGTGAGCCTGCCAGCCGCCCTCGAGAACTTCCGCGGCGCCGCCCCGGGTGAGAAACTCGCCGCCGTATTTCTTGATCGCGTCAGGCGCCAGCTTGCCGTATTCGCCGTAGGCGTCGTTGTCGAAAACCTCGACATTCGAGATGATGTAACCGGCCATTTCGTGCGCTCCCTGAGATTGATCGGTACAGCATACAATCGGGGCGGTACGGGACAAGCGTTGATCGTTAATTTGCAGGGAAGGTGTTAGTCCGGGGCGGGCAGCCGCCGCGATGTCTGGAGCATGATTTCCGTGGCGGTGGCAGGGTCTTCGCTGAATATCCAACCGGAATCGACGTCGATGCGAAGGCGCGCCGCCCGGCGGGCAATCGGTATGATCTTTATCTTTACGTCGCGACGGGCCGAATGAGCCCGGAGCGTGATGCCGTCGTCGCCGGGGGTCGTCGTGTCGATATCGAAGCCCATTTTCCGAAGCGTTGCCTCGGACGCGGCCGCCACGTTTGCGGCGGTGTTGGAAAACGTCTTGATCGACGCCCCGTCGAAGCTTCGTTCAATACCCGAAGCGGTCGCGCTGCCGACTCCCGACGTAAGCATCGCGACGCCGCCTAGCGGCGCGCAGCCCGGAATAACGGGCAGCATGCAGATGAGCAAAAGAAACCGGGGGAGAGAGAGAAGTCCGAGGACGCCGGACAGGATCGGGTGCGGTTCCGGTGAAAATACCATAACAGAAGCTAGCCGGTTCCTGGCAGCCGGACAATATTCAGTCGATCCCTGCATATCGAAGATCTACAAATTCCGGACGGACGGCGGTGTTGCGATTTCCGGGTGTGTGAGGTGAAACCGCTGGGCGAGGCGCAAAGCGGGTCATATGCACCGCGTTTCCCGTATCGGTGAGCGGCAGGACCGGAAAATGGAACCCGTGCGCAATGGCGAAAACAAGCGCGGCGATAAGCGCATAAAGACCAGGGTGCATGGTACGCGCCCGGTATCCGGTCCGCTCAGGCGATCCGTACGCTTTCCGGGGGGATGAACCGCTCGACCCGCATCGCCAGTGACAGGAGCCCGAGAACGTCGGCATCCGTCGCAATCTCCGACGACGGGCTGTGAATAGCGTATACGTCGACAATGCCGCCGGCGGTGTTGGGACCGCCGAGCGCCCAGTCCAATCGGGCGAGCGTCCGGCTCTCAACCCAATCGTCCCCGGTGCCCGGCGGCCGCCACCCGTAGACGAGCGCACCGATGCGCCCGTCATCCAGTTCGAAAGCGAGGCCGGAATCGTCCACCGCGGTTTCGACCGCGGAGAACAGTTCCCGTGAATTCATTGTGCCGGGCAGGGTCTCGAACGTGAAAACGCTCAGCCGCACATTGACCGCATGCAACAGCCGCAAAACCCGCCGCAGCGATTTGTGCGCCGGCAGTTCGCTGTCCGGGCCGATAACGGACAGGCCCGGGATGGCGCCTGACGGGCGCAGCGTGTGCAGGTGGTTCAGGTTCATGTCGATGTGCATCTGGCTACCCCTTTGTCCGGGCCTATGTCGTGCGGCCCGCATTTCCCAACAATATTTTCGTGTCTGCAAACCGCGGCGGCGCGCATCGTTTGTCTTCCGGTGCGCACCGGCCTACCCGCGTGTTTGCGAACTCCTGAAGCCTAGCGGGATCGCTGTGTCCATGCTCGAATCATAGCTGTGACAATTTTGAGACATTCACATCCTGTTAACTTTCCTTAACGCATTATTGCCGTATAGTCGGGTATCGGCGTCGTAGTAATTGGTGCCGGGACACCGCCAGCGGGCATAGCGGGGACGTTGGCGGTAGAGGGTTGGTCCCGCAAAGGGTAGGACGACAACATGCAAATGTTGATGGCGCGCTGCATGGGCGCGCTATGTGCATTGATGATTTCCGGCTGCACGCTGGTCGAACAGATCGGCGCGCTGTCGGGGGATCAGGACGCGGCCGTTCCGGCGTTGAGCGGTCTCGAAACGCATGCCGACTGGACCAGTCCCGAAGACCAGGAGAATACGCCGGCGCCGAGCGTCCGCGTGCCCAGAACGACGGGGGACGACGCTGTTCCGCGTCCGAAAACGAAACCGGAGATCGTAGACCCGAAAGCGCTGGTCGGCCTCGACAAGCAGTCGATCGAACTGATCTTCGGATTACCGCATCATATCACGCTCGCCCAGCCGGCAACCGTATGGGCCTGGGAACAGGACGGGTGCCGGATGCGTTTGTTCTTCTATCCGGACCTCACCGCGCAGAAATTCCGGGCGCTCGCCTATGAGATCAGTGCGAACCAGCCAAAGAATAACGCCATGTTGATTGAAACCTGTGCCAGTAGAATAAAGTGGGCAAATGCCGAGACGACTAGCAAATAGAAGCATCGAGACACCGCGGATACTGATTGCCGACGACGACCCCCTGTTCCGGGAATCGTTGTCCGGGAACCTCCTGGATTCCGGCTACAACATCGAAGGATTTCCGGACGGCGAGAAGATTCTCGACTGGTTCGGCAAGGGCAATGACGGCGACCTCATATTGCTCGACTGGAAAATGCCGAAGATAAACGGCATCGAGGTCCTGCGCCGCCTGCGGGAACGCGGATGCGATATCCCGGTGATCTTCCTGACCGTTCTGACCGATCAGTTCTACGAGGAAGCGGCGCTTCATGGCGGCGCGGTCGATTTCGTCGAAAAATCCCGCAGCTTTTCGATTCTCGCCAAGAGGATCGAACTGACCCTGCAGGGGCCGAAGCAGCAGCGCGACGATGCCCCCCTGCCGCCGGTCGATATGACCGAAGACGTCGCGGTCGGACAACTGCACCTTGCGGTCGCGACCGGCCGTGCAAAATGGGGCGCGGATGAAGTGCCGTTGAGCTTCACGGAATTCCGCATGGTGCACTGTCTTGCGAGTCGTGCAGGACACGACATCGGCTATCGCGAACTTTACGACATGGTGCATGGAAAGGGGTTTGTCGCAGGGCCCGGGTCGGACGGGTACCGGTCCAACGTCCGCACGTTCATCAAGCGTATCCGCCGCAAGTTCAAGGAGATCGATTCAGCTTTCGACGGAATCGAAAACTATCCCGGTTTCGGATATCGCTGGCGGCCGGATGACTAGGCTGGTCCTGTCCCAACGGGTATCGATGCTGCACCGGTCGTTTTCGGTGCGCTTTGCTCTTCTGGTGGCCATATTTATCGCCGTGCCGATCATCGTCTATTCGGAATTTCGCGATGCGGATGCCGAAAAGGTCGAACTTCTGCAGCAGAATACGAAGGCGGAGGGCGAGCTGATCGCGGCCGCCCTGACACCCAGGCTTCGGGCGTTCAACGGCGGGAATTCGGACCTGATTGCGGCCGAGTTGTTGCGGATCACCAGCCGGGGAACCGTCGTTCGGGTTCTGCTGCGGCCGAAGGCGCTCGGCGAGAATGCCGGTCTGTTCATCGTTGCCGCTGCGCCGCCGCTGCCGGCGAGTCAACTGGATGCAGAGCGTGAACGCCTGTTTCAGGCCGGCGGCCTTGCCCGGATCGGCGCCGAATGTCGTCCGGTGCCCGATGAAGCGACACGCTATACGAACGTGTCGGGCGCGGAAGAGGTGCTGACGGCGCTGGTTCCCGTCAGTTCCCTCAGCGGATGCTGGATCGTCCTGGTGTCGAAATCGGCGGATCGCGTTCTGCGCTCGTCGCTTGGGCGGCCCTACTGGAAATCGGCCGAAGTCCGGATCGCAGCGGCGATCTATCTTCTTTTTGCGATCGTAATCCTCTGGATGTTCCTCGACATCTGGGGGAATCTCCGCCGGTTCGCCCGGGTGGCGCATGATATCCGCACCGGCAACGCGGGCAGCCTTTCCTTCGAACGCCAGAACCGCGTACCCGAGATTTCGGGTCTCGCGGCGGAGTTCGACCGGCTGGTGCTTGGCCTGCGCGCCTCCGCCCGTTCGATCCGGGAGGCGGCCGAAGAGAATGCCCACGCGCTGAAAGGTCCGCTGGCGGTCATCGCCCAATCCGTGGAACCCCTCAAAAGGATCGCCGGGCCGGGCAGGGAAGCGGAACGGGCCGTGGCGCGTATCGTCCGGTCCACCGAAAGGCTGGACCGGCTCGTCAGCGCGTCGCGCCAACTCGACAACGCGACCGCCGAGCTGATGGAGGCGCCGGAACAACGGGTCGATCTGAGCCGGTTGACGCGTTCGCTGACGGATTCGTTCGCCCGGAACCACGAACCGCCCGAACTTGCCTTTATCTGCGACGTCGAGGCGAACATCTCCGCCTGGGGCAGTGACATCCTGTTTGAAACGGTCATCGAGAACGTGCTGGAAAACGCTGTCGGTTATTCCCCCCCGGGGGGGACCATCGCGGTTGCCCTGCACCGGGACGGGAAGATGGCCCGGTTGACGATTGCCGATCAGGGTCCGGGGGTGCCACCGGGCGATCTCGATCGGATTTTCGAGCGATACTTCACCGACCGGCCGGCGCTGTCGCCGGCGGCGAACTGCGACGATGCCCCCGCCCATTACGGGATCGGATTATGGATTGTCCGGCGCAATCTGGAAGCGCTCGGCGGCAGTGCGGTCGCATGTAACCTGGCGGAATCAGGTTTGGAGATGACTTTGCTGATCCCGCTGGCGACCTGATCTCTCAATAACCGGCATTCTGCAGCGGCAGAGTTCCGGTTCAGGAGAGGGCCATAAAACTTTTCGGCGGCACCCAGGTGTCGGAATTCGACGGTATGCCGCCACCCGAAATGAGGGCCGGGATGATTGGTTAGAATATAAAAGGGCGGGATTGAATCCTGCCCATTGCCGTCGCGGTTACTTGTCTTCCCGCGTGTCGGGCAGCCAGCCGGGGCCCGCCAGCATCGGTTCGAGGTCGCCGTCGTAATCCGGCGCGTTCTCGATCTGCTCCAGCCAGTTCAGGCCCATGGCCTTGAAGATGCGGTTGGTGATGACGATCAGCCGTGCTTCGTTTTCGGGGTCGGTATTGAAATGCTGCTGGATGCAGTAGGCGGGCACGAAGATAAAATCGCCGCGCTCCCATTCGAACTTGCGCGGCTCCTCCTTCCACGACCAGTCGAACTCGACATCGACCTCGAATTCCACGTCCCAGTGCAGGTCATAGCCGGTACCTTCGGCGACGAACAGGATCTGCTCGGCGAGGATGCGGCGTTTGCCCGTGTGGCTGCCGGGCTTGATGAACTGCATATAGGCTTCGACGCAGTTTTCGGTCGTGTTCTGGTTTTCGTGAACCAGGTGCTTGATCAGCCCGTCTGGCGAATTCTCGAACGGCATGTCCTTCGGTTTCACGACGGACAGGCGGTTGCGGTAGGTCTTTCGGAATTCCGCGGATTCCTCGAGTTCTTCGCGGTACCAGTTCTGCTGCCGGTCGGCGCCGGTATGGGCGCGGTCTCTTTCGTGGGTTGTCATGATCTGTCTTCCTGAATTCTGTTGCGCGCGGCGTAAGGAGGCCCGAGGGGTATACGCCTACAAATCCGTCGGCGGTTCCCAGTGTTCCCAGCCCGGCGCCGGTTCCTTCGGCGGATACTCCGCGACTTTCTGGAACAGCATGTGCATGAACAGGAATAGCGGTTTCGCCTTCATGACCAGCGACACGAGGTCTTCCTCGTTCGATGCGTTGAAATGCTGATGGACGCAGCCGTTCTCGACGATGATCACGTCGCCGGCTTCGTAATCGATCCGCTTGCCGTCATGGATGTCGTAGCCCTTGCCCGACAGGATATAGAACAGGGCGGAATTCATGTGCCCGTGGCGCTGTCCGGTGCCGCCCGGCGCGATGACCGAGATGTGGGTTTCGATCGACTGTGCGATATCGGTGCGCTGCGGGTTGATGATCGGCTTGTCGAAAAACTGGGGGCCGCCTTTCCACGCCCAGTCCTTGGACTTGTAAATTCGCGGCTGGTCCATCAGGCCCTGCTGCAGTTCGCCATAGGTGCCTTCCAGGGCACGGACGAAGGTGCGTTTTTTCTGCCAGCGTTCCCAGACGACTTCTTTCGGCTGATTGTGCCCGGGGCCCGCGTCGACCTCCGTTACCTCGACGCTGCCGATATTGTCCGGCTTTTCTGCCATGCGGTAAGTCTCCTTCCTGATGGGTCCCGCGAAACATAGAACGGGGATGCTTAGACGTCAAAGTAACGCAGGTTTCTGCGCCTAGAGGTCGGTCGGCGGTTCCCAGTGTTCCTGCCCGGGCGGCAACGTCTTGGGCGGGTATGCGGCGATCTTCTGGAACAGCATGTGCATGAACAGGAACAGCGGCTTCGCCTTCATGACCAGCGACACGAGGTCTTCCTCGTCTGACGCATTGAAATGTTGATGGACGCAGCCGTTCTCGACGATGATCACG
>TARA_R110002126_G_scaffold172606_3_pt1 | contig 11734 bp, 14 predicted proteins | sample TARA_R110002126 | Tara Oceans TARA_R110002126 (sample SAMEA4397536) | marine metagenome | biome: Polar Biome; feature: [DCM] deep chlorophyll maximum layer (ENVO:01000326); material: water (ENVO:00002006), including particulate matter (ENVO:01000060) such as... | depth 30 m
GCTGGTGTGGTTGTTGTTAGGGTTTGCTGATGTGTTGTGGGTCAGTATGGCCAATTGGGCTCACCTTGCCGGTTTACTGGCCGGGTTGGCAATGGCTTTGTTGGTTAATACCACCAATCGCTCAGCCCGCTACTGATAAAGATATTTTGTGAACAGCAGGTCCTTAATAATGGTATTTCCGGTTTCACGGCGCAGCACATCCTGCAGGCTGGTCAAAATAGCGATGCGGATGTCTTCACGGCCGGTAAGTGATTTAACCTGATCTTCGGACTGTTTGCTTAAAATACCAATAATAGTGTCGAGAATGAGGGGTTCATGATGTTCAATCGTCGGTAGCAGGTTTTTATCGGCAATCATTAATTCAATGGTTACTCTGACATAACCCAGACTCGGCCGGTTGCCTGACACATAATTAGTGACGATATCCGGGTTAAAACCGTAATAGACGAACTCCGGTTCTTGCTGGCGGGCGCTGGCCGGTGCCATTGCACTTAGAATAATAACAACTAGCAACAAAACATACTTCATGAAATCTGGCCTTATGCTGCCTCGCAAAAATACTCTGTTAACCTTAGTGTTTTCATTGCGGCATTGCCAGTATATTTTCTGTAAGCCCCGATAGTTTTTCAGCTGAAAACAACAGCTGAACTTGTTATCATCGCTACACTTAACCGTTAATCAGAGCATTTTAGTGGCGAACCCTGCTATATCACTGGCTGCGCAGTGGCAGCTTGCCAGCGCTGCATCATTGCCGCCGCTGCTGCAAAACTGGTTACTGGAACCAGCATCGTTAACCGCGAAATTAAAGCGCCATGCCGATGATTTTAAGCTGCAGGTAATCCAGCAGCAACTGCAAAGCTTACCCGGATTCTTGCAGCCGTTGTTACCGGGTATTGCGGCCGCAGAATGCCGGGAAGTACTAATGTCATGTAAACGGTTACCCTGCGTGTATGCTCAAAGTTGGATCCCTCAGTCGACAATAGCGGCGTGGCAACCGCTGGCTGCTTTAGGTGAGCAACCTTTGGGTGAAGTTATTTTTCAGCAAAGTGGGGTGCAACGAAGTGCTGTTGAAGTGGCAAGGGTGTGCGTGCAGCATGCGCCATTAGCCGCGGTAGCCAGTGGAGAGTATTGGGCCAGACGATCTGTTTTTACTCTGGCCGGCCAACCATTATTGGTAGCAGAAGTTTTTCTGGACGGAGTATTTGCCCTATGAGCTGGCAACTTTGCTGGCAGCATTGGCCTGAATACCGGCTGCTGATGCGTCTGGATAAACCCATCGGTATTTTTTTATTGCTCTGGCCTACCTGGTGGGCGTTGTGGTTGGCAGCAGAGGGTATGCCGGATATAAAGCTGCTGGTTATTTTTAGTCTGGGAGTTGTTTTAATGCGCTCTGCTGGTTGTGTGATTAACGACTATGCTGACCGGCATGTCGATGGTCTGGTTGAGCGCACTACCCAGCGCCCCCTGGCGCAGGGGCGGGTAAGCGCAGCAGAAGCGATACAGTTATTTACGCTGTTGTTACTATTAAGTGCCGGCTTATTATTCTGGTTAAACTGGCAAACCATATTGCTATCTGCTGTAGCCGTAGTGCTGGCAACTGCGTATCCGTTTATGAAACGCTATACCCATTTGCCCCAGGTAGTGCTGGGTGCCGCATTCAGTTGGGGCATGCCAATGGCATTTATGGCGACCCAGCTGCAGTTACCTGCGTTAGTGTGGTATTTATATCTGGCCAATTTGCTGTGGACGGTGGCCTACGATACCTATTATGCGTTGGTTGATAAGCCGGACGATCTGCGCGCCGGGATTAAATCTACGGCAATTTTATTTGGCAGGCATGCGCTTTTGGTGATCGCGCTGTTACAGTTGCTGATGTTATTACTGTTAGCGTATGTTGGCGTGTTAGCGCAACTATCGGTAGTCTATTTCGCTGCACTTTGCTGTTGTTTACCCGCGTTTTTTTATCAGTATCGTCTGGCAATGTCAGGACGTGCAGGCTGCTTTCAGGCGTTCTTACATAATCATTATATAGGGCTGCTGGTATTTGCCGGCATCGCCCTGCATTATTTTTTGTTAACACTTTAGATAACGGGTTGGCTGCCGGTTTTATGGGTTGTCGGTACTATTGGCTGTCGGTGCTATTGTCTGTTGGTATTAAGAGGTATTTAAGATGACAAACCGTGTACTTGCCCTATTGCTGTTTTTATTGGGCGTTAATGCTTGTGCCACGGCCGAGCAGCCTGAAACACCGGGTTTTGCCCCAGCAACAATTCAGATAGCTGGGGTCAGCAGGGTGGTGCAACTGGCCGATACGCCGGCGCTGCGCGAACGTGGCTTTATGTTTCAACAAAGCGCTGAGCCCGGCATGTTATTGCTCTATTCAGAGCCCCGGCTGATCAGCTTGTGGATGCGTAACACGGATTTAGCGCTGGACGTCGCTTTTGTTGACCCACAATGGCGAATAATGGCAATAACACCGCTGCATCCGTTAGATGAGACACCTGTGTCGTCGCCATCATTGGCACTTGCTGCACTTGAAATGCCCCGGGGCTGGTTTGCCAGCCACAATATAAAAGTAGGAGATACGTTGAAGCTGATACGCTAACCCCCAATACGCAGACCAATTGTCCGGCGCAGCCGGGGCAGGATTAACGGCTGGGGTCAATAATGCCGTTGATACTGTTATTGTGGCGGAACCAGCCGGCAATGCTGTAACGGTCGTCAATGGCGTGTAGCACTTCATGAGCGAAACGTTCGCTTTCAAATATCACGAGGCTGCCGGCCTGTGGCGTAATGTGGCTTAACACCTGGTCATCGGGGCCATACAAAACAAGTTCTCCCCCTGCGCTGACCGTATTTAAATAACTCACCGTTGTCAGCACCCGATTAGAGCGGCCGCTAAAAGCGTCGAAGTGCTTCTGATAAAAATCGCCAAACTGATATCGGGCAAAGTGACACTCAAAATCAAACAGCCCCAGAAAAAAAGAGCGGTTCAGTTGCAACTGTAGTTGCTGCATTAAATGCAGATACTGTTGCTGAGCTGCGCTTTTGCCATCAAACCATTGGGTTTGGTCACGGCGAACTTGCTGGTTTATGACATGATCACGGGCGCGGCCGACGCCAGCAGGTGTTAGCTCAGCGGTAAAGCGTGCTTCATTTAGCAGCAGCTGGTTTAACGTTGCAGGCAGAAAATCGGCTATAACAGCCCAGCCCTGTTGGCAAAATTGTGCCAGCACGACATCAGCATCAATAGTCGCAGTGCTTGTTTTATTCTCGTTACTGATAACAGCCGGTTCTGACATATTAAATTTCCCATAACGCAGCGCTGCGTTTTACGGGGTAAGTGACACACTGTCTAACAAGAAAAACTTATCCTGAGGATGAACAATTCTGTATAGCTATGTTCAGCAGGCAGAATGAGCTAAAGCGCCGCAGGTTACGTAGTGCATGTTTAAGGTTAAATGGAAAAAGGATATTTTATGAAAAAGGCTTGCTGGTCTCTGGCATTACTTATCACTGGCCTGGCAACGGTAACAGGTTGCAGCCAGTCTATAAACGATTATAAACAGCTTACCCCTGCATTATCGCTGGACCGTTTTTTTCTTGGATCAGGCCGTGCTTATGGTGTGATGCATGACTGGCGTGGCAAGCAAAGCGTGCGGTTTGTAGCCGACTTGTGTGGTGAATGGCAGCAAGGACAAGGTGATTTGTACGAAGTTTTTTATTTCAGCGACGGTCGGGTAGAACAACGACACTGGCAGCTTAGTCAAAGTGAAGCCGGCATGGTAAGTGGTACCGCCGGCGATGTGGTCGGTGAGGCCAGCGGTCAGCTGGCCGGAAACAGTTTATATTGGCAATACGTACTGCGGATACCCTACGATGGCGATACGCTGGATGTAACGGTTAAAGATTGGTTGCACCTGGTGGATGACAAAAACCTTATTAACCGCACCACACTGCATAAATTTGGTTTTAAGGTTGCTGAACTTACCCTATCAATTCAGCAACTTGATCCTAAAGCCGATTGCACCGACTTAAAGCAGCAAGTGGCGAAAATAGCCGCCGGTTAATTCGCCGGCGTTGGAAACTGTTCAAAAATAAGGGCAACCGTGCGGGCAGCTGCCTGGCGCGGTTGCTCTAAATCGCGTTGCTTCAAACTGCCTTCAGCAATGCCTTCCCAGACCAGTTGCCGCTTTTCAGCATCAACCAGGTCAATATTGACTGTGCCTACCTTATAATGAACCGTGCTGACATCGGTGCTGTAAACCGGAAAGCCGGCATAGACAATACCGCGCCGGTAATGGTAATACCCATAGTGATAACTGGTTGTTGGAATACTGCGTGTTTCTGAACGGTTAGCAACATTTGAGTTAAAATTTACCAGCAACTGCGGGTTCGACTCATCAAAACGATAACCTCTGGCGGTAAGTTCGGTGCGGATGGCGTCTTTAAAGTGCTGGGTAACCAAGGTGGTATAGCCTGCCCTGTCAGTCGCCAGCTCAGAGACAAAAGCAAAAGTCTGGTACTGGCTGAAGTCAATATTCGTGGCTTTATCAGAGCGTACTTTTGGCCCTGTGCTGCAGGCGGCAAGGCTTAAAGCTATTACGGCTATGCTCAGAAATTTCAGCTTTTGTGGCATTTTAAATAACATTATCGATTTCATATTCGTTCCCCGGTTACAACATTACGGTATCAGACTGTGCTGCTGGCATTAAGTTTCGCCAGTTAATTATAGGTAATGACGGCAATTTGGTTAAGCTGTAACAACAAATTGCCAAAACTGATATTTATTATTCTGGGTCATCTGTGATAAAACAGTAGCTGACTAAATACACATTAGCGTTAGCTATCAGTCCCAAGTCATATTACACTTAATCGCAAAGTGCGACAGGGATCTCGGCACGCCGATGACAGTATGCAGCCGGGGCGGCTGCTTAACTCGAGACCAGAACATGAATGCAGTGAAAAAAAATAATAACAATGAACAGCAGCTTGCTGCAGAACTGGAGCAACAGGCTCAGCAGCAGCTTGCCTCCAGCCTTGCTGACTTTGGCAAACAACTGATGAACGAGCAGCAGCAACTGATGCAAGGCTACAGCGCGCAGATTCTGGCGAAGGCGCAAAGTCAGTGGCAGCAACGTCTGATCGAACAGGAAACGGCTTATCAGAAGCTATTTAAAGACTGGCAGCAGACAAAACAGCAGCTGGAACTGGCTGCGCCGGCGGTGAATACTGATGATCAGGAACTGGCGGGGCTGAAGCAAAAAAATAGTGACACAACAAAACAAATGGCTGCCCTTGCTGCCGAGCTTAAAAAGGCGCAACAACATAACGCATCATTAAGTGAGCGCGAAATTAACCTTGAACAGCAACTGGCAGAGTTAAAGCAAGAGCTGGAGTCGGAGCAGCAGCAGACGCAACGATTTGAGCAAGCGTTAAAAGTGGCGCAACAAAACGCAGCTAATCCTGAAGAAACAAATCAGTTACGTGCAGAGTTAGATCAGGCCCGGGCCCAGGCGCATGAAAGTAAGTTAGCATTACAGCAAGTAAAAGCTACGGTGCAGCAACATCAGACGGAGCAGTTGCAAAGCGAGCAACAGTTGGCAGAGCTTACGGCCAGTTATCAGGCATTACAGCAACAAGCTGAGCAACAGATGCAAGCGCAGCAGGACAAGCTGCAAGCGCTTGCAAAGAGCCAGCAGCTGGTGCAGCAGTTAGAGCAACAACTGGCAGAGCGTGAGCAGCAGCTCGCCGAGCAAGAGCAACTGCACGAAGAAATGAAACAGCAACTTGCTGATTTAAACACTCACAGTGACGCGTTGCAGACCCAAATCGAAGAGTTTGAAGAGCACCGGAACCAGTTGGCAGATAACAGCGCAGAGTTGGGCTCTGAGCTTACCCGGTTGCAGGCAGAGTTTGTTAATATTAACGAACAACTCAGTCAGAGCCAGGGCCGTAGTAAAAAACTGGAATCCCAGTTAGAGCATGCGGTCAACCGACAGCAAGCCGCTGAGCAGAAGCAGCAACAAGAAGCCGATCAGAGTCGGGAAATGATCCGTCAGTTGCGGTCGCAGCTGGCGGAGCAGGAAGACGTTAATCAGCAACACGTCAGTGAGCTTGAACAAAAAATTATGGAATACAAACTTAAGTTTGAATACGCCCAGAAACAACTGGCTGTATCGGGTTAACGCCGGGCATTAATCCGAGCAGGAGTGGTATGAAACAAAAAGCGAATAACTTCCAGTTAATGCGTGAACTGGGGTTCTTTCAACAGGCTGCAATTGCAGCCTGTTTGCTTGAGCGCATGGTACCTAATTATCAGTTGTTTAGTGAAGTCAGTCAGTTTGGTGATGGTCCAGCGCTGCGACATATGCTGGATTTAAGTTGGGAATGGCTAACGGTAAAAAAAGCCAAGATTAATTTCCCACGGCTGGCCGAAGAGCTCGAGCCATTAATTCCGGAAGTTAACCATTTCGACATGTTTGGGGTATACCCAGCTGTAGACTGTGCTGCAGCGCTGGATGCGATGTTTAATGGTATTAGCCAGCAAGACAGCGGTGAGTTTATTAATGTGGCAAAAATATCTCAGGCGACAGTGGCGCGGTTGATTGAACATCAGGCAGAAGATGAAGATATTACCAGCGAAAACGAGTTGAAAAAGTACGTGCGTGATCACCCGCTAATGTCCTATGAAATGGACTGCCTGGCTGAACTGATCGAGCTGGTTAGCCCAATGCAGCAAATAGAGCGCGAGCAAATGCTGTTATTAAAAGCCTGGGTGCAAGAGCAGGGCCTGACGAATCTGGGTATGGAACTGAATTAACCTAGTAATTTGAAAATAGCGTTAATAGAAAAAGCCTGCATTAAAAGCAGGCTTTTTATTTTCAACTAACCTTAATAACAGCTTAGCGTTGTTTTCTGCGACGCATACCAGTGACCAATATCAAACCCAGGCCAAAAATGGCCAGAGTGTGAGCTTCTGGTACGCTGGTAGGAGGCACGACAACTATGTCACCGTTGCGGGCGTTAAAGACATAACGGCCATCAAAACCGCTGTTTAAGCGATTGCTAACCAATGCGTTGCTGCCATCATCTAAAAAAGCGCCATTAACTGCTGAACCATTTAGTTCAAAAAAACTGCCTGCAGCTCCGGTACCATTTGAAAAACCAGCCCGCGCAGAGTTTCCACCCAAACCATCGTTATTGCCGCTACTTGCTGTGCCGGTTTCCCACTGAATCTGGTCATAATTAAAAATGATATCAAAATCACCAACTGCAATATCTGAACGGTCGACCAGCAACAATTGAAAACTATTGCGGTTAGTATGACTTACACTACTGGAAAAATAATCAACATTTAACCAGTTTACGCCAAAGGCCAGCATTCCTTCGAATGAACCGATGCCATAAGTGACTGGATCTCCCGCATTACGGGTATCTACATCAGCAAAAAATGGCGCAATAATTTGTTGCCCGGTTGATGTCAGGTCAAATGGCGTAAAAGTAGATAATGAACTATCAAAAGTCACGTTCCCGTTGTTGTTTACAAACAGCTGACTGAACGTTAAGCCGAAGAAATTTACATCAAAGCCGATATTTATAGCTCCTGTCGAACCATCGTCATTTGGTGCAAGCGTTGCGCTGTTAAAGCCTGGTTCAATAACACTGGCTTGAACCGCAAGGCTGGTTGTTAGGGTAAGCAATGCCGCCAGCGCAATATTTTTTATTTTCATTATAAATAAGTCCTTTTTTATACTTTAAAGTGATTAAACGACTTCTAATAAGCAAAATAAGGGCCAACAGTTAAGCTTTTGAATTTATAAGTTTTTATTTGAATTAATTGCTGATATTGTAAAAAATACTGACGCTTATGCGTGTGTTGACCAAAGTCGGTATGCCAGCTGACCGGCAATTTTTTCTTTAAGCAGTTGCCAGTTAGCCGGGATATCTGTAAGTGATAATTCTTTTTCGGTTTCCAGGTAAATAAGGGCATTGTCGGCCAGCCAGCCATTACTCTCCAACAACTGACAGCAGCTTATCGCTAATTGCTGACGGAAGGGCGGGTCGACCAATACTATCTGGTATTGCCGGGTAGCAGCTTGCGTCAGAAAGCGCAGGCAATCAGTATTAACCACTTCAGCATGGCTGGCATTGAAATCAGCCAACAAAGCCTGCAACCGCTTTGCCTGAGCCGCATCTTTTTCAATCAGCGTAGCGTAACCGGCATAGCGTGACAATGCTTCAAAAGCCAGGGCGCCAGAGCCACTAAAACAATCCAGAACACTACTATCGGTAATATCATGCATTAGCCAGTTAAACAGCGTTTCTTTAACGCGGTCTGTGGTGGGGCGTAAGCCAATGACATCGGCAACAGGTAATTTCCGACCGCGCCATTGGCCACTGATTATTCTGACAACACCAGGCTGGCCGCGACTGCTTTTGCTGGATTTTGGTTGTTTCATGGTTTCCGTTTTGCCTGCGTGTTAAAGGTGATAGTATTAGCAGCAATTTTATCCTGAATCACACCTTTGATACAAAAGCTTATGACAAAACAGAAAAATCTTTTTTCCTGGCTGGGGCTTGGTAAAAAAACCAGCGAGGCGGAACCGGCTGATAAAGCAACGGCAATACAGCCGGCAGAACAGCAAGAACCTGAAATCGAGAATGACGCAGTCAGTGACTCTGCGAAGGCAGTATCAGACCCTGCTAAAGCTTTGGAATTGCCGGAAGCATCAATTCAACCCGAGCCCGCCCCGGAACTGGTAGTAGATACACCAGTTAAAAAAGCAGGGTTTTTCAGCAGGTTGAAACAAGGCTTAGCAAAAACTAGTCTGAACTTGGGTGATGGTCTGGCCAATTTGTTCAGTGGTAAAAAAATTGATGATGACCTTTACGAAGAGCTGGAAACTCAATTGCTGCTGGCTGACGTTGGCATGGACACCACTCAAAAGTTAATAAACCAGCTAACTCAGCATGCTAACCGCAAAGCGTTAAGAGACGCGGGCCTGTTGTTTACCCAATTGCAGCAGGATATGGCCGCGCTCCTGACTAAAGTAGAGCAACCGCTGAATGCGGCAAACCAGCAGGGGCCCTTTGTTATTTTAATGGTAGGGGTGAATGGTGTGGGTAAAACCACGACCATTGGCAAAATGGCGCAGCAATTTCGGCAGCAGGGCAAATCAGTTATGTTGGCGGCGGGTGATACTTTCAGGGCTGCAGCCGTTGAGCAGCTGCAGGTATGGGGGGAGCGCAACAATATTCCGGTTATTGCCCAGCACACCGGTGCCGATAGCGCATCAGTTATTTTTGATGCCTACCAGGCAGCGAAAGCCCGCAAAGCTGACATTTTAATTGCTGATACCGCGGGTCGTTTACAAAACAAAGCGCATTTAATGGAAGAGCTGAAGAAAATTGTCCGGGTGTTGCAGAAAATTGACAATGCTGCGCCACACGAAGTGATGCTGACACTCGACGCCGGTACCGGCCAAAATGCACTGAGTCAGGCAAAAATATTTAATGAAGCGGTTCCGTTGACGGGCATTACGCTGACCAAACTGGATGGTACTGCAAAGGGCGGTGTTATTTTCGCGATAGCGGATCAATTTCATGTGCCTATTCGCTACATTGGTGTTGGTGAAGCCATAGATGATTTACGTCAGTTCAACAGCCAGGACTTTATTAAAGCCTTGTTTAGCAGGGAACACTAACAATGTTGCAGTTTGATCAGGTCAGTAAAAGCTATCCGGGCGGTTTTGTTGCACTGGATCGTATCAGCTTTCGGTTAGAAAAAGGTGAAATGGCGTTTCTGACCGGCCATTCTGGGGCGGGCAAAAGTACCTTGTTGAAGCTTATCAGCCTGATAGAGCGTCCCAGTGCCGGCAGGGTGCTAATTAACGACATTGAATTAAGCCGGATTAAACGTAGTCAAATTCCTTATGTCAGGCGCGACGTGGGGATTATCTTTCAGAACCACCGCCTGCTGATGAATCACACGGTGTTTGACAATGTGGCGTTACCCCTGGTGATTGAAGGGTTTACGGGTAAGGAAATGGTAAAGCGGGTACACGCAGCACTGGATAAAGTGGGATTGCTGGACAAGGTCAGGTGCTTGCCGGCTACCTTATCCGGTGGAGAGCAGCAACGGGTCGGTATTGCCCGGGCCGTGGTTAATAAGCCGCCGTTGTTGCTGGCGGATGAGCCTACGGGGAACCTCGACCCTGACTTATCCAAAGATACCATGCGGATATTTGAAGCCTTTAACCAGGTTGGTGTGTCAGTCTTGGTGGCTACCCACGATTTAGGCTTGGTTGCCAGAATGAAATATCGCACTCTAACCTTAAAACAGGGCCGGATGATTAACGATGGCTTGTTGCAGTATCAGGAGCCGGTATGAGTATTTTATTTACCGGCCGGGCGACCGGCGCAGCCGCCAAAAAAATTGGACTGATGCGTCGTTTTATTATGTTCTGGCTTAATCATGCCCGTCAGGCCGTAGCCAGCCTTGGCGAATTGTGGCGAACGCCCTCTGCGTCAGTGCTCACCATTGCCGTGCTGGGGGTCAGTTTAACGTTACCTGCCACCTTGCATTTATTGGTAAAAAACATGCAGCAAATCAGCAGCAGTTTTACTCAGGCAGCAGAGATAAGTTTGTATATCCGGGAGCAAACCCCCGACAACCAGGTACAAAGCCTGGTAACAATATTACAGGCAGATCCAGCGATTGCTCAGGTTATTTTTGTCAGTAAACAGGATGCGATGACGGAGTTTCAGCAACTTTCTGGTTTTGGTGCGGCACTTAATTATTTAGAAACTAACCCGTTGCCTGATTTAGTCCGTGTGTTACCGAAAAACACCGAGCCGCAGGCAGCTCAAGCGTTGTTGCAACGGTTGAGTTCTGAGCGGATAGTTGAAGTTGCCAAATTAGATATAGACTGGCTTACCCGCTTGAACGCTATTGTCAGTATGCTGCAGCAAGCGGTCGCGATAATTGCCCTGTTATTGTTAAGTGCTGTTTTGCTAATTATTGGCAACACGATTCGATTGTCTATTATGAACAAAAAAGACGAAATTGAAGTGATGAAACTGGTAGGCGCAACCGATGCTTTTATTCAGCGCCCCTTTTTATATACCGGTGTCTGGTTTGGCATTTTTGGCGGTTTGCTGGCATTTCTGGTGGTTGAAATGATGCTGTGGTGGCTGCAAAGTGCAATTAGCAATGTTACCGCGTTATATCAGAGTGACTTCAGTCTGCAGGCAATGAGCTTCAGCGAGTTTCTGACATTGTTACTGATTGCGGTCATGCTGGGGCTGATGGGTTCTTATCTGTCGGTTCGTCGGCATATCAGCGCAATAGAACCCACCGGTCCCTAATAGCTTTTTATTATTAAAGCTAGTTTTTTAGAATAACCAGATCTTATAAATCAGTAATCCACAATTAGCACTCTCGCGTAAAGAGTGCTAATATGTGTGCATTCGATTGAAACAGGATTGGCAAAACATGACAACCAAAGCAGAATATATGCCGCTTACCGTCGCAGCCAGCGGCAGTCTGGAAGCTTACACCCATGCCGTCAGCACCATTCCAATGTTATCTGCTGATGAAGAGCGCAGTCTCGCAGAGCGTTTGCAGCAAAATGGTGATTTACGTGCTGCCCGTCAGTTAATCATGTCGCATTTGCGTTTTGTAGTGCACATTGCCCGGAGCTATTCTGGTTATGGTTTACCCATTAGTGAT
>TARA_R110002126_G_scaffold47318_12_pt1 | contig 11732 bp, 25 predicted proteins | sample TARA_R110002126 | Tara Oceans TARA_R110002126 (sample SAMEA4397536) | marine metagenome | biome: Polar Biome; feature: [DCM] deep chlorophyll maximum layer (ENVO:01000326); material: water (ENVO:00002006), including particulate matter (ENVO:01000060) such as... | depth 30 m
GTCTACTTGTAAGTTCTCATCCTTATCCTCAATATCTTTTTTATCTTTGTAAGCTGCTAAGCTAACAATGTTATCTTCACTCATGTTGTACCTTTTGAATAGTTTCAATCTCGTCTGTGTATAGTACATATACTTTGCCGTTGTCAAGTAATGTATCAAGCCTGCAAGTGCTGTTGGCAAAAACTTCAGGCGAAACGTTAATAATAATCCCTATTTTTTCTACAACGGCAGCGAAAAAAGGATCTTTTACTCTAACAAGGTCGCCTATGCTAGCTTTGTTTCTATTGGTCACTATGATCAGTCAGCTTATGTTTTTTCTGTCTAGAGTCGATAATTTTTCTCGCCCAAAATAATTCAAAAAAGTAGTGAAATATTGTCTGAACGATGTTAAGCGTTACAACAACTGTGAGCGACCCTATTATATGACCTGTAAACAAGAAGATGATTGTGAAACTACTTGGAATTGATACACAGAATCTCCAGACCAACGCTTTTATTAGTGCCTCTTTACGTGTCATTCAGCCTCAAGGTGTAACAAGTACTTCGTCGTCGCCTTTAATTTGAATATTGTTCTTGACACAAAACTTAACAAGCTCTGCAGGCGATCTGAACAGTGAACTTCGCAAAGAGCTTTCATTAAGAAACTCTTCCAGGTCTTCTTCATACAACGTATTATTGTATTGCTCTTGTGTTAGCAGGTGAAATGTAATATCATCCAGATCAAAAAGAGTGACTAGATATCCGACCATTTTTCCTCCGCGAGAAGACGAAGCTTCTCCTTTCGTGTGTTTTGTTTGAACGCATACTCAGCTTTGCTTGCTTCTGATCTGTTTCCAATCTCCCAGCTTGTAATTAGCTTTACTGGTTTCCTTGAACGTGTATATTTTGCACCCTTGCCTGCAGAATGCTGACTTACACGTCGATCAACATTAGTTGTTATTCCAGTGTATAGCGAACCGTCAGAGCATTCAACTACATAAAGGTGCCAGATAGCAGAAGGGAACGAAGATTGTATTTTATCATTCACCTATTCATCCCTGTACGTTTTTAGCTTATCTGTGTGATATACTGCATATCTTGATTTTAAAACATGCAGTATACCAATCAATGTCAGTGTTAAACCTTGGGCTTCTGCTCAACCACTTCGTATGGATGAAGACTAACTTCGAAAGCATGAGTCTGCGAGAAATCTTTCATTACTGTGATTGCATAAAATGGGCCCATAGGATCGGTTGGATTGCATCGAACAATCCGAGCTTTTTCTCGCATTTTCGTTCCGGGATTATCCCACCAAACAAATTCTTCAGTCTTATATTTTTGCGTGTAGTCGAGATCGGGATTAAGCATAATGCTCTCTTTTCAGGTTAGTAGGGTAGTTCCAACAATATAATTTTATCACAAAAGGGTCCAAATTTACACACAAAAATTACGCAAATCCAACTTAATTTTTTCACAATACTTAAGCTCACAATAACCTTTCACGTGTTTCATATGATTGCTCTCTGCAAAGCAACGCACCATCGAGAAAGTATATACCGCCAGCAGATATAATATGATATCCGGTGGTAGGCTCTGACCAACTACGCAGCTTATAATCTTCTTTTGCGATTATGATGCCGACGAGTGCACTATCTTGAACATTTTTTCTATTGATGTCCAAGAGCATATCACCTTTGTTAGATTTGATTGTAACTAGGTCGCCGAGCTCAAGTAGCTTAGTCACGACTAGTCTACTCTTTGGCTTTTTTGATATGAAACGCTTGTACGTTCTTGATCTACCCATGTGATACCTCTTTATCTAGAAGTATTATACCACAATTAGATTAAGATTTGCACTAATTAAAGTCTGAATCTGCAGGAGGTGTGACCATGATATATTCGAGGTGTGTTCCACAGGTCGGACATTCTTCTTTTTCTTTAACGAGCATCTGCTGCAATACTGTTGAGATGTCGTCCATTTCATTTACAAAGACTAAGAACTCGTCGACTGTAAAAGACAAAGTAATTTTGTCAATTCCGAATGTTATTGTTGCTGTTTCTGCATCAAACCATGCATTATGCGGAAGCTCAAAATCTTCTGCACCCAGGCTAGGTAAATTTTCTTTTTCATCGATCATTTGAAATTACCCTCTTGAAATTATACGCTGCCCAAGACACAATGTTATCAGCGACTAGTACTTTCCAGATTGCTGGTTGCATTTGAACTTCGGAGACAAGTAAACCCACTGTTCCTTGAGGCCACTTTTGTGTGATATCATCTGGCTTTATTCTATGGACAAGATCACCTGGTGTGTAATATTCTTCATTGATTGCCAGCATTATTCTTCTTTTGTTTGAATAACTTTGGGTGCTTTCTTTTTACGAGTCTTTTTAGTGACGACACTTTCGACAGGTTTCTCATCGACTACTAGTGCACTTACTGCTTCTGCAAGCTCTTCGGCTGCTTTTTTAACACTGGCGGTTTGCTTAACATCGACAGCTTTCTTTGCCACTTTAGCAACAACGACTGCGGCTTTCTTAGTGAACCAGTCAACTGTTTCTGACTTCGCCGGTGGTGCAACACCTAGTGCATGCAAAACTTTAGTTAGCTTTTCATATGAATCAATCTTGCGATTACTCAGCCAAGCTTTAAGTTTAATCTTTCTAATTACACTAAAATATTTCCATGTTATCATAATTCAAGCCTCCATTGAGAGCATATTTTTAATTATACTCTTGCTTTCACGCTATGATCATAACTATATCTAAAATATACTAAACACCTTGATTCACTTCAAGATTTTACTTAGTAAAAAAATGCCAAAGTACTTAATTATACTTTGGCAAGATTAGAATGTCTTGTGATTTAGCTTAACTCATCATGCATGATATCCTGGACAGCGCCCTGAAACATTGGGTGCTTGGAGATCATAATGATTTGGTTCTCATCGACCTGCTGATCAAGATGTGAGGATAGCTTCTTTGCCATCTTTACCATTGCTTTTAGAAAAACATTTCTTGCTGTCGCATGATTCATTTTATCACCCGAGTCAGTCATTTTTTCTGCAATGGTACGATAGTCTAGGCCTCCATATTCTTTACCAACAGTAGCATATCCGCCGTTAACCTTGAAACCTTTTGGCATGCTCATACTTTTAACCCTTTTTTCGCGTCGATTTCACGTCGATTAAGTTCATCAATTTCATCTTTAGAGATACCAAATTTATCATGATTCTTTCCATCTTCTTCAAGACCAAAACGAAGACGAACAATCTTTTCTTCACGAGGTGTCAATGTTGATAGTGCTGCAGATACAATTTTAATCATCTTTGCTTTATCCATTGTCTCAATTGGATCATCTGAGTTTGGATCTGCGATGACATCTTGTAATGTCTTTGTGCCACCCTTTTCGCTATCACCTATTTCAGCATTTAGAGAGATTGTCATACGACCGGAGCTGATGGCTGCTTCGACGATGTTAACTGATACTTCAAGAATCTCTGCAATTTCTTCATTTGTGGGCTGAACGCCAAACTCTTCAGAATACTCCTTTTGAAGATTGCGGATCTTATATGATAATCCACTTGCATGAGCCGGGACACGTATTGTTCTAGAGTGTGAAGTAACGTGGCGACTCACAGCTTGTCGAATCCACCAAGAAGCATATGTAGAAAACTTAAAGCCTCGCTGCCACTCAAATCGTTCTACAGCTTTCATCAAGCCGATATTCGCTTCCTGGATTAAGTCTTCAAGGCTGCACCCGCGGTTCTGATATCTTTTAGCAATACTGATTGCGAGCCTGAGATTGGCGTTAACCATATGATCTCGTGCATGCTGATCACCCTTCTCAATCTTTTGAGCTAGAGTTACCTCCTGTGCTCGTGAAAGAAGTTTTGTTTTGCCTACGTTACGAAAGTAACTGTCTAATTGTCCCATATTCACCTCAAACTATAAACTGTCGATTGCTATTGTTAAACGTCTATCGACGAAACTGTCTGATCCATTCTTGATGAGCCCGACGCCTATGATTTCGAACCTCTAATTCGCGCTGAAAATAGCACAATTCGATTTCAATATCTTGTGTGTTTTGCTTATCTTGCCGTGCACGATGAATTGCTCCATGCATTGATCGCGAACGACCATTAATTTCTTCTTCGGGCATAGTTTCTAGTCGATCTACATGAATCTGTCGAATTTCCATAACATCCTCTAATTTATATTAATATTATACCATAATTGATAACCAATTTACATTTTATTTTTTTCTCTTGTTAATTTTTAGGTGCAGTTATAGTTCACTGTCTTTGAATGTATAACTAATCTTAACTTTTTTTTGTTACTTTATCTTCATGCCAGGACCAGCCGGCGCCGTCCTTGCCGCAACAATAGAAACTAAACAAGTAATCAGAAGCCCACTCTTCGAGTAGGTGATGATGACCAAAGAACCACCGCTTTGGTCGATGTGTGCTCATATCAAGGATTCGCTTGAATCCGTGCGCTGTTGGGTCGCCTCTTCTTTGATCACCGTATATGTCTATGCAAGTAGGTACGTCATGTGTCACCACGACATCAGGTTTTCTCGCTTCCATGTTATCCAAGAATAGCTGTAGTTCTTCTTTGTTTGGTGCTTCTTGAGGCCACCAAATCCTGCGTCTTTTGCCATTGCTGTCTATGAATTCCCTAAAACCTTCGCTTCGATCAACACTTGCTGCACCACCACAAAACAAGTGTGTGAGCCCGTCGATTTCAATAACTGTTCCACGTCTTACATGAAAGCAATTAGGTGCAACTTCCACGACGTCGGGACGACCAGCGTCTACCCACATTTGATCAAGGACATCATGTTCTTCATGATTCCCATCAGTAAAGTACCAGGGAATTGTCAGCTTGCCTTGTCTGTGCCTCTTGTCAAAATATTTTGCAACTGCTTTTTTGTTATCAGGCCAGAAAATACCGAAGTCGCCGACCTGGATAATTGCTACTGCATTAATATTCGCTGCATTGGTCTCAATTGCATGGAAAGCGTCGACATTTCCATGGACATCTCCTGCATAAAAAATGCTCATCTTATAATCCTACACTTTATAGTCTATGTTAGCTGAGCCTCGGCCTTGTGAATCTTCCTCGCTAGCTGTCTCAGTATTCTGCCAATCTGGCGGTGGTAGCGGAATGCTAAGATGAGGACGTCGATTATTATGTTTTACGATTTTCTGTCTAGTAATCTTTGGATGCCATTTCATTTATCTGCTCCTTCCTGATCTTATTATACCATAAATTAACTTAAAATTACATCAACCTGCCAAAAAAGTTTTTACCAAAACCATAAGCATGGCTATCGAAGCCGGAATTGCTCCTGCCATTGCTCCCCAGGTGCCTGCTTTGTTTTTGAGATCTGATTTAAGCACTGCAATACTCACACTGTGGTTGCGATTCAAATCGGCCAGTTCTTTATTGTGATCTTTTTGAATTTCTGTCATGGTCTTGACAATGTTTTCTTTTAATGCACTCAAATCTTCAATTCTTGCAAGCTTATGGCTTGTTAACTCATCCTTGATTTCTTCAACCTCAGATTTCTTTGCTATCTCTCTTGTTATGTCAACTTTGAACTCTTGCAATTCTTTTTGCATAGCCTCACTAGATTGTGTCAATCTTTCAAGTTCTTTTAACACGTGCTTCGACCATTCATTCCAGCCATTTGTTTCTCCAGCCATTATGATTCTCCCTGCACAATATAAAATGTAGAGAGTGCATGTGTAACACTGCCATTGTGATCATGAATTGGGACTGCCCGACAGCAGACTCTTTTCTGTTCGCCATCGCAGTCGATAACCATGTCAGCTTTATTTGAATGCTCGCCTTTTATTGCATGTGTAATGGGAAGCATTTTATTAGCTAATACTTTGCCTGACTTCTTGTCGGAAAATAATGCATTCTTTGATATGCCATGGCTAGCTATCTCGCTACCCAGTGTGTCTAAAGCTTTTGCATTAGTATAAAAAGTTTTTCCTTCTATACTGATAACATGCACCGCAATGGGTAACTTATCTAACAACTGCTTCATTAAATGAAGTTCTGCATCTCTGAGTGTTAGTTTTTCTGTGAATTTTTGAAGTTCTTTAAGTGTTTTGGACATTACATGACCTTTACAAAATTGCCAAAGCGATCGTTAATAAGTTTTTTTATTTCTTTCGACTTGTTTTTAGTTTGAACCCGCACTGTGTAAATATTATTGTTTTTTGTAATTTCTGTCTTTGACTTAAGTTGTTTGTTATTTTTTAGCAAAAAAATTGCTTGTTCTAAATCAGACTGTAGAGGTGCATATATTGTTACATAATTTGCTTCTCGTAAGATATCCTTGATGTACTCTCTTAATAAACTCAAAACTACTGTTCCTTAGTAAAGAAATGGTTCACCGTTAGGTTTTCGAACATCTCTGCCGCCGACTTTAAGAATCTTTACAATTTCTACACCAGGAATTTTCTTGATTAGTTTTCCGACAGTCTCAATTGTTGTCAATAGATCTCCTGACACTGGCATATACTTGATTTCAAGCTTCAAAATGTCTCTTGATTCGCCCAGTCTTGTAAGAGGCTCTGTTTGCCTGACAATTGCTATGCCTGGTGCAACACGAAGATTAGTCATAATATCTGGGACCTGGATATTTCCTTTTTTCGGTGTCCTGACTCGGAGACCAACATCAATCGTGATAAGATCTGAATTGCCCTGTACTTCGATTAACCTTCGAATGTATTTTCTAATTATTCCTGACATTATATTTCCACCACTATTGCCGATGCTGGTACTTTATCTGTGATAACGATTCTTCGATTTCTGTCACCCTTAGAAGGGCTTTTACCATAAATCGAAGGTAAACCTGCAAGATCTACGCCCGTTGCATCAAAAGGCTGATCAATTCTTCTCTTTCTTGCTCTAAGATATAAAACATGACTCATTGCATAATCTTCTATGTTTGTGAATGCACCATTGACTGTGACTGAGCATTCTTGTCTATCGTTGCAATACTCTGCTGTGACATCCATAGGACCTTGATACATGTAGTCAATAGGACCGCCCATTGCTAAATCGCCTGCGAGGATTGTCATGGCGTCATAAAAACTTATCTTACCATAGACATCTGGAACATTTTGTTCTCCGTCAACAAAGCCCTCTTCTTGTAATCTAACGACTGCAGCTTCTAAAAACCTCTTAACAAGATCAGGTAGTAATCTATTTAGTGCCACCAGTCCACCGCCTGCTAGTGAGGGTGCTGCGTTGCCTTTTGCAGAAATGTTTAGTGTATGACCATTAGATAAGTGAAGCCTGATATCTGTGTATGGTTCTTTTCCTAATGAGCTCATGCCGTCTACTTTAGAAGCAGCGACTACATTTGGTATATCCTCATTGCTGCTCTTAACTTCAACAGGATGTTCCTGAGAAGCTGTTGCATTGATTGAGTTTATAAGCCCATATTCTTGACGTTCAGATGCTTGACCTGCTTCATTTAGGGCTCTATATATAAATTCACGAAGAAGAACGCTCATAGTAAGTAATTATCCCGTCCGGATGGTTGTTATAAAGTAAAAATAAATCGCGTCGATCTGATCTTTAAGTACCTTCTGCGAAATCTAAGTACTTGTAAGGAATAACACCTGAGTCAACTAACAAAATTCCATGAGGAACGTTTGGTGCAAAGTAGCCGCCATCATTAAAATAGTGCTGCCATGCGTCGTTACTGTCTTTATTCATTTCCTTCTGAATCTCATCATCTGATAATTTATGCTCTATTTCACTCTTTTTTAATTTATACTCTGATTCTTCGTAGGGGATCAGCTCTAACCCAAACACCCCTGCTTCTACATCTCTGCTTAGCCTACCATAATCTATTTGTATCAACACCAAGTCATCTTCAAAGATCGAATGATTTGGGTTCAATGACTTTATGAGTGAGATGTCAGGTTTCTGAAAGAATATGCTGGGACCTTGCAAAGTTATATCGTTCTTGTCATAACGACTAAGCCAGTCATTTCGCATCTTTGCGTCTGGGTATAACATTCTCAAGAGCTTTTCGTTCTCTTTTATGTGCCTTGAAGAAGCAAGCCCATATTCTTCTATGCTATCTAGATTTTTTCTAGGCACAAAAGAGTATAGCACATTTTGCCCGTTTGAACTTGCTTCTCGCCCGAGATCTTGACCCACTTCATTCAGTGTTTGACGTATAAATTCACGAAGAGTATCACTCATAGTAAATAATTATGCTGCGGAGTGCGTTGTTTCTTCGTCTTCAATCATAACACAACCAACAGTCAACATCATTCCTGCAACAGATGCTGCATTCTCAAGTGCTGATCTAACGACTTTTACTGGGTCAATAATACCAGCTTCGAGCATATCACGAAATTCGTCATTATAAGCATCGTAACCGAATGACTTATCAAGCTTTGACACTCTATCAAGAACTACATCTGGTGACTTACCTGCATTAATTACGATTTGTCTTAGGGGTGCTTGACATGATCTTCGAATGATATCAATGCCTAACGCGACGTCACCCTCTGCTTCCAAATTATCGAGGCACTGCGCAGCGCGAACTAATGCGACACCACCGCCAGGGACAATACCCTCTTCAACAGCAGCCTGAGTTGCATTCAAAGCGTCGTCGACGCGATCCTTTCGTTCACGTAACTCAACCTCAGTCGCGCCACCGACATGAAGGACTGCAACACCACCCATCAGCTTTGATATTCTTGATTGAATGTACTCACGCTCTTCCTGGTCGAGGGTGGGATCTTCCATTTGCTCACGTAATCCTGACACACGTTCAGTTACCTTATCTGCAGATCCCGCGCCGTTAACAAAAGTTGTTGTTGTTCTTGTGACTGTTACTTTTTTGCATGTGCCGAGCACACTCAAAGGCAATGTTTTAAAATCATGTCCTGAGGCGTTTGATATTACTTCTGTGTCAAGTAGAATTCCGAGGTCATCCAGCATACCAATTCTGCTTTCTCCAAAGCCTGGTGCTCTTATGACACAAACGTTAAGTATACCTTTAAGCTTATTGACAACCAAGCCTTGCATGGCATCATTATCAACCTCGTCTGCAATTATCAAAAGGCTTCGATGATCATGCAAAACCTTCTCAAGCAAAGGTAACAGTTCTGGCATTGCGTGAAACTTTTTATTTGAGACCAATATCAATGGATTTTCAAGCTCTGCTGTCATCTTATCTTGGTTTGATACAAAAAATGGCGAAACGAAACCTCGCTTGATCTGCATTCCTTCGACTACTGAGAGTGATGTGTGAAAACCTTTTGCTTCTTCGACTGTAATTACACCATCCCTTCCTACTTGACTCACTGCCTTAGCAAGAAGTCTTCCAATTTCTTTTTCACCATTTGCAGAAATTGTTCCGACTTGTTCAATCTCAGAATTGTCTGTTATCTGTGTAGCCATCGCCTTTAAAGATTCAATGACAGCTTCGACTGCAATATCAATCCCTTTTTTAAGATCCACTGCAGATGATCTTGCAGCAATCATTTTTAATCCCTCAGTAAAGATTGCCTGTGAAAGTACTGTCGCTGTTGTTGTTCCATCGCCTGCGACATCAGCAGTTCTTGCTGCTGCTTCTTTAATCATCTGGACGCCGAGATTAGGAAATTTATCACGTAGATTAACTGATCTGGCAACTGTAACGCCATCTTTTGTTAGAATTGGCGTGGCATTTGGGCGCTCAATAACAACATTTCGTCCACGTGGGCCCATTGTTAGTTTAACAGCATCAGCAAGTATATCGACTCCTATCAATAGTTTTGCTCTTGCTTCATCGTCAAACTGCAACACCTTAGAACTATTTTGCATTTTTAATCCTTAAGCAGCTTGCGTGTTGACTCTAACATCAAGCCAGCCGCTTGAATTACTCTGCGCTCTTTAGTAACAAGATCAACAGCTAACAGCATATTACCCACGCTGACGGCTGTTTCGCCTTCTCGAAGAAGGCCTTTGCTCCGCAGCATGTTAACGTCGTTTTCGGATAAAGATTGTTCAGTCATGTATATCTCCCTAACGTTTAAAGATACACACTTTTAGTCATCTGTTAACTTCGAAGAGATTCTATTTCTTTCATTTTTTCTTCAATCTCTGACAAAAGGACAGCGATTTTCTTTTCATTTTCACTGAACTCTATCGGGAATACTCCTAGAACAGGTTTTATTCGAACTTTCCCATCAAAGCTTGACAAGATTTTTACTGATGTTCGTGGTGATGTCTGTGCTCGTCTCCCGGACGGTAATGTTATATGATGTTCGAAGGACTCTGATAGTACCATGCCGAGAGACTTTGAGTCAAGCCAGACATCTCTATCGAAGGGCGGCGGGACCAAGGTTGAAAGTACGCCCAGTTCATTCATTTTTTGCTTATATACCATTGAGTCAATGAACTCAACAATTTGACCTTTCTTAAATTCTTTCATTTTTCACCTCGACATCTGATATTTTCTCAATACAATCGAAATTCTTTCCCTTGATCTTCCACCGGACAAGAATCATCCCTTCGATCTTGTATGGAAATATACCTCTAGGCGCATGAATATCCCCCATAGTTAGTGGATTTCCCGCAACAACAATGCCGAAGTCACCATTTGGGTCAGATTTAAGAACGACACGATGCCCTGGTCGGAAACGTGCAATTTTTTTAGACCGTTTGACAACTTTAGATTTTTTCTTAGGACGCATCTCGCTCAGCATTAGTGAACGTCTTAACGTATTTGTCCCAAGTCGATTGCTTTCGCATTGTTGTAAATTCAAATTCGTCGAATTGGGCACCTAGTTCATCCCAGTGAGGCTGATTGCCGGATATTTCAAGTTCACTCATCCTTTCTTTTAAATCTTCAAGTCCAATAAGTTCAATGTTCAGCTGTCTTTGTGCTGTAAACGCAGGGTCTTTCATGCGTTCAGCAAGCAATTCGGGATTCTCAATAAGCTTAGTTGCGGTTTTGTCACCGATTCCTTTGATACCTGGGATATTGTCAGTTGCATCGCCACGGAGTGCTTTCCATTCGACGTAATTAAAGTCTGGCTTCTCAACAACGACCTTCTTAATTGGATGCCAAATCTTGACGTTTTTGTGTTCATTGTACATTTGAATGAAGTCAGAATCCCCAGATGCTACGATTACTTCATCATCTGCGTGCCAGTTGAGAGCGATGCTGTATAGTACGTCATCACATTCATAATCCTCATGCCGAATTGCAATTATAGGGAGCAAATCCTTGACAAGCTTTACGATGATTGCTTTCTGCCGAGTGAAGTCTGAGGGATTTGGTTTACGGTTTGCCTTGTAACCCGGCAAAGCAGCTACATTATTCTTAGGATACCCTTCTAGGACAAAGTAGATACGGTCTGGTGACCATTTATCAACGATAGGTCGCAAACCCCTGAAGAAGTTGAAGACTATGTTATGTTCGCCTTTGGCAAAACCAAAGCGTGCACGATGCATCAAGTTATACGCATCAAGTAGTAGTACTCTCAAAAAATACCTCGTAGAATTTTAAGGAAGCTTAAATCTCTTCCTGCCTTATTCTACCACATTTTTGGCTAATTTTGCATAGGAGAAAGTGCATCATCAATTGAAGTTGGTAAATTAACTTTTGCTTTTGAACCATCTGGTAGAGTAACAACCATGGGATCAGACTCTTTCATGATAGTTTTTTTCTTTGACAGCTTCTTAGCAGGCTCAGCAATCACATCAGCGTCATAAAG
>TARA_R110002126_G_scaffold1880_1_pt1 | contig 11730 bp, 23 predicted proteins | sample TARA_R110002126 | Tara Oceans TARA_R110002126 (sample SAMEA4397536) | marine metagenome | biome: Polar Biome; feature: [DCM] deep chlorophyll maximum layer (ENVO:01000326); material: water (ENVO:00002006), including particulate matter (ENVO:01000060) such as... | depth 30 m
GTGAGAGGGTTAAAATCCTCTCATCTTTTTAATGGTCTTTTGGAGAGTATTCCAAGATGAGAGACTTTCATAACAGAAAAGAAAATAACTGGTGCTTACTTTGTAATAAAACAGTTTATGAGTTAAGTGAACATATGGAGGAACATTATCAATGATCGGTAAGTGTTGTAGTTGTAAAATTGAGATTGAAATTATAGGATCAACTCGATTTTGTGCTGATTGTAAGAAAATAAAAAACTCTGCAAAGTGGAAGTTGTGGAATGACCGCAGACCAGCTACAAACAAAATGGAATACAAATGTACTGTATGTGAAAAAGTATTTTATTCACGATCAAAAAGAAAATATCAAATTTGTAATGATTCAAAATGTAGAGGTCACTTTTACAGTCTTAGACGTAGAATTATTACTTTAAAACAAAAAAAGAAAAGTATTCAAGATACCATTACGACAAAAGAAATTGAATATGAGTCATTTCTGACGGTGAAGGTGTAAGAAATTGAGTCAAGCCTTTATGGTAAAATGTATGGGGTGTCAAATAGATATGGAACAAACACATCCAAATAATAAAAAATGCAATAAATGTGTTAAAGGAAAACAAAAAGAATATGAAAAAAGACACCGTTCTAACCATGTAATATATAGAAAACTTTGTGAGAATTGTGGAGTAAAATTCTACACAAAGAAAATAACTGGAAAAGTTTGTACCAATAAATGTAGAAATAATATTAATAATAAAAAAAGACAGATAATTGGATGGGAAAATAAAATTGAATTATTACAGTTGAAGATTAAAAATGAAAATGAATGTGTTAAAAGTAAATATGAATATCAATGCCTGATACTTCTTCAACTAAAGAGATGGAAATTAAGGATTAAAGTATTGCAGAGGAAGTTAGAGGAAAATAAAAAGGAGGTGGAGGGGGTTTATAGTGGTAGATGTATGGATATTGGATGTTCCAAAGATGATTAATTTTAAAAAGGGTACGTTTAGATGTTATTATTGTAGTGAAAATATTACAGTTTATCCATGTTGTTCATGTGGAAAAGGATTTAAGAAATGAGTCAAGCCTTTATGATTAAATGTGTTTTATGTAAAAAAGATATGGAGCAATTATATTCAAACCATAGAAAATGTACAGAATGTATTGAAAGTCGAGCATATAAAAAGAAAAAACTAATTGATAAAAGTCCAGAAGGTAAGGCATATAAAAAAACATATCAACAAAGACCTGAGAATAAAGCAAAAGCAAAAGCAAATCGAGAGAAACCTGAGATAAAAAAAAGAAATAGTATATACCAAAAAGCATATCGAGAAAGAATAAAAAATAATAAGATAACTAAAGAATAATTTTACTGTTTCTGCAACATCATTTTAAAGATCATTCCATCTACATACAGAATTTATTAATCGTTAGATTTTCACAGCTTAATATTATTTAGAATTAAACGTACAAACGTACCACGATTCCTTATATACTATGTTTCTTGTGTACGCTTGTACGTTTGTACGTTTTATTATCTACTGTAACAAAGTATATTTTATTTGTGACTACTGTACAGAAAAAACACAATATTTCTGGAACATGATTTTATCAAAGTCCACATTTACGCCTGTTTGTACGTTTGTACGTTTGTACGCTTTTGGCTTTTTCAAAGCGTACAAATGTCTGATCTGTCATGTTTGTACGTTAGTTGACCGTACAAATGAAAATGTACAAAATCACTACCTTTTATATACTAAAATTGATGAAATTCAATAACCTTATATCATTAACGTATATACGGTATATACATTGAGGGTTCGTAAATTATATTCATTAAATGAAGAAGTGGTAAAAGAATTTGAAGAAGCAGTACCAGAATTTTATCGTAGTAGGGTTTTGGATGTTCTAATGATCAAATACTTACTTGAGGAAAATAATGATTAAAGTTTCTAGGGAGGTTAAGTTCCCTAGAGGTAAAGATGGACTCCACATGAACGGCATAGGAGTATATTTTGACTAGCAGATCAAAATATATAAAGATTTTTCGTGATGCTGGATTCAACTGTTTCATCCTTAAACGTAAGGGAGGTCAAGATACTAAAGTAGCAGATTCTATTTGGCAAGCTCGAAGAACACAGATTGATACTGTAATTCCTGATGATAGTAATTATGGAGTTTGTGGTAGAGTTGGTAGAGGTAATGGAATTTTAGATTTAGATGATAAAGAAAAATACCGTTTGTTTGCAGAGGGAATAATATCAAAAGGTTTTATGGTTATAGAGACTGGAAAAGGTTGGCATATCCCAATTAAGGGATTTAGTGATGATACTTCAAAATTACAATTTGCTGATTCCAGAGTTGGTGGAAATAAGGTAGTAGAATTTCAGGGAGTTGATCATTATGTTGTTGGTGCTGGTAGTGTGATTTGGCATGACAAATTAAATCAAGAGATAACTTATACAAATGTTGGAACTGATATAATTTGGGATGTTAGAGGTAAAGATTTTAACGCATGGGCTGATGTTATCTGTGCAGAATTAAAACTACAACCATTAAAGAAAACTTCAAGAAGTAGTTATGGAAATCTAAGACAAAAGTTTAGAGATGGTAAAATTCCATCCGAAGGTCAATCAAATGATTACTTTCATCAAGCCACTCTAGTCTGTATGAAGGACAAACTGACTCAGGATGAAGCGGAAGAAAAGATTAAATTGATTTATGACAAGTGGCAAAAATCTGAATATGCAAGTGCTAGGACATGGACTTCAATCAAAACTAAAATTCAATATACATATGAGCATGACACCCCACCAACTGAGGGCAGACCACAGGGAGGAGGAGGAAGTATTGACAGGACTGAAATTGCCAAGAATATTTTATCAACAAAGAAATTATTTTCAAATATTGATACTGGTAATTTATTTATTAATACAAATGGATTTCTAGAAAATTATAACAATAAAATTGGTAGAGAATTAATTGAAAGGTTTCCAGAATTGGAAGAACCAGATGAGAGATCAATCATATTCAAACTGTTAAGAATGTCACCTGAAATGCCTGTGACAAATGATGATTACTTTGTATTTAAAAATGGAATTAGAAGTCTAATAACAAAAGAGAAAGTTGATACCGAGGAGATTGGTTCAATGGGATTCAAGGATTATGATTATCTTGATGCAACTCCTGAAAATGAACCAAAAAGATTCATGGAGGTATTCTTTGGGAATATTCCAAAATCAGAATGGGGTAGGGCTAAGGCTGGGTTAAAATCAATAATAACATCAACACCAGATGTCAGGATGTCAATTCTTGTTGGTGGTGCTGGTTCAGGAAAAACCAAATCTGCTGAAATTCTAGAATATGTACTTGGTGATGAATACGCTTTATCTGTAACTGTCTCCCAATTTATCACAGATCATTTTATCAGAGCTCATATAGACGGTAAACGATTGTTAATCTTTCAAGATATGCCTGATTCTTGGAAGGACTTTGAAATCATTAAGACATTAACTGGTGAAAATAGTACAACTCAGAGGGGGTTCCACCAAGATAAAAAGAAAGTTGTGAATAGACTTAAAGTATTTGGATGTGCAAACTACTTGGCAAAGATCCCAGCAGATGAAAAAAATCCAATGTATTCAAGAAGATTAAGTTTGTTACACAAAGATCCCCCATCAATACCTTACATAGAAAATCCTAATCTGTCAAGGGAAATTGCTGAGGAAGAAGGTGAGAAAATAATATCATGGATTTTTAATTTAAATGATGAGGAGTATGAAAACGGTAAGATTGTAAAAGAGGAGTATGAAAAATTATCCAGTCCAGAAACAGAATTTCTCCAAAAGAATTTCGAGTTCACACCTGATCAAGTGGATGTTAAAGGAGTTGTTACAATACTAAAAGAGTTTAATGCAGAATATCATCTAGAAAAAGATATTGCGTATATGGCAACTGCCTTGAAAGCGGAAGGGTATAACGTGTCATATTCCAATTCTATTGTCAAAAATTGTCTTAGAAAAAGAATTGAACCAAAGAAACCTGATAGTCCACAAAGAACATTCCAGAGTGATGATGATTAATGGAATTTCCCACTAAAAAATATAACATAATTTTGGCAGATCCCCCTTGGACTTATGATGATAAATGTAAATCAGGTGACAGGGGATTAGGGAATAAATATGATACAATGTCTATCCCACAATTAATGGAACTTCCAGTTGAAACTATTGCAGTAGATGATTGTTTTCTTTTCATGTGGGTTACATATCCATTATTACAGGAGGGATTTCAAGTAATGAAAGCATGGGGTTTTGAATATAAGACTGTGGCTTTTACATGGATTAAAGAAACATCAAACTGTAAAGTATTCATGGGTATGGGAAATTATACCAGATCAAATCCTGAATTGGTTATACTTGGAAAGAAGGGTAAACCAAATATTTTAAGTCATTCTGTGGAAAATTATACTCGTTCTAAAATTGGTAAACATTCACAAAAACCTGACATTATTAGAAAGAAAATAGTTCAACTTTGTGGGGATCTTCCAAGAATAGAACTTTTCTCAAGAACAAAGATTCATGGATGGTCAACTTGGGGTAATGATGAGAAACTTGATGATAAACCATTGGAAAGTTTCTTTGAATAACCTTATAACATATTTATTCATGAGTGAATCATTGGGGGAAAATATTGGATAAAACATTTGTAAAGCGTAGGTATTTTGAAACAAGAGCTGGAATAACTGTAATGTCTCCAGCCATATCAGCATCAACTTTAATTGGTGTGGCTTTTCTTTACATTCAAGACATAATTCCTATCTGGATATTTATTCCAACATTTGTTATCTTCATGATCACAGTTGCTACGATTGTAGGATTCAAATTCAGAGGTATTCAATTACAAACTGATGAAGATATGAAGTATGAGAAACAAAAGGAGTTAAACAAAACACTTTACTGTATAATGAAAGAGGTTTCTAATAGTAATTCTAGAGAGTTTCTTGAAAGAATGGATTATGTCAAGAAAATAAGTGAGGGTAAATAATGACCAGATGTTTGAGATGCGGTATGGGTGAACGTGCTGGTGAACATAATTGGAAAACTGGAATATCTAAAAGAACCTCACCTCCACACAAGTTTGAAAATGATAATAGACCAGCATCAGATCCAAATCAAGAGTATGGCTTTAACGATAAGTTTGTATCACTTAAACACGCCAAGGAGAGATTATAATGAATCATGAGATAGTAAAGATTGTACAGTTGGAATCACAAGTGGTCAAGTTAAAAGAGGAATTAAAACGAGAACAAGATAATATTAATGAATTAAGAAAAACTTCATTACAATATTTCAAAGTTATGGGAAGATTGGATGAGTCAATTAAAGAGTTATCAGGAAATTTAAATGATGAGGAAGAATTTACTTATGATCCTAATGATATGCTTAATCATATAAAAAAAATTAGAGGAGATCACTAATGCGTATTCTCCATATTTGGGATCAGGCATCAACCGCCAGTGTAATAGCAAAATACCAAAGAAAATTAGGACATGAAACTCTGGTAATTAAAAATGCTAAACATGATAAAATGAAAGATACCTCATATTATGGTGGTAAAATTATTTCAAACAAATATCTCTTTGTAATAAAATCAATTATTACTGCAAGAAATTATGACATTATTCATTTACATGATGCGTGGTTCATGGTTATATTTCTCAAAACGTTATATCCAAAAAAGAAACTCATTATGCACTATCATGGTTCAATGGTTAGGGCAGAATTAAAAGGTAAATCATTTAGATTAAAGAATGAAAAGTTTGTTGATCATATCATTGTTGCAACACCAGACCTTTTGGAACATGATTACTCCAAACAACCACATTACATTCCAAATCCTGTGGATGTGGAATTATTCAAACCTCTCTCAACAACTTTACGAAATAATACTGGAATGATAGTATTAAAGAAGAACCAATCATATTCAAAAACTCTTAAAGCATTACAAAAAAGAGGTTTTGATATAAAATTAGAAACCATATCACAAAATGAAAAAGTAGAGTATAAATTATTTCCAACTAGATTAGTCATGTATGAATATTATGTAGATTTACCATTTGTAAATGGAGAACTAATTCACGCTAATTCCATTACTGGATTACAGGCTATGTCAATGGGGATCAAAACCATCTCATGGGATTATTCTGTAAGTAATTCATTACCAAATTATCACCATCCAGAAAGTGTTGTGAAGGAGATCCAAAGATTATATGACCAATAAAGATCATAAATGTTCTCAATGTTGTGGTCATGATAGGCATATTCAAGACTATATGAGACATAAATACTTTAATCTAAAGAGTGTAGATAAGAATAGATATGTGTTTACTTGATGCTCAATTAATTTTCTATCCATTAGCAGTTTTTGCTCTGACATTTTTTGGGATTAAAATTTACAAACGTTATACTTTAGGTAAGAAAAATATAGAAAAGACTAAACCCAACAAAGACATAGATTCCATTAGTTAATACAAACGTTTTCCGCTTCATTGATACTATTTGTTCTAGATAACTTTTTGGTTTATTATCATTCCAATTATCTTTAAAACTCATTCTTTTTTAATCTCATCTTTTCTTAATTCTAGATGGAACTTACAAGTGCAATAATCCTCAAACTTGACTCCAGCAATTTTACATTGTAATTCATTACCTATTCTACTTTTCCAATTAACATAAGATAGAATAGTAATAATTGTGAAAGCAGAACTCAAAAATCCAAAAGTAATAGCTAAATTGTAACCTCCTAAAAGAAAACTTCCAGCAGATGCACCAGCACATAAAAGAAATCCAAAAAATAATTCTCCAACACCTTTTCCTATTTTTTCTGTTGTTATATGTTCAGATTTTTTGGATTTTAAAAATTTCATTCTTCAACTACCTCAAATGACCAATAACCTTTAAGTTTTGTCAAGGTGAATAATAATAATCCAAGCCCAACCATTGAAACTATTGAACCGACTAACGTAATATTATCAAGTGTGATATATTGAAAAGAGAATAACATTCCACCACCAAATCCAGATGTGACAAACCCTACCAATGCCAAGTAAAAGTGATATTTTATTAGAACCATCTTGATATTCCTTCTAACAATCCGATATTAAGCATTATATCCAATACGGCTAAACCCAATCCAATTATAATTCCTACAAATAATGATACTATCAATCGTCACTCATCTTATCTTTTTCTTTACCCATTATACTATCCCATAAAGATCCTTTAGCGTTTTCTTTCATGGTGAAAATCTTTTCACTTGAACTTCTATTTACTTTATCTAATAATGTAGATTGTTTATTATCTTTATTTACCATTGATTCTGATGATTTAGAATCCAACGTTTTTCTAACTGACTCACTAACTGCCATCACTACTGTCTCCCACTCATTAGCACGTTCCACACACATATTGGTTTTAGCAGCACCACCATTTCTAATCCATTCCATTAATTCAAAAATAACTTGAGATAAAGTATTTGATGCAACTGATAATGTTTTACACCATAAGGACATATTATCCAGATATTGTATGATTGAAATTTTACCATCATCATCAGTTACTTGTTTGGCAGTATGAACAGATTGTAAAACTAAATCTGTCATATCATTACTACTTGCATTATCCCCCTCCTGAATCACAACTCTTTAAAAGACATAGTACCTTTTAACTTTTATCTATGAGAAGAATCCGCATAGTCATAAATAAAATTTCTCGATACCAGTTTGAGAAAGAGTTGGGAGCAACATGGCGTAGAGAGAGTGTAGGAGAGACATTTACAGATTTTCGTAAGCGTGTTTTAAAAGAACGTAAAAAGAATAAATAGTATTTTTCTGTACAGTAATCATTATGGGTATCGGATCAGAAAAGACTTTTAAAAAAGTTGCAAAGAAAAAACTCTCACCAAAGAGTGTAGATAAATTTAGATAGTGTTGAAATCTTATTAGACACTATATTTTTTTATAAATATGAAACGACCTTCTTGGAATGTAAATCGTGCATGGGATAATATCTTTATTATTAGATCAGCAAAGAAAAAACATAGGAAGAAATCAAGAAGATTGTTATGATTGGTATAATTAGTTCATTGATAGCAGTTAACACAGTCATGGTCGTTTCACAAAGTTTAAAAAAGAAGAAAAGAAAGGTAAAAGCATAATGCCTAAAAAAATTGGATACTCCCCACGAAAGCCTAAATTTGGCGGTAAAAAGAAATCAGTCTTTGCATCAGTTGATAATGGTCATTTCTAATGGGAAAATTATTTAAACATAAGTCAAAACCACGAAAAGAAACTTCATCATTCACAACTAACAGTTCCAAAGAAATTTATCAATTAAAAGATGGTTCAACAATTAGACAGTCACATCTTAATGGTAAAAAACAACGATTTAATAAAAAAGATAAACCAGTAGGAAAAGCATATTAATATAATAATGAATCATAAATGATTCAATGTCAGAAATCTCATGTAAATTTTGTCAAAGTTATACCATGATCAGTGGTCATTCAGCCAGTATAACCTCATCAATGAAAGAAGATTATAACCTTGCAGAAAACACAGATCGATATACAATCTTTCTATGTCAACTTTGTGGAAAAAGTACAACATATCTAAGAGATATTACAGATATTACAAAACCATATTTTATTAGATTATAATTTTATAGATTAATATAGTAATGATTCATTTATGAATCAATGGTAGAACTTACACAAAGAGAACAAACAATAGTCCATGTGATGAATCTCATGATGAACCCACTAACAAAATCTGTACCAATAGATACTAGGGCAATAGCTCTAAAAACTATGTTAGGTATGCGAGGAATTGATGCTAGTGTAGAATTTTGTCAAGATATTTCTCATGCTGTTACATCTGAGATGGAACAAGCACAACAAGGAGGATTCAAACTCTTAGATGATAACAAAGAACTTCTAAAGAATGTTGATTTCTCACAACTAGCCAAAAAGGGCTAACCCCTACTTTTTTGTTCAAAGATTATTAATACCGATTTATAATATTTTATGTGCTGCTAAAAACAGCTACCTCTGTCAAAACCCCCTCGTCTTGACAGAGGTAATTCTTATTAACTATCGGTTTATCTTATCATTGAGGGCATATGATATTTGGAGAATATATAATTATGATTATACAAGTTTTGATTTATTTTGTTGTAGCATTATTCACAGTTGCTTCAACATTAAAGGATAGATTATTAATGAAAAAAGAGGGTGAACAATAATGCCTATTTTAAAAGGTCAAGTTCAATCACAGAAATTTACAACTGCTGAAATTTCTGACTCAGATAACAGAATACATTATGTTCCAATTAAACATACAATCGGTAATTATTTTCTAGTAGAAATTGATGATAAATATTTTGCATTTACTTTAGAAGGTGCGAGATACCTGACTCATAGATCAAAAACTGGAATAGGTAAATCCTTCCAAGTGGTTCAGTTTGATACATCTCACGCCCATTGTCTAAACCCGACAACAAAAGAATTAGAAATTATGCTCAAAGAAAATTCTTTACCAAAAATGGATAGAACAATGCACGAAATATTTAAAATTCTAGCAAGACGAGAAAAAGATAGTTTTGGATTATATCTAGTTGGAGAAGAACAATTTGAATCAAAAAAAGCAGCAGAAAAATATCTCGATTCCTTAGATAAAAAAACATTTGATCATACTGATAAAAACGGAATAGCATCACAAAAACAATTTACTGTGATTCATGATATTCATACAATAGAAAGCCTAGTCAAAATATTTGAGGATGAAAAAGGAGAGTTTCCAGACAAGGTTAGGGAGATTAAAAAATATCTTTCAGAATTGGATGTTAGGCATATTGTAACCCCACTTAGAAGAATTACTGATTTTATTCATGATGATCTTATTTCTACATCTCCTTCATTTTTAGGGGAAGCAATAGCTAGATTCCAAAGATTAGATGGAACCCTTAGAAGTGTGACAAACGTACCAGTAAAACCAAAAACCAATATCTCAAAATACCTTATGGTTGCACTTGTAATTGGTATCGCAATCGCTGGAGTTTATGGTTTATCCGCTTCTGGTGCTTTAGATGGAGTTTTTGATTTTGTTGACAACCTTGGAACAATTCAAGAAGGATTCAAAGATACTGGACTTGGAAGTATCGGTACTATCCAAAGATCAAATACTGGTGGTATTGATTATTCTGATGCTACATTGATGGCAAAATATCCCGACTGTCACGCCATGACAACTGACATTAACGCTGGACTATTGGATGTGAATAAACTATCCACCACAATGCAAGGATTCGTTGAGAGTTGTCCAAAACAATAGGTGACTTTATTGTTTTTGGTAATAAAGATCAGAGAAATCAAAACATTAAGTAGTATGATTCTATACAAGAAATAATGAAAGGGGTAAAGCAATTCCGAAAGAAATACAATTCTAATTTTACGATATTACTTCTATTAGGATTGACACTTATCCCTTTCATTGGTAATGCTTCTGCTCAATCATCATTAAACGTCACAGAAACAGCACCATGTTTTATGAATTATACTGCAACAGGACTTGAATTATTACAAGGATGTGATTACGGAGGTGATTTTATATCCGCTACAACTATTGGTTTTGATTGGGTTTCTGGTGGATTATTCCCTGTGATTATTGTTTCAGTTTTAATTATTATGACTTATGTAAAATATCAAAATGGTATCTATCCTTTAGCCATTGGTATCATATTCCTACCTATTGCTGGAAATTACTTCCCTGATGAATTTATCAACATGGCAATCATTATTGGAGCAGTAATTTCTGCTGGAGCATTAATTAAAGTGTTAATGAGGAATAGAAATTGAGAAAATCACAAAAAAATAATAGTAAACTCTCACGTTTTGTATATTATAAATATTCAGGAATTATGGTTTTTGCTCCACTCATTATTACAGCAGTTATTGGTTATGTTTACATGGCTAGTGAACAAGAATTTTTCTCACCATGGAGTTGTGACACCATTAATAATTACTTGTTACAGATAGATGTTCCAGAAGATATACCCAAACATGACACTTTAACAGAAAATCAACATCTAAAACTTCACATCATTCATCAACAATGTGTTGAATCAACACCATTTACCACCAATGAACATAAGTAGTATATGATTAAAGTTAAAGTCTGGTTAGACCTAGATTTTATTCGTGAGGATAGAACAGGATTAGTATGTTTCCTATTTTATGGTCTAACAATAATTTTATTATTCAAAAGGTGTTACGCCTAATTTTTGCTCAAAGGTTATAAGATGTATTTCAATTTAATTTATCATGGATAATTCGTTAATGGGTTATGTTGGAGCATTTATTGCTGTCGCAATCATGCTGGGAATTGGAACTCTAATTCTTGGTGGAGCAGCAACAGATTGTTCAACTATAACTGGATATAACGCCACCGCTGGTGCAACACAAACTGGCTGGTCATTACAATGCGAAACAAACAACACCCAATCACAAGCTGGATATAATCTCTTGATTATTACCCTAATTGTATTAGCAGCCGTTGTAGTTTTGACCGTTGTAAGAATGTTAAGTTAGATAACGAATTATTTATAATTCAAACTAACTAACACTCCCCTTTTTTAAAATACTTTCAAGAGGATTCTGCGTTTTTTGTAAATCCTTAAAACAAAGTATTTC
>TARA_R110002126_G_scaffold21398_13_pt1 | contig 11721 bp, 11 predicted proteins | sample TARA_R110002126 | Tara Oceans TARA_R110002126 (sample SAMEA4397536) | marine metagenome | biome: Polar Biome; feature: [DCM] deep chlorophyll maximum layer (ENVO:01000326); material: water (ENVO:00002006), including particulate matter (ENVO:01000060) such as... | depth 30 m
GGAAAATATTACCTCGTGAGAGATACTCGCCGGTATCAAAAGGGGGTTACGGTCCTCTGCCGATTGGCTACAACACACGTTTTGCTGCTCCAACTGTCCCAGGAATCGCTCGTGGAGGACTTCCTGTGACGCTTGATATCGTTGGACAAATGGACACGGCTTTCAGAGTTCTTGATCCAAAAGGGTTCGTAGGATCACGTTTCAGTATTCCTGTAAGAGCAGCGGTTAATCAGTGGTCAGGCGAAGACTTTTTTGAACGGCCAATAAATGATGTTGGCCCAGGTGGTGTAATTTCTCGTACTACAGCTTTGCTACTTGATATGTTCAGTCCATTCGGGGCAGGCCCGGCTGCTGAAGAGGTTGCTCGCGAGTTCGTGCCTGGTGCAGATGTTGTTATTCCCAGAGGCGAAAGTCGTCTAGGACTTAGAGGTCTTGGGATTCAAGCACTTGGAATAAATTTGCGATCTATGAATAACGACGAACTAATTGAAGCGTTAAATGATTTTTCACTACCAAAAGAAGATCGACAAAAAATTCTTGATGAGCAAGAACGAAGAGATGAAGAAGCAGGAATAAGTATTGACCGGGTTCTTGAAGAAACAAGACGGCAAAACTGGAATAGAACTTTCCGCTAAACCTCTATATATAGTGATTTACCATCAATGCGCTACACTATGGCGTAGTTAGGAGTCTTCATTTGGTTACACCAGCAGATACGGTTTCGACAACTGAGGCAGTTGTTGATTCTCCTTCAGTAGAAGCTGCCGAGGAATCTTTTGTTGCGAGCGATGTAAGCGAGGCCCAGGTTTATCAACTTGGCCCCGACGACATTCTCGACGAGGAAACCCCCGCAGAGTCACCGGAAGAGGATCAGCCTGTAGCGGTCGCGTCGGAACCCGAAGCTACTGATGAACCGGAAGAAACGGCAAGCGAGCCTGCTGCTGAAGAGCCTGCTGAAGAAGTTGCATCTCCGGTAAACATAAGAGATACCGAAGAGTTCCGTAATCTTCAGGCATCAGCGGACAGGCAGATCGCAGCGGCGCAGGCTGAAGCAAGACAAGTAGCAGCCCAGGCCGCAGAAGCAGCATCTCAGCAGGTGATAGAAACGCAGGTTGAGGCGCACCGCAGAGACCTCGCGACGTTCTACGACCAACAAGGGCTTACGCCAGATATGTATGCCCAGCGGGTCGCAGAAGCAGGCGACAATCTTGCGGGAAGATTGCGGAGCGAAGCGCAAGCCGAACAGTTGAACGAAGCACAGACAGCCCAGCAACAGCAGGTGGTTCAACAGAATCAAAATGCTGCGATGGGGATGTTGACGGCTTTCACAAAAGACCTTACCGAAAAGCACAACCTTTCCGAGCCAATCGAGACTGCTCTCAACAAGGTAGCCGCTTTCGGGGTGACGAGGATTTCGGAGTTTCAGGACGCTAATAACGCCTTGTCTCCAGAGTTCAGTTACCTCGGAGAAGCTATTGCGGAGATTGCTGCCGAGGCGGGGAAGGTTGCGTCATCTAGGGCAGAGACAGCATCGGCTGAAGCTAAGAAGTCGGTTGTTCCCGCAGGCGGTCCAGAAAACCAACTGGATTCCGGGGGGAGCCAATCGGGTTCTCAGTCAGATGCACAGTTCATGGCGGATTACGCCGCAGGACGAAGCGACGACACAGCACGAGCCATCGCAATCCAGCAAAAACGTGGAAACATGTAGCTGGGGATAGGCTCTTAACCGGAGAATAATATGGCAACAGGGACGACATATACATCCTCTCTTGCCGACTCTCTTCCAGATATTGTGAATCAGGCCCGAATCATTCGAGAGACAAAGGGCGTGATAGCACAACTGGCCGACCGGGTAAAACTCGGTACGGGAGTTGGCAATACGTGGAAAGAAATCTCGCTGGCGCAGTTGACTGCATCAGCAATCACCGAGACCACTGAGGAAGACAATCCCCAGGTTCTCGCAGACACTCCGTTTTCAATCACGCCCGAAATGATTTCGGTTCACACGTTCCTTACGGACCGTGCGGCTCGCAACGTCTCGAAGAACGTGATTGCGAAGACGGGTGCGCTTGCTCAGAACGCTATTGAGCGCAAGAAGGACATTGACGGCATCACCGTTCTTGACGGTGCTACCACGTCCCTTTGCGGAACTGGCACGACCCTTACGTCCGGGCATGTGGCCGCAGGTGTATTTCGCATCCGCAGCAACGCTACCGAGACGTGGGATGGCCCGGTTTCTTTCGTGCTCCACGGCTTTCAGGCGAAAGACCTGTACGACGAGTTGATTTCAGGAGTAGGGACGTACCCGATTCCTGCTGGTTCGACCGCTGAAGTTTACGGCAGAGGCTACATGCTTCCGATTGCAGACGCAGCGTTCTTCCAGGACGACAACATTCCGATTGACTCGACCCCGGACGCAAAGGGTGGCGTTTTCGCCTCCGGTCCCGGTGGAGCCATCGTTCTGTGTCAGGCTCGTGCGCCGTTTGTGAAGATGGTTCGTGACGAGTTCATCGGTGGTGGTGGCACTAACATGCTTCACCGCGACGAGTACGCGTACGCCGAGCGATCTTCGGGCAACTGGCTCTTCGAGATTCAGAGTGACGCAACTACTCCGACTAGCTAACGATGCTAGTTAGAGGCTCAATTAGAGTCTCTAAACAATTAGTCCCAAACCCGCCTTATCGGTAAGGGGACGAGGTAATAGAAAATGGCTATAAACGCTCAAGGAGAGCCGGGTCGCATCCGACTTTTCTACGACTTCTACGGCGAAGATTCAGTCGCTAACACGGCGGAGCTTCGATCACTTGGCCCTTTCTGTGTCGGTGGACAAGGTTCTGCTGAAACGGATGCTGGTGTTCCAACTATTGCTGGGGTTCTTTCTGGTGCTGGTCGGATTACCACAACCAATGAAGATAACCACACGACATTGGTTGGCACTCAGGCAGCATTTGATGTTGGCCTTAGTGGGACGATTGTTCTTGAAACTCGTGTCCAAATGGAAAACATCGACACTAAAGAAGTATTCATTGGCTTTTCAGACATTCCGCCTGAGACGCTTTCAATCGAAACAGACATCCTCACGGGTGCTACTGCAACGATAACGAATACAGCTTCAGACTTCGTTGGGTTTTTCCTGTCAGCAGAACTTAGTGATGACGAAGATTGGCACGCTGTTTACAACGGTGGAACTGCCAGTGCTGTTACAGCCTCCGGGTCATTGGACCTAGACGATGACGCTGTGGCTGGTGAGTGGCAAGTTCTTAAACTTGAGATCGACTCTAACGGGGACACTCGTTGGTACATCGACGGTGACTTGAAGAAGACCGTTGAAGGTGCTGCTTCTACCTCTGTAAACCTTGCACTTTGTGTAGGTGTTGAAGCAAAGGGAGCGGCTATCGAGACTCTTGACGTAGATTACATTCTCGTCAAGTCAAACCGTGACTGGAACGCCTAGCCGATAGGTGAAACCGCCCTCGCCCTTCGGGGCGGGGGCAACAACTAACCTAGATTCAGGTGCGAACCTTTTCGCATCTAGGAGAACAAAATGGCAGTATCTTCGATTCATAGTGGGTGGCGGTACGATTCCGCTAACTCCAGGCTCGACTTTTATTACCGAGGCACGCGTGTCGGTAACATAAATGCAAGCGGTTTAACTGCTGCAACCGGCGACCTTACGGTCACGACCGGCGATGCTCACGTAGTTGCCCAGAACCTTTACATGGGTGCAGAAACGGCTTTTGCATCAACTGAGCCGACTTCAGCGATTGTGTTCAAAACTGGGACACAGGCTGCTGGGGCCATCGTTACTTCTAGTGCTTTGATGGCTAATGACACTGTGCTGAGAAAAATCATTGCTGATGGCACAGTCAGTAGCGTGGGCTAACAAAGAGGCTGTAGTTTGGAACGTAGTTTTCCACTAGGCCAAAATCTTCATTCTCGTGAGATTCCAGAAATAGTCTGGACTCACGGGGATGATCTTTGTGATTGTGTTTTCCAAAGGATTGGTGATTGGTCAAATCCGTATCTTGGTAGAACTCTCCGTGTACGAGTCTGTTGCATGGAACAAAAGATGTTCGAGGACTATCCTGAGTTCGTGCAAGAGATTCCAGCCTTCTGGGATGCGAACACTGATACCTGGGTAGACGGCCCATTAGACTGGAATGGGGAAGATGACATGCCTCGCCATCTCTGGCACAGGCAAGTTGCTATCCTCACAGGATTATCTCTTGACGAAACAAGGGTAAGGTTTGAAGGCGAAGAACCCCCAAAAGGTATTGAACGACCTTCAAAACCTCCAGAGCAAAGGCGACCTATGAGCGCAGAAGAGATCATCGGCAGGCAGTTAATAGAACTTAACGAGTTGCAGTCTCAGCTTGATGCCACGGTATCCGTGATCCACATGCTCAAAAACGAGACGGTTACTCTTGACCAGATCGAACTTCGTGATGGCGGGTTTAGCGTCACCGATTTTGAGCAGGCAGAACAGGAACCTGTTGCGTGACGCTATTAGTCGGAACCTTCTCTATCCGCAAGGACGAACCTGCCTGGAGTCTTGAGGAGTTAAATTTGCCTTCTCCCGACTTCGGTCCTCCACGTCGGTATCAGATCGTCAAGGTTGTTCGTAACGACCGGCTTGTCGAGCATCGGACTGATATGGGGCCAGCATCTGCCTTTGGAATAACAAAGCAGTTGAACATCATCGGCGGTACAGTAGACGAGCGAGGGCGTGGGCATGTCTGGGAGACTGTAGCGTCTCTTTTAGATTACGCAGACAACTTGCGGGGCAAGAAATTTGACTGGGACGAAATCCCGGCGATGTCAGCGCAAGATTATTTGACATCTTACGAAGACGAAAAAGACAAGCAGCAACGAAATCTTGTCGGACGAAAGACCACTGGTTCACTAGCGAAGGACAAACGATAGATGCCCTCGATGAAAGAACTCGCAGAACTTAGCAACCAAGTCCTAGACAGCGAAGAAGAAATGCGTCCAGAGGAACTTGCCTTGCTTGCCCAGGATGCGATCTCTCCGGGCATGGGAGACGGCCTGGTTCAGATGCCAAGCAAAGAGACTCCGTGGGGAATCACGATAGAAGAGATGGAGTCTGCTGGCTGGGTCACTGTCTGGGACAAGTTCACGGGTGAGCCGAGTAAGGTCAACCGGAACATGCTTGCCGCTCAACTTCTCAAGGTGAACGACGATGGTGTTCGTTGCTTTACGACTGTTAAGCCAGCAATCGAGCCGTGGCGTGGCAGTACGCTTTGTATGCTCCATCCAGATTCTGAAGACCGTTCTGCGTATGACCGTATGGGTCTTCCGGTTTGCAAGTCGGGCAATCTCGCCAGTGAGTTCCAGATGCGGTTGCACATGCAGCACCGTCACAAGAACGAGTGGGCGCAACTTCAGGACATTGAACAGCAGAAGGTTGACGAGGAAGAGCGACTTGTTCGACAGGCTCTTATTCGCGCCAACACGCCTACCGAAGACCTGTTAGTTCCGGTGGCCGCAGTTAATGAGGCTGCACCTCCAATCGAGGTTGCTGCCCCAGTTGAGGAAGAGGAAGAAGTAGTTCCCGAAACTTTTGTTATCGAAGCAGAGGTTGAGCCGGAGCCTGTCAAGGTTGAGCCGGAGCGTGTCAAGGTTGAGGAAATCCTTTCGGAGTGCTTATTCTGTGAGAAGCCCATGAAGGGTAGGACTGTTAAGCAGAAGAACCGGAACACTCGCTTGCACATGTCCTCGGCACATCCCGAAATGGAAGTAACTGTTTAAGTCATGGCTGTAATCGTCGGGCAGACTCGCGAAGAACTTCGCAAATCTATAGGTCACAATCTCGGTGCAATACGTGTCGGGACTATGACTGGTTCTGGCTCGACCTCGACCGGCGTAGATGCGGAAATGCCTAACGCCGACGACCACGAGAACGGTAATCACATCGTCTTTACGTCTGGGACAAACGACGGGTCGATTCGGATTCAGACTTCATACGTCGGTTCTTCAACCACGTTTACTACTCGGGGAGATGTCCTAGCCGCTTCAACAGCGGACGGAGATACTTACGAGTCCTGGGACGAGGACATGCCTCCAGCGCGTGTCCACGACATGATTGACCGGGCTGTACGGACGATCACTCGGAAGGGTGCGCCTCCGTCTACAGACATCAGTTTGCACACCTACAGGGATCGCAGGAACTACGAGTTCCCAACGGCGTTTGTAGGCTTGCAGCATTTGAACTATCGCTCTTCGTATACGTGGACGTCGATTCATAACTGCAACACGGTCTTCGACGAGTTGGTAGACACTGACGTAACGGCCAGTGCCGACGGGGAAGACTACGCCAGTGGGAATAGCGCAAATAAGTTTGTGCTTGCTGCTGGACTGGGAGCAACGGACATCATTGCTTCCGACAACATTTCTTCGCTCGATCTGTCCGGGTACGACACGGTGGAGTTCTGGATCAAATCCACTGTTGCGCTAACTGCGGGACAGTTGCGTCTTCGCCTTTCGGCTTCGGCCTCTGCCGCAGCTACAACAGAAGAACTTGCCATACCTGCGACCTCCGCTGGTACGTGGACACGGCATCAGGTGGCTCTAGCAAACCCGCACAGCGACACAGCGATCATTTCTGTTGGATTGATACACACGTCAGATATCGGGGCCGCTACGGTATGGCTGGATGAGGTTCGGGCTTTCGTTGAAGACTCTTCTATATGGAGTCGAGTGAGCCGAGCGAACTACACGCGTGACAAAGACCGTCGAGAGTTGGTTCTAAACGGGACTGCTTACAACCAGACACGTTATTCTCTTCTCAAGATGGAAGGCTACAAAAAGCCGACCGCTTTAACGGCTGATTCATCTACCTGCGATGTTGAGCCTGAGTACCTGATTATGCGGACTACTGCATGGTTGATGCGTGCTCGTGGGAATCGTTACGCAGGGCGACGTGAAGCAGATCATCTTGAAGCAGAACGTCTTGAAGGTCTTGCAGAATTGTGGATGAGTCGTCAGCGTCTTCCACAAGGCACAATCTGGGTTGATGATTAACGCACGAGGTTTCTAATGGCAGTTGACTTCGGACGACTCAACATCAACTCAGCCGGGACTGCTGAGAAATTTTCGGGAGACCTTGCAGCGCAAGCTGTTATACGTGCTGGTTCTGTCGTCACTATGATTGAGTTCAGAGCACCGGCAGCAAACAGCGGGAACGTCTTTATCGGGAGACTCGGTAGAGATGGCAGTACCGCGACTGTTACGAGTTCCTACGGCATTACGTTAGTGCCAGGTGGCTCTCTTCAACTTCTCGATATCCATGAACGGTTCAGTAACTTTCAGGGAAACGCCGCAAGTACCAACGACGACATTGAGTGGGTAGCTGAGTTCACGTCTGGAAGGTCGATCAGTTAATGGCAGCGCGCATCATCCAAGACGGCGAGATCAGCATTAACGGTGAGCGTTATCAACTGGACGGTGATGTGTCGTGGTTCGATATCTCACAGCCTCCCGGTAAAGTCGTTATCGGGGATACGACCGACGCATCCAACCCGCTTGCTTCCACATGGGAAGTGACCGACCTCCGTGACGGTATCGGTATCAACGTCATGGACATCCGCACAGACGGCAACCGTGCGTGGTGGTCTACAGCGCAGCTTCGTCATCGAGGCCACCTCGTTCTGCCGATACAGGCAGTCACTACAGCAGCGGACTCAACCGTTGCCGACATAACCCTTCTTGCCGACTTCAAGAATCAAATCTATTCCTGCGTTGGAGTAAAGGTTCACGTCTACAGCAACGGTGCTGACTCGTGGGGATCGTCGGTTGTCACACTTAACAATGATGCGACCGATTGGACATCGGGGAAACTTTATCCAAGCGATACAGCGACGGATACGCTTGTTATTGCGACCGGATCAGAAGTCCATTACGCCACGGCTTCAGATACCTGGGCGTCGAACACGACCGACATCAAGTACGTGGTGTTCTGGAACGACTTCCTCTGGGGTATAGATGCAACAGGCCAGCTTTACTACACAGACGACCTGTCAGGCAGTTGGACGCCTGATGCGCTTTTGCCAGTGGACGGACAGGTTGTCACAGGCTTAGAGATTGCTCGTGGCCCAGATCGTGAGCAGCACATTTATGCCCACACACGAACAACCCTCTATGTTCACGACAACGTAAACACTCGCTTCGTTCCGACAGACCTTCAGCTTCCCTTCCATCCTCAAGGTGGAGATGGGCATGAAGTCTTTCGAGGCCAACTGTTCAACTCAGCCGGGAACGCTATCTACCGATTCCAGGCAGGTTCAGACCAGACTGTTGTAGACGTTGTAGGCCCGGACCTTGACGACGGACTGCCTGCAACCCGGCGTGGGGCTATCAGCCAACTTCTCAAGTCCCACAACGAGTTGCTTGCAGTTATTGATGCGACTACCGCAGTCAGTACGACTACTCTCGTGACACGCCCGTTCACAGGCGTCATGGCAATGGCCGGTGTGGGTTATTCCACGTTTGGCGTATCCAGAGGTCTTTCTCACATTCTTGGCTGGGACGGTCGAGGATGGGAAGTGAAGTGGGTATCTCCACAAGTAGGAAGAGCAATTTCTTCGGCTCTTGTGTCGAGTTCGTACAACGCTTATCGAATGTGGTGGGCGCACAACCAGCGTGTTTATTACATGCAACTTCCGGTTGACGTTATCAACCCGACACAGATATCGGAGCAGAACTACGACACGACTGCCGAGTTGGAAACTCCGTGGTTTGACGGCGGTGTAAGCAACCAGGACAAACTTGCGCTGTCGCTCTGGGTGGACTCTACGCACCCGAGTTCAGACGCTACTTTGAAGTTTGAGTATGCGATTGATCTTATCGAAAGTTACACCACGCTCGCGACCAAGACGGCGACTGGAGAGAGCGAATACACGCTTCCCTCGTCTTCTGATGTAACGGGTGTGACGAACAGGTACATCAAGTTCAGGGTTACGTGGACGCGTGACTCTACGGTCACAGCGACGCCTGACTTGCACAAGATGTTCTTGACCTATCGCAAGCGTGTTCCTGCGATCTTTGGTGTGCGTGCGCTTATCAAGGTTGAGCGAACGGTTGCCGGGGTTCCGCCTTCACAACAGGTCAAGAACCTGCTTGCTGCTCGATACTCGAATCCTCTTGTCGAGGTTACGTGGCGCAGCGACGACGGCACGAACAACCCGCAAAACTATTACATGGACGTTTTGAATCTTCAGGTTTCCGATAGAAGTGGGAATCTTGGGATACCGTCAAACCGTGTTCTCATCGAGTTTGGAGAACCCCGACAGAGTATTGACCGATGACGACGCAGCAAGAACGAGGACCGCAAGGAAGATTACTTCCTATTGTTCCCGATTCTTGGCCTGGGAGTGATCCTGAGTATTACGTTTATCGAGCGATTCTTCGTACAGGTCGGAAAGAAGGGGTAGACTTCCAGTACCAGACCAGCACATTCGGGGGCAGGACTCAACGAGGTGGGATTATTCCCGACTTTGTTATCTTTACTCCGAGAGTTGGGATCAACGTGCAGGGAGCGCGGTTTCACACGCCGCCGTTCGGAAGTCTTGCATTAGACCGGATGCAACGAGTTCAGCTAGAAAAGAGCGGACTCCGCATGGAGTTCATTTCGGAAAGAGAAGCGCAGCTACGTGCTGACGCAGCAGTTCGTGATGCTATCGCAGGAACGCGTGGCCGTGGACCGCTAGAAGCCCTTCGAGGAGTATAGAAATGGCCGAACCTACAACGGGTGTCCGGTTTGCAGGCGTACTAAGAGACGGTTCAGGCAACCTGATTACGTCAGGTGTCACCGCAAATAGTTACGACATCGGAACTACTACTCCGACAAGGGGAACTGAAGACTCTACCTTTACGAGCGGAAAGTTCGGTATTTCTGACTCCGGGTTCGGGCGATTTGACGTAAAGATTGTTAACGGGTCTGAGCAGATATGGTGGTCTTCACTCGCAGAAGTGCAAGTCACGTCACTCCAGGCACGGAACCCTACGACAGCGAGTGCTGCGCTAGAAGTTTTCTCAACAACCAGTGAAGCCTCGTCCCTTGTAGCGGTATTCGGCTTCCGTCCTTCTACTGAGTCCAGCGGGGCAGAGACCGCAGACACTCCTTCAGACGGCGACAAGGGTTACATCAACTTCGAGTTGTCGAATGACGCTACATCGAAAGAACAGTGGGTTGCTGGGCGGTTGGAATGGGAAGGTGTTGATGTCTCAAACGGAAGTGAGGACGGGCAGCTTAACCTCTGGACAATGGCTGCTGGCACGCTTGTCGAGGAACTGCATCTGAGTGGTGCTGCGCTATGGCCTGAAGCCGATGCCGGGTTAGACCTGGGTACTACAGCTCTCGGGTTTAACGACCTCCATCTGGGGTCAGGCGGTGTCGTCAACCTTGACGGTGGCGATGTAACGCTGACTCACTCTTCTGGCACGTTGACCTATGGCGGTGACGGTGCTGTCTCTGTGGCTTTCGGAGCCAACGTAGACCTTCAGTTCACAGGTGGTACTGGAACCAACGAGATTGTTCTAGCGAATGGGCTTGCTGATGCTCTAAGCATTACTGATGGGTCAGCCGATGTAATTGCAATCAGTACGGCAGGCGGGACTAACACCGTCGCTATTACAGGCGACCTAACTGTTAGCGGAACTATTGCTGCGGACACAGCGGCGGTGGCAACAACAGTCACGATTACTGACAACGAAGATACGGACGAAGCTAACGCGATTATCTTCACTTCCGGTGGTGATGTAGATGGCGGGAATATCGGTCTTGAATCCGATGGGACATTAAACTACAACCCCAGCACCGGGACTCTTACCTCTACGGTATTCGCGGGCAATCTTTCAGGTACGGTCTCAACTGGTACACAGGGGTCTATAACAGCCGCAGCTAACCTGGTAACGGTAGGCACTATTGGTAGTGGTACATGGCAGGGAACAGCGATTGCCTCTGCTTACATAGCTGCCGATGCCATCACCGGGGCCAAGATCGCTGACAATGCTATTGATAGCGAACATTACACAGACGGCTCTATTGATAACGCCCACATAGCCGACGATGCCATTGATAGTGAACACTATGCTGCTGGGTCTATCGACACCGCTCACATAGCAGATGACCAAGTAACTCTGGCAAAGATGGCGGGTCTCACTAGAGGCTCAATGATAATCGGGGACTCAAGCGGCAACCCTTCGGCATTGGTTAAAGGGTCTGCCAATTATGTTCTTACGTCTGACGGTACAGATATAGCTTGGGCTGCTGCTGCGGGTAGCAACGCCCACGACGGTGACACGACTATCGCTGACGGTTCTGGCCTCATCGTAGGCCACTCGGCATTTGACACTACTATGTGGGCTGCTTATGCGACACCTGAGTTTCAAGTTCTTGGGACTGCCGCAGACTCAGGGATTGGGGCGGTTCGATATAGTGCTGACGCATTTGGCCCGATGATCGGCATGGGCAAGAGTCGGCACGCTGATCTGGCCGGGAACACTATCGTTGCAGATAACGACATTCTCGGGAAGCTGATCTGGTTCGGAGCAGACGGAAATGCGGCAGCTACTATCGGTGCAGAGGTCTTCGCTCGTGTAAACGGGACTCCCGGTAATGGAGATATGCCGACTGAGTTGGTGTTCGCTACGACAGCGGACGGAGCATCAGCGGCTACTGAGCGGCTGCTGATCGACGCTGCT
>TARA_R110002126_G_scaffold10840_7_pt1 | contig 11707 bp, 10 predicted proteins | sample TARA_R110002126 | Tara Oceans TARA_R110002126 (sample SAMEA4397536) | marine metagenome | biome: Polar Biome; feature: [DCM] deep chlorophyll maximum layer (ENVO:01000326); material: water (ENVO:00002006), including particulate matter (ENVO:01000060) such as... | depth 30 m
CGCACAAGTGCATGAAGCCGTTACCAGCGACCCGACAGGCGAAGATCTGTGCAAGCTGGGTATTCTGTACTCAACTGGCCAGGGCGGCGAAGTCGATTATGTCGAAGCCCATAAATGGTTCAATCTCGCGGCCCTGATGGGCTCCGAGCCGGCGAAATATTATCGCCAGGAAATCTCCGACCAGATGTCGACGTTCGAAGTCGCCAGCGCGCAGCGTGCCGCTCGCGAATGGCTCTCGACGCGCCACTAGTCATGCCACCAGACTGTCTGAAGGGTCGGCGGGTGAAACCCATCCGCTGACCGCCCCGACAGTTTACCGGCGTGGCGGATGGCCTGGGGTTCGGGCCGGATGTCCCGAGGCGTCAGTTATTATTGATCGCGTTGGCGATTGCGTAGGACATGGCCTGGTCGAGCGGCAGGATCGAATTCACATATTGCTCGATGAAGACATTGATCTCGGCCACTGTGGTCCGGGGCACGAAGACAATATCATTGCGGCGCAGCTGCAGCGCGTCGGCGCCATCGCGTCCGCGTAGTGCGTCACGCAGATTGACCGTGCGCAGCATCAGGCCGCCGCCGGCTCCACGGCGCAGGATCGCGACCTCGCGCGATGCCGTATCGCGAAACCCGCCCGCCAGCATCACCGCCTCAAGCGCCCCGATCGGGCTGGGCAGGGCGATCAGGCCGGGCGAATTGACCTCTCCACCGACGATAATATTCTGTGGCCCGAGCGTGGCGCGGCGCACTTCGACGATTGGCGAGACCAGGACATTGCGTGCATAGGCGTCAGCGATGACGGTCGCGATCTCGTAATCGGTCTTGTTGGCGACCATCACATTCGCGAGCATGGGAAGATTGATGCGGCCATCAGGGCCGATCTCGGCCGTGCTCGACAATTCCGGTGCCGAATGCACAGTGACATCGACGCTGTCGCCCGGAAAGAAGCGGTATTCCGGGTCGCTATCCTGCCAGGCAAGGAAATGTTGCCCGCCCCATTGCGCGGCGTCAGCCGCCGGCGCAGGCGCCCGGGTGGCACAGGCACCGAGGCCGAATGAAGCCGCAAGGCACAGGCCCAGACTGATCGCACGCATAATTATCCCTCGGATTCGCTGACGAGCTGATTTCAGACCCGTTTGGATAAGAAAAAATTAAGCGCGACGAGGCCTTTATGGAGGCATGACACGTGATCAGGATATTGCTGGCTCGACCGAGGGCCGGGTGACCGGGCTTGGCTCGGGTGCCCGCGGTGATCTTGACCTGTTCGATGTTATTGCCCTGGCATGGTCGGAGAAGGGTTTTATCGCCCTGATTTTCGCGCTTGTGTTTGCCGTCGGGGTGGCGCTCTCGCTGACCATGCTCAAGCCGAGCTACGAGGCGCGCTCGAGCCTGATGATTCTCCAGGATGACAATCCAACGCCGGCCACGGCCGGTTCCGGTGGTGCGTTTACGCTTGCCCAGGTGATGCAGTCGGAGAGCCAGTTGCTCAGCTCGGCGACGGTTCTGCGGCGGGCCCTGGCCGAAATAGGCCCGGATATGGTGCTCGGTACCGGTGCGGGCGGCGATGCCGGGACTTCGGCCCTGCGCGCCATGTCCAATTCCTTCTCGCTGTCACGTGAACCCAATTCAACCGCGATCAATGCCAGCTATACCGCGGACACCGCTGAGCGTTCGGCCCTGGTCCTGAATGCGATCATCGACGCCTATCTGGACTATCGTGAGGAAGTCCTGATCGAAACCGGTGTGCGCGGCCTGTCCGTCCGGCGCGAACAGGCCAATGCCGCCGTCGAGGAAGCCCAGGCAGCGCGGGATGCTTTCCTGTTGCGCCATGATTTGTCGAATTTCGAGATTGAACAACAGACCACCGATGCGCTCGTTGGAAATCTGACCGACCGGGTCAATACGTCCAGCGCCAACCGGGACTCCGCACTTGCCGGCGCCCTGGCGATACGCGAACGCCTTCGCAGTGTTCCGGAGAACATTGAACTTTATGTCGAAAATGGCGTCGATGCGGTTCTGCTTGATCGCCAGTCCGAGCGCGCGAGGCTGTTGGCCCGTTATCAGCCCGGCGCCCCGGCCGTTATTGCTCTGGACCGCGAGATCGCGGCGATCGAGGCCTTTCTGGCCAGCGGCGCTTCAGATGGGCGTGGCCAGAGCCGCACGGGACCCAATCCGGTCCGGCAATCGCTCGAGACCGATCTGGCGACCCGCGAGGCCAATGCCCGGGCCGAAGCGTCCATGCTGGCCGCGCTGGAGCAGCAATTGCGCGTCAATCGCGATGAGGCCGCCCGCCTGCGCCAGCTCGAGCCGGAATTTACCCGGCTTGAACAAAATGTGGTGGCCGCCGAGGAAGCCGCCGCGATCGTCGCCGGGCAGGAAGCAACCGCGTCGGCCCGCCGTTCCTCGACTTTGGGCGGTGCGGATGCGGTCCGCCTGATTGACCGCGCCATGCCGCCCTTGCAGGCCAAGTCGATGAAGAAGCTGGGCCTGATCGCGGCCTTCGTGCTGGCCGCCGGCGTCGCGTTGTTCGCCGGGCTGATGCGCGGTTATTGGCGTGTCTATATCGCCGCCGGCGGGATGCCCGCGACGCGCGCTGCGCCGCAAACCCGGCCCGCAGCCACTCCTGAGCCCGAGGCCGTGGCTCCGCGCCATCCGGCCAATGACTTGCCGGCTGATATTCCGATCCTGGCGCGCGTCGCAGAACGCACCGCGTAAGCAGCGCGTTAACCGTGTTGGCCGCAATCTGATGCGATTGCCAATGGAATCAGGCCGGACGCGACCCCGCTCATGAATTTGACAGCCGAATTGTCCCAGCTGATTGATCAGCTTGAACCGATCGCCCGGCCGGGTGGACAGGGCCGTGCCCTGATGGTGATGGGCTCACGCCCCGGCGCCGGTGCCTCCACGGTGGCACGTGAACTGGCCCGGCTGGCGGCCTTGCGCTCGCAGCGCGGTGTCTGGCTCTACGATCTCGATTTCGCCGCAAATGCGCAATCGCGCGCCGCCCGTGTTCAGGGCCCGGCGTTTGATGCGGCGCTGGGACGCGACCCGTTCTGGGCGCTCCAGACCGGCAATGGCCGGGCGCGCATCGTCGCGCGCCAGTCGGTCGTCGCCAATCTTTTCGTGACCGAGTTGCAGACTGAGCCGGGTGCGCTCCAGGGCGTGGCCCTGCGCGCGGCGCCCGATTACTGGACAGCCGTGCGCCAGTCGATTGATCTGGCGATCATTGATGCGCCGAGCCAGTCCACCGCACCGCTCAACCTGGCCGCCGATCTCGATGGCGTGATCCTGGTGGCCGATGCGCGCGATCCCAATGGAGCCGGTTTGCTGGCGCGGCGCGCCGCGATCGAGGCGAGGGGCGGTGTCGTGGCCGGCCTGATCCTCAACCGGACGGAACCTATCCAGAGCGCAGCATGAGCCCGATCGCCGCCCGCGAACCTCTCTTTCTGAGCGTGTTGCGGCAGGCGCCCGGATTGCGCTCGGTGCGCGTCGTCGAGGCCGGATTTACGGTTCTCGGACTGTTTCTCTTCTCCCAGGCCTTGATCGGGCCGTTGTTTGCGCCGTCCGGTAGCGAGGAAACATCGGTTATTCTGCGGCTGATGTGGTTGCCGGTCTATGCGGTCACCCTTGTTCTGATGCTGGCACGGCCGGGGCCGATCTTGCGAACCCTGAGCGGCAATGTCCTGATCCTGCTCCTGGTCGGTCTGATGGCTGTGTCGGTGCTGTGGTCGGTCGCGCCGGACGTGACGGTCAGGCGGTCCTTCGCCCTGGCGATGAGCACTTGTTTCGGCCTCTGGATGGCATCGCGCTGGAGCTGGCGCGAGATGATCCTGTTGATCGCCTCGACCTTCGTATTGCTGGCGCTGGCCAGTGCAATGATGGCCCTGGCTGTCCCTTCAATGGGGGTCGACCATGAGGTTCATTTTGGCGCCTGGAAGGGTGTGTTCTGGGAGAAAAACACGCTCGGCGCAGTGATGGCCTGGGGCGCTGTCAGCGGCTATGCCGCCAGTCGGGTCGATCCGAAACACTGGCTTTTCTGGATGGGATGCGCGGTGATGTGCGTCGCTCTCGTCCTGCTCTCCACTTCCAAGACAGCCCTCTTGTCCTGCCTGCTCGGAACCGGCATCGCAGTCGGGATCGCCCTGTGCCGGCGCGGTTTCGGCTTTGCGTCCCTGATGATGTTTCTGGGTCTGACGGGCGGCATCACCATTGGGATGATCCTGCTGGTCGCACCGGTTGAGGCGCTGCAGGCGCTTGGCCGCGACGCGACGCTGACGGGGCGGACCGATATCTGGGGTGTCCTGATCGAGGAAATCCGCAGCGTGCCCTGGACCGGCTATGGCTATCGGGCTTTCTGGGTCGCCGATAACGGGCCGGTCTTCTGGGTTCGCCAGGCGACGAACTGGGATGTGCCCACGGCCCATAATGGCTGGATCGAGATCGCATTGGCGATCGGCATACCCGGCGTAATTCTGACCGCCCTGGTCTATCTGCAGGCCTTCCTGCGCGGGATCGGACGGATATTCCGCGGCCCGGAAACCTATTGGGCGCTGGCCTTTGTCGCCATGCTTTTTCTGGTCAGCATCAGCGAGAGCAATCTGGTACAGCAGAACTCGCTGGGCTGGGTCCTGTTCGTGGCAACCTCCGCCAAACTGGCCGAGCGACGCGCCCGGTCGGCGAGCCCTTAGGCCTGCCCGGTCCGGATCCTATCCAGACCGGTCCCCGCACTCACACCATTGCCTGTCAGGCGGCCGCGCTTCCGGCGTCCTGCGCTGCGGCTGTGCCGGACTGGCCATAGAATTTGGGCTCCAGCCCTTTAAACCAGAACACTTTGCCCGCGCCTTGTACGGCCTTGTCGAGCGCCTTGACCGCAAAGGCCCGGCGCAGCGGAAGGCTCAGCAGGGCGAGCGGCGCGAAGACCAGGATCTGGCCAAGGCCGACAGCCATCCAGAACGCGATCCCGGCCCGATTGACGGCGTCAGTCCGGGCGCAGTTCTGCGTTGCGCCCTGGCCAAAGGCGAAGCTGCGCGAGAGCAGGTGTGACCAGTTGGTCCGCGCCTCGCCGACCACTTCGACGGCCTTGGCGCGCGCCGACCAGCCAAAGCGGGCTCCCTGCGCGGCGAGCAGGGCGAAGAAGGCGTCATCCTCGCCGCCTATCTGGTTGAGCGCCGGATCGAAGGGCTGATCGGGAAGGTTGAAGGCCTCGCGATCAATCAGGGAATTGCCACTGCCGAAGGGCTCCTCGAGGAGGGTGTCCGTGGCCGGGCCGGTGCGCGAATAGAGGCGCGTGGCGAGCTGACCAGGCAGGCTCGCCGGTGCGCTGACTTCGGCGCGCAAGGGACCGAAAACCACGTCTGCTTCGAGCGTGCGGGCGGTGTCCATCAGGGCTTTGAGCCAGTCAACGCTGGCGACTTCGTCATCATCGAGCAGGGCGATAAAGCGACCGCTGGCGGCGGCAAAGCCGGCATTGCGGGCATTGGAAACCCCCGGCCGTGGCTCGTGCACATAGGTGACCGGGCAACGCGCGACGGCATTGGCATTGGCGGCAATCGCGCGTGCGGACGCCTCCGGCGAATTGTCGACGATGATGATTTCATCGGGCCGGTGCGATTGCGCCAGCACGCTCTGGACAGCCACGCGCAGGCCTTCCGGCCGGCGAAAAGTCGGGATCATCACGGAAATACTCATGCGTGGTCTCCAATCTCTGCCATCGCTGCGGCAACCGTCAGCACGCGGGCGCCACTGCGCTCGACAGCGCCGCAAACCCACTCGAGCTGGGCGGGCGTACAGCCCCACTGGGTTGGTTCGTCCTGCACATCATGCAGGTAGAAGATCAGCCATCCCGGATGTTCGACCAGGCCTTCAGCCGCGTCGACCGCACGGGCAATGCCGGCCTCTCCGCCATCGACGGGAACCGATTTGAGCAGGCTGCGATCGCTCATGCCGCGATTAATCGCGGCGTGGACGCCTCGCAGCGAGGTGAAACGCTTCGCCAGCAAGCGCTTGGCGGCAGGCGTTGTCTCGCCATAGGGATAAGCGAAGCTGTCCAGCTTGCCGTCATATCCGAGCGCGCGCAGGGCCTGGTGATTGCGTTCGATATCGGCCAGCAGTGCATCGGCGCCGACGCGCGAGCCGTCGATATGGGTATGGGTGTGACAGCCAATTTCATGACCCGCCGCGACAAGGCGTTGCAGGTCGCCGGCATCGAACATGGCACCGTGATGGGTGCATGTCCCGGCATAGCCGGCCGAGGCGTAATAAGTGCCACGCCAGCCATGGTTTTCCAGGATCGCGGCACCGCTCAAGGCGGCGGATTTCGGGAAATCATCGAAGCTGAAGCTGACGATGGCATGGTCGAGATCGACGCTCAGCGGTGCGCGCGCAGCGAGTCGCGCCCAGCGACGGTTCAGCTTGGAGACCAGGCCTCCACCAGGATTATAGGGCGTGTCCATCAGATCGCCTCCGCGGCCCAGCTGGCGCGCCAGAGTTTGAGCGCCGCGGTGCGCAGCCGCACCGGCAGGCCCTGGCTATTGGCCAGCCGCGCCCACAAACCCCGAAACAGGGCCTGGAAGGGGATGATGCCGAGCGTGCGCGCGGCGCGGGCGCCGGGCAGCACCGCCAGATGCGGGTGTTTTTCCAGCAGCCGTGCATAATTGACGGCGCCATCGCGGAATTTCTGCAGCAGGGATTCGCTGGTCTGCAAGCCGGCATGGCTGGCCGGATTGTCAAAATGGATCAGATTATGGTTGCGCGCCGCACGCACGGCCCAGTCAACATCCTCAAAGCCCCAGCCGGTGAAGCCGGTGTCGAACGGTACGCCGCGCATCACACTGGCGCGCACCAGAAGATTGCTCGAGCAATAGGCGGTGGGGCCGATCAGGGCGCGAGCCGCCGCGTCTTTTTCGTCGCTGGTGCGGGCGAGGACTGCGTGCAGATGATAACGCCGGTCTTCAGGCTCGGCCGTCTCATAGCCGCCGAAGGCCGCGTCGAAATCATCCAGCTCGATGCGCTCGAGATAGGCATCGAGAAAGCCGTCATCGCCCGGCTGCATGTCGGCATCGAGGTAGAGCAGCCAACGGCCGCGTGCCTGGCGGGCCAGCAGATTGCGTCCAGCCGAGCGGCCAATATTTTCTGCCGCAGTCAGGAGCCGGGCCGGGGCGCTCAGCGCCCGGACTGTGCGCGATACGGCTTCGTTGAGACCCGGATCGGGACAGCCGTCATCGAGCAGAAGGATCTCGATATCGCGGCGCACGCCGATCAACGGGTTGAGCGCGGCGGCGAGGGCCGTCGGATCATCACCATAGAAGGGCACCAGAATGGACAGGACGCTAGGGTCGGATCGCTGCCAGGCGGTATTGGCCAGTTCGCTAAATGACGTCTGTGTTGTGTCGGTCATGATGGGGCCCCCGCCGGTTTCATCAGTGCACGTGCATCGGCCAGCCAGCTGCGGCAGTCCGCGATATTGAAAGCCAGCGCGCTGGCGACATAGACAATCGCGCCGGTCATCGCCTGGGCGACAAGCATCAACCATGCCGAACCGAGGACCGGCAGCGCGTAGACAGCCGCTGCCATGATCCCGGTCGCCGCAGCGGCCTTGATCCAGTCAGTCCAGGGCAGGGGCAGCGGGAAATGTTTGCGGCCCAGCCAGGCGCAGATGAGCAGGGCAATGAAATAGGCGATCACGGTCGCGGCTGCGGCTCCGGCAATGCCAAACATCGGTATGAAGACCAGGTTGAGCCCGAGATTGAGCACGGCCGCCCCCGCCATGATGGCAGCCATGCTGGCGGTGCGGCGCTTCAACGTGAAGGCTTCGTGGAAATAATAGGTCATCATTCCCTTCATCAGGCCCGACAGGGCAATCCAGGGCATGATAAGGGCGGCCTGTTCGCGTAGGCTCTCACCAATGATGATCGTGGTCAGCGGCACGGCGACCAATGCCAGCCCGGCGGCGGCCGGGAAGGCGATCAGGGCCATCAACCCGGCCGCACGGCCGGCCACGTCGCGGGCGGCTTCGGGGCCCTGGCTTTCCAGCGCCTTGATCGTTAGCGGCCAGACGGCGGCGCCAAACCAGATGAAAATGACATCGAGCAGCCGGTCGGCGAGACCGTAACCGGCCGCATACATGCCGACCGCGCCCTGGCCGAGGAAGGCGGCGATCAGGAATCGGTCGCCCACCGAGAGCAACTCCTCAAACACGAGCGACGCCGAGACCGGCGCGCCATAGCGGGCATAGACCTGGGCGCGCACGATCTGGCGCCGGCCCCGGGCGGCGCGGCGCAGCATGACAGGCAGGTCGACGATCAGGGCGATCGCGGCGGCGATGGCCGAGCCCATGAAAATCCCGGCAGCCCCGAGGTCCGTCGTGAAAATAATCCCGACGCCAATGATAAAGCCGCCCATCAGATAACCGGCCTCCAGAGCGGAGAAGCGCGCGACCTCGCCAGCCGCCCGATGCGTCACCAGACCGATCTGCATCAGGGCGCGCAGCAGCAGCGCCATGGCCGCGAAAGCCAGAACGGTTTTCAGACGCGCATCGAACGGCAGAAAAACCAGCGCCGCGACAATCAAGACTGTGCCGGCCAGCGCCATCATCAGGAACAGGCCATAGGCCGTGGCCAGATGGTCGCCGAGGCGGCGGCGCGCTTCAGCGCGGGCGTGGAAACGGGCGATCGCGGCTTCCAGCCAGGTGAATGTCGTGATGTGAAACAGCGAGAGGGCGGCCAGCGCCAGCGCGTACTGACCATAATCATCCGCCGATAACAGACGTGTGAAAATCGCCACGCCGCCGAAGCCGACAATCACCTGGGTCAGTTGTACGGGAAGATATCCCAGAAGATGCCGTCCAAGCATGAAACGCTCCGCTCGCCTGTAACGCGAAGCTTGCAAGATGAGTGCCGCGTGAAAGGGGATTGTCGCGGCTTTCGCACGCGTTCACCCCGCGATAAGGGCTGGTGCGGTATCAAGGCTATGGCGACGGTCCAGCGGGGCCGGAAGTACAAGCGGAATCAAGTCTATGGATATTGGATCAAAACGACCCAGTGAATTGTCTCCCGCCGAGAAACAGGCCTGGAGGGCTTTTGTCGCGGCCGATGAGGCGCTGGCCAGTCCGTATTTCGCGTTTGAATTCGCGGAATGCTGTGAAGAGGCCCGCGATGACACGCGTGTGCTTGTGATACGCAAGGCGGGACAGATCATTGGATTTCTACCCCTGCACACGGGCAAGCTGGGCTATGCGCGGCCGCTGGCGGGGCCGATGGGTGATGTGCAGGGACTGATTCTCGAGCCGGGTGTCGACATCGATTTGCGAGCCGTGCTGCGGCGGGCGGGCCTTCCGCTGTTTGCCTTTCATTCCGCATTGGCGAGCCAGAAAGTCTTCCACGATAATGCCGACGAATTCCGCGGCTCATGGATGATTGATCTCTCCGAGGGATTCGACGCCTGGGAAGAGCGCCGCGGCCAGGTCGTTCCCAAGGCCATGCGGACCTTGCGCTCTCGCCGCCGCAAGCTGGACGAGCTGGAGGGCGGCCATCGCTATGTGATGGAAGACAGCAATCCGGAAGTCTTCGACCGGATGCTCGAATGGAAGCGGCAACAATACGACTCAACCCATGTTTTCAACGTGTTTTCCGTTGACTGGACCCGCGATCTCCTCAAAGCCGTGCTGCGCCGCAAGGGCGAGTTTTTCTCGGGCAGTTGTTCATCGCTCTATGTCGGTGATGAGCTGGTGTCGGTCCATATCGGGATGGAGAGCGACCGGCTCTCGCATTACTGGTTTCCGGCCTATCACGCCGATTATGCCCGCTTGAGCGCCGGTGTGCTCCTGCTCACCGAGGCCGCGCGTGCGGCGGCCGCCAAGGGACATCTGGCAGTCGAGCTCGGTCCGGGCGATTTTCAGTTCAAGCGCGATCTGTCGAGTTTTCAGGTCGGTCTGGCGAGCGGTTGTATCGCCCACAAGTCATTGCTGTGCGCAACCCGCGATGCTGGCCAGGCGCTGACCCGGGCTGCGGAATCCTCACCGCTTGGCCCGATCCGGCACTGGCCGGGCAAGCTGATGCGCAAGATTGACCGGCTCAGCGGGTTCTACGCGCTGTGACCGGCCCGAGCCGCCGATCTCTCATCGCCGCTGCCGGGCTCGCTTCGCTCGGTCTGCCCGGGTGCGCCCGGGCCCGGACCAATCGGCTGGAATTATGGAATAACCATACCGGGCCGCATTTGCGCGGGGCTGTGCTGGCGCAAAGACGGGTCTTTCCTGAACTCGATGGCCCGGAATTTCTCGGCTCCGGAGCGGTCGGCGTCCCGGTCACCGATGCATCCCTGCGTGAGCTCGCTGCCAGCGGTGCCAATCTGGTTGTCCTGTCCCATCCCGGGACGGTCGCCGAATGGGCACCCTATGTGCCCGATCTGGCGGTTGAGGATCATCTCAACGACATGGTTCGGCGCTGCGAACTGGCCGGCCTGTATGTCGTGATCGGGTTTCGCACCGGGCCCGGGCGCAGCGAATTCACCTTCCATCGCGGCGGCGCCGATGGCTGGTTTCCCGCTTCAATGATCAATGATGATGTCTGGGTCTCGACCGAGGCCCAGGATGGCTGGGACATGATGTGGCGGCGCACGGCAAGCCGTTTTCGCGACCGCGCCAATGTCGCCGGCTATCTCCTGATGGTCGAGCCGAATGCCAACCAGGCCGCGCCGGGACCCGATGGCGGCGATCTCGATCAATGGGACCCGGCTCTCCTGGCGCAACAGGTCGCCGGCACCCCGGCCGACTGGCCGGCCCTGGCCCGGCGCCTGGCCGCGGTTATCCGCGAGCATGACACTGACACGCCCATCCTGATCAATCCGGACGGTTACGGGCATAGCAGTTTTGCCGGTCTGCTGGACCTCAACAGTGCGCCGGGCCTGGTGCTGGCCCTGCATGATTACTCACCGCGCGCCTATACACACCAGGGTCGCGGCGCCAATCTCGGCTTCGATCGCGGCGAGGCTGAATTCATGCCGCCTGACGCTGCGCGGTGGATGATGGGTGAGTTCGGGGTCGCACGCTGGGCGCCTGATGCGCCGCGCTATCTGCGCCGGCGGGCAGCGTCGCTGGAGCGCGCCGGAGCGGGCTGGGCGATGTTTCGCTGGGATAGCGGCTGGCGCCTCTATGAGGACCGCGAAAACATGTTCAATCCGGTTTACGGCGCCGATCCTGACGCGGTCAGCCCGGCGGCGGATGCGCCCATGTTGACGGCATTGCAGGATTTGTGGCGCCGCAACCGGATGCGCCCGCAATCACTGTTGCGGCGCTAGGCTGCCCCGTTTTCGCCGGGTCATACCGTGCAGGCGGCCACCCTTATCCATCGTCGCGCATTCGCTCTCGCCGCAACTGGACGGCGCCAGCCCGGTCAGACGCTAGCGAATATTGAGTTTGTCGCCGAGCAGGGCAGGCAGGGTCCGCAGCATGATCATCAGGTCGAACCAGAAATCGGCGCGCGCAATATAATCGACATCCCACTGGATCCGCTCGCGTGCGGCTTCCGGTGAATGCAGGGGCCCACGCGAGCCATTGACCTGGGCCCAGCCGGTAATGCCCGGCTTGACGCGGTGACGGTGGGCATATTCGGCCACCAGTTTGGAGGTCTCGGTGCCGCCCGTGCGCATGCCCGGAGCGTGCGGACGCGGACCGACCAGCGACATCTCGCCGCCGAGCACATTCCACAATTGCGGC
>TARA_R110002126_G_scaffold238949_5_pt1 | contig 11689 bp, 10 predicted proteins | sample TARA_R110002126 | Tara Oceans TARA_R110002126 (sample SAMEA4397536) | marine metagenome | biome: Polar Biome; feature: [DCM] deep chlorophyll maximum layer (ENVO:01000326); material: water (ENVO:00002006), including particulate matter (ENVO:01000060) such as... | depth 30 m
GAACGCTAGCATCATATCCCCGTCAAAACGCCTTGGCCGTAGCTTTGCGTGAAATTGGTCGTATCAAGCGCACCTTATTCATCGCGCGATGGCTGACAGATAGTGACCTTCAGCGTCGGGCGCAGATCGGGTTGAACAAAGGTGAGGCTCACCACGCCCTCAAAAATGCCCTGCGCATCGGTCGACAAGGTGAAATCCGTGACCGGTCAAGCCAAGCACAAGGATATCGGATCGCTGGGCTCAACCTGCTGGCAACCATCATCATTTACTGGAACACGAAACAGCTTGGAAAAATCATCGCCAAACGCAGACAGGCAGGGATTTCTGATCCAGAAGACCTGCTCTGCCATATCTCTCCGCTCGGATGGGGCCACATTTTGATCACCGGCGAATACAGGTGGCCCAAAAAAATTCTCAAAAGCCCTTAGCGTACGATTCCGCCCCTATCCGCAACTGACCCCAACAAGGCGCTCTCATCAAGAACCTCATGGCCCACTACGGTCTCTCAAAGGCCACCATCTATCGATATCTCGGAACAAAAAACGCCTGAAGGCAACTTCGGGCCTCAGATTCCCCTTAGCGCCCTATTCTGCACTCTCCGGCATCAGACCCCTTACTTATATTCGATCAAGCGCCCTTGTCTGCCGCTGAGCCGGTTTTTGAGGTATTCCAGAACCCCCAGCCCTTCGGCAAACTTGCCCAGCGTCAGGAACAAAGCCTGCGTGGGACCGGTGCGCCGGGACAGGCGCAACAGTTGAAGCGGATAGATCCCGAACCCCAAAAGCGCCCAAGGCCCTAAAACCAGTGCTGCAATTATCACAGCAACCGGGATAGCCAGCCCCCAGATTACGGCCCGTCTGGTTTCGGTCACAAAATGCCGCTCAGGGGGGGCGCCGTGCAGGGCGGCTCCTTCGGCATAGGCGTGACCGGCACGGCGGGTGCGTTTCCACCACTGGCCAAAGCGTGTCATGGCCGCGTCATGCAGGGTCATTTCCGCGTCCAGCCGCCAGATCTTCCAGCCCTTGGCCCGCAGGCGCACACACATCTCCGGCTCTTCGCCTGCAATCAGGGTCGGGTTATAGCCGCCAATCTGTTGCAGGGCATCGGTGCGCATCAACGCATCTCCGCCGCACGCCCGCGCAAGGCCAATGGGCGTATCCCATTCGGCGTCGCAGAGCGCGTTGTAAACCGAGGCCTCGGGATGCTGTTCGCGGCGGCGTCCGCACACCACGGCGACTTCGGGATGGTTGTCCAGAAAGGCGGTTGCCATGGGCAGCCAGTCGGGTTGCAAGGCGCAATCGCCATCCAGAAACTGGATGTAATCGGGCAAGGCTCCGGGGGGGCTGCTCTTGATCAGGTGCGCCGTACCGGCATTGCGGGCACGCGCAGCGGTAAAGGGTTTTGCCATATCCAGGCTGACAACGCCTGCGCCAGCGGCCTGTGCTGCGGCAATGCTGTCATCGGTCGAGCCGCTGTCGACATAGACCACCTGTGCCACATGCGGCGCGATCGCCGCCAGCGCGCGCACCAGCCGTGCGCCTTCGTTGCGTCCGATCAGAACGGCACCGACGCGCGCCACCTCAAAGGCCCCCGAGAGGTTTCTGGCGGATCAGGCGGGCCGGAACCCCGCCCATGATCGCGCCGGGTGGCACTGTTTTTGTCACCACAGCATTGGCTCCGATCACGGCATCATCTCCGATGGCAAGTTTGCCGACGATCACGGCGCCGGCGCCGATCTCGACCCTGTTGCCGATCACCGGACGGGCGGTCATGTCATCAAGCCCTGCAATCCCGAAGGTCGTGTTCTGACGGATGATAACGTCATCTCCGATAGCCTGCGCCACAAGGATCATGCCGCCGAAATGGTCCAGCCGCACGCGCCGCCCGACCCGCACGGTATAGGGCAATTGTATGCCGCACAGCCATTGGCACATCTTGTACATCACCCTGTAAATGGGGGTCAGCAGCACCCGCAGCAAACGCGGCTGCCCCATGCGCCAATTGCCGAAGCGGTGCCAGAACAGGGCCCAGAAACCTTGGGAAAAGGCATCGGAATCGTTGGTGCGGTAATCCTCGGCGACCAGTGCACGGAACCCGATGCCTGAGGGGTTGCAATCAAAACGGCCCTCGTTCGGCTCGAAAAGAGCAGGATCGGGCATGCCTTTTTGCGAAGCGGGGGCGGTGGTCCCCACGGGGTGGGCATCACTCATAGGGGATTGCCTTCAGGCCGATCAGGGGGCGCATGGCCACGGCTGTGAAATCTCCGAAAAACCGCAAGGGGGCGGCGGGCTGTTTGCCGCGCAGCCGGGCGATAACGTGGTTCAGGGCCGCCCCTGTTATCCACGACAGCCCTGCGGCGATGGCATAGGTGCGCCCGTGGGTCTTGAGAAAATAATACTGCCACGAGGCGTACCAGTAGGCCGGTTTGCGCCGCCGCTTGGTCTCGCCGCTTTTGACTTGGGTCGAGGCGCCTTCGGCATGCAGCACATGGGCCTCGGCGACATACCACGTCTGCCAACCGGCGCGTGCGATCTGGTGCATCAACTCGACTTCTTCATAGTACAAAAAGAACCCCGGATCGAAATTGCCGACTTTGCGCAGCACGTCGAACCGCGCCATGACCGCAGCACCTGCGACCCAATCGACCGGTGTGGTTTCAAGGTCGGGCGCAAGTGGCACTTGCCGGCTTGCCAGCATCCGGGTCACGGGGCCAAAGTTGAGGGCGGCGGAAAACTCGCTGGGGACCGAGGGAAACCGGAAGGCGGCTGTCACCGGAACATTGCCCGGTTTCGAGATGCGCGCCCCTGCGACAGCGGCCTTCGGATGGGTGTCGAGAAAATTGGCCAGAACGGCGATTGCCTCGTTTTCAAGCTGTGCATCGGGGTTGAGCAGGAACACGAAGTCCGGCGGATCGGCGCGGATGGCCAAAGCCTCCAGCACAAGGTTGTTGCCGCGTCCGAAACCGTGATTGGTATCTTCCATATAAAGCGTCACCCGGTCGCCCCAACCGTGCTCTTGTGCGGCGCGTTCGATGGTGCGCGCTCCGCCGTCCGGCGAGGCATTGTCTACCAGATGAACCTCGACGGGGTGCCCGCCATGGCTGCGCGACAGAACGCTTTGTGCCGCTATGATGCTCAGCTCTGCAGCGTTGTAATTGACGATGATCACACAGATCCGGGAAAGGGTCATGAAGGGGCCTTGCGGGAGGTTTTGGGAGAGGAGCCTGTGGGGGCGGGTGGCGTGCCTCCACGGGTATGGGTTACTGCATAGCGGCTCAGAGGGGCGGAACGCCTCGGGCTGGGGTCGCGGGCGACAGGGGTCGCTCCCAATCCGTGACTTCGGCTGTGCCGGGTTTTTGACCGGCTCTTTTTTCGCTCGACAACGGCTTCGGTTCGCAACTCCATACGCCCCAACAAGGCTCCGGCGATCAGCCATGTTACCGGCGTCAGGGACGAGTTTGGAAGCAGATCGACGAGATTAGCCGCAAGCATAAGCGCCAAAATGGCCGTTTCCGGTTTTACGTTGAGTTTCGAGTATTGTGCCGACATCAGGATCAAGGGCAGCGTCAGCAGCCCGAAGGTCGCGATATATCTGGCCCAGCCCCCCTGTCCGAAAATAATCACCCACATGCCATCGGTAGCGCTGATATCTTTGCCGAATTCATTGAAAATCCGTGAGCGCCCCCAGGAGCCCCAACCGGCAATCGGTTTTTCTGCAGCACGCGCTAGAAGCAGGTCTTCGTTGGTGAACCGGAAGGTCAGGGATTTGGCCCGCTCGGTGCTGATACTCTGTACAGCCTGCTCGATCCGTTCGACCGGCACAAGATCGGCGCTGCGCAACATCGGATAGACCAGCACAATCGCGGCCAGCACCCCCGCGATCATCATTTGCCGTTTCGGGGCCATCCACAGGACCACCGGAGCCAAAATCAGCATGAGCGCAAAAGCACCAAGTGTCTTGCTCAGGAGTGATACGATCACAATCCAGCACACCAGAAAGAACCATTTCAGGCTGGGGTCGTATTTGATATTTGCCTGACCTGACAGACGCTTCCAGATTGAAAGACACGCCAGCGTCGCCATCGTAAAGAAAATCCCCAGCTGCAGGCCATGCTCCAGAAAAACAAGCGGGCGATAGCCGCCTGCGCGCACGTGTTGGGCAAAGCTATGCGGGAAATAGCCATAGATCCAGACATTCAACTGGGGTGACAGACGGATTTCGATCACCGCAGGTATCGTGTAACACAGGCCTGCGATCGCAATGATCTTCAGTAACACATTGTGACTCTCGGACGTTGCCAGAAACCGTCGCCCCAACAGGAACGGCAACAAAAGCACACCGATATTCATGAGCGTTGCAAAGACATCGTAGTAGGTGTTTGCTGGCAGGCTCATCTCTTCTGTGATGAAAATCGGTTCCAGATTGGTTATCACGGTATAGACCGTAGACATCCCCATCAGTCCGATCAGAGCAATGCCCACCCGGCTGCGTGGCAGCCATCCTTGCTGGACCTGCGGCAAGGGCACTTGTACCAGATGCTTGCGGTTCACGGCGCGAAAGTGGGCCTTGCGTTGCTGGGAAACGATAGAGGCCGAGAACAACAGCACGGCCAGGCTGGGGACAAGTTGCTTGTTGATCGTCGGCAGCAAGGGGAAGTTGATGTCAGGAGACGTGGGCAACAACAGATAGCCACAAACCACCGACAGGATCACGGCCTTGTCGAGCGGATAGCGGTGGAGCAGATAAAACACGACCAGCGGCCATGCGTAGATCATGAAATAGGCAAAATAATTGGCCGTCATGTCATGATGCCTCCGACCGGGGCGGGGATGTCTGTTCGGGCGGAGTTTGCCCGCGTGACCGCACAGCCCGCAACATCAACCCCGGAAGGACGGCGATGCAGGCCCCGTAACGCCACGCCAGTCTGCGCGGGTTCGTTCCCAGCCGCCAGATCCATTCAAGCGCGAGGGCGCGCACCACACCGGGGGCACGGGTCTGTGCGCCTGACAGAAAATCAAGCCCCGCACCGATCGACAGAAACCCGACATCGGGCAACCGTGCCTGTGCGTGGGCGGCAAAGATTTCCTGTTTCGGGGCCCCAAGCGCCAGAAAGCACAACCCTGCCCCCGAAGCCGCCAGTTCTTCGAGGCACGCGTCCGCCTGTGGTCCGTCCGGAACAAAGCCGTAAGGCGGCGCAATCTGTGCTACAACCTTCAGCCCCGGTGCGCGCGCCTCAAGCACCTGTGCGGCGGCTTTCAATGTTTCTTGCGTGGCTCCCAAAAGGGCGACGGGGACGCCTTCGGCCGCCGCAAGGGCCGCCACCGGTGCCGTCAGGTCCGATCCGGGGACAAGGTCGATCCGGTGCCCTGCGATCCGCGACAGCCAGACAATCGGATTGCCGTCGGCCACGACATGGGTGTGTTTGGCATAAGCGGTGCGGAACGGGCCGGGCTGGCGCAGCTTGACCACATGGTCAAGATTGATCGTCGCGACCGAAAACCCCTGTCCGGCGCGAAACCTGCGCTGTAGATCCTCGATCAGGGTGGCACGTGTGGGCATGTTTACGAACACGCCCTCGTGTCCGGCACCCTCGCGGGGCCCGTTTTCTTGCACCCCGTTTGTGTGCGCGTGTGTGGCAGGGCTGCGGCGCTGTCCGCTCCATTCGATCATGCGATCCTGTTTCTTATCTGCTCAAATACCCGTGAGAGATACCTGACGGTTGTGGCAAAGCATCCTGCGCTCTTCAAAATAGCGTGGTTCTAAATGCACCGGGAAAATTCTATAGGTCTTGTGTGCCTACAGGCGTAAAAAATGTCTTTCCAAAGGCCAAAGACCCCCTGCAAACCTCGATGCGAAGCCGGTGTTGGCCCCGTTTTGATACCGTTTTGACCCGGTTTTGGTTCCGTGCCGACATTTCGAGTTTACCCGATGTGCCGATTGGCGAAAAGCACGCATTTATGACCTTATCCTGTCAAGGCACGGGTCCCGTACTGTTTCGTGCCTATCTGCCCAAACACGAGGCATCCAGACAACGCATGTTCAAAACTTCGTCAGTGGTGCGGTTTTGCAAGGACACCGGCACGGATCGCACCTATCAACCGACGAGATATCAACCCTATAGTAGCCTCTTTGATAGTATTTTGGTAAAAGCAACCGGTCATTCACACGTTCGGTGCATCTCTTTCGACCTTAGCGAGTATCAAGAGTCCATTTCATAATTTCAGGGAAACCTGCCGATGACACTTTCCGATTCCACCCTGCGCAAGCCATCCTTTGTCGAGACGATTGGGATAGGCCCGGGTTTCAACCCGGTGGGCATGGCATGGTTCGCTCTTCTGGTCCTCGGCAGCCTGCCCGTATTCTGGATGGGCCTAACCTTTCTGGGCACGACATGGATGACCCCAGAATACAGTCACGGGCCGCTCATTCCGCTGATCTCGCTTTATCTGTTCTTGCGCGAATTGCGTGATTTCCCCGCCGCCGATCCTGATCAGGCGCCGATCCGCTGGCCGGGGATTGCGGTCATTATGCTGGGGCTTGCCATGGGTCTTCTGGGCAATCTGGCCCAGATCCCCGATATTGTCACCTACGGGATTATCGTTTGGACCGCAGGTGTGGTGTTGACGCTGTTTGGCTGGCAACAAGGACGCAAGCACCAGTTACCGGTGCTGCATCTGATCTTTATGCTGGCGCTACCGGGCGTGATCTACTGGAAGATGACGATTTTCCTGCAAGGGGTTTCCTCGGTGATCGGGGTCTGGTTTGTCGCCCTGATGGGCATTCCCGTCTATCTGGACGGGAATGTTATTGATCTGGGGGTTTACAAGCTGCTGGTCGCAGAGGCCTGTTCGGGGTTGCGGTATCTGTTTCCGATCCTGTCATTCTCTTATCTGACTGCAATTTTGTATCGTGGCCCGTTCTGGCACAAGGTCGTGCTGTTTGCCGCGGCCGCGCCGATCAGTGTGTTGATGAATTCGTTCCGCATCGGGATGATCGGGGTGATGGTCAACAGTTACGGCATCGAGCAAGCGGAGGGGTTCTTGCACTTCTTCGAAGGCTGGGTAATCTTCTTGCTGTGTATCGCGATCCTGTTTTTGATGGCAATTGCGCTACAGCGTATGACCCGTGATCCCAAACCGTTGTCCGAAGCGATCGATCTTGATTTCGAGGGGCTGCCCTCGCAGGCCAAGCGGATTTTCAACTTGCCCACATCCTACGGGTTGATCGCGGCGGCTGTGATCTCGACCGGACTGAGTTTGGCCTTTGTGCTGGCGCCGATGCCACAATCGAAACTGCCCGACCGTGATCCGTTTGTGCTGTTTCCACGTGCGATCGGCGATTGGCAGGGGCGCCTCGTGGAGATGGAACCCGATGTTCTGGCCGTTCTGGATACGGACGATTACATCAACTCCAACTACCGCAATCTAAAGACAGGCGCGGTCATCAATTTCTTTTCGGCCTATTACGAAGAGCAGACCGACGGATCGGCGATCCATTCGCCCGAGGTCTGCCTGCCGGGGTCGGGATGGGAAATGTTCGAATTCGAGCAGACCGAGTTGAGCATGCCTGATACGGTCTATGGCACCTTTCCGATCAACCGCGCCATCATCCAGAAGGGGCTGAGCAAACAGCTGGTCTATTACTGGTTCGAACAGCGCGGCGAGCGGATGACAAACGACTACTGGGTCAAACTGGTTGTGCTGTATGACAGGGTGGTCAAGGGACGGTCCGACGGGGCGTTGGTGCGGTTTGTAACGCCGATCGCCAAAGGCGAATCCACAGAGGCAGCCGATGCGCGGATGCAGGAATTTCTGGCCGGTAATCTCCAGTACCTACCCCGGTTCCTGCCCGAGTAATCAGGCCGCGCCCGTCATGGAGCTATGACTGGATCTGGTGTTTGGGGTGTTTGACGGTTAGCCACGTATCCGGTTGGTTTGTTGTGACGTGTCAGCAAGCCAACCAAAGGAACGGCGGGCATTGCCGATTTTACGCGTCGAGACGGGATCACGGGCGCGCTAACGGATTTACTGCGAACAGGGGCGCGGCTCTCAAGGGTCTTCCGGGCCCTGACGTCAGCTCAGAGAGCTGATCGAGCCGTAAACTGGCCGGGAAATATTGTGATGGCGCAGATGGGGTTTTTCGACCTTTTGGAGCGCAACACGAGCCTGAATGCAAAACTCCGCTGCTTGGGGGCGATACCGTGGTCCCGAGGGAGGAGTTTCGTCCCGCTCCTGAACGGATATGGCGCAAGCAGATGACCCAGTGTTGATGTTCAAGATGCGGATGTTGAGCGTACTTTAGACCTGTTCTGACAACCGGATCGAACATCAGATACCCGACAGGCTTTCCTTGATGTGATTTTTGGGGCTTGGCCAAGGAGAAGCCGTGTGCCCGACACCAAGACCGGTCGGCTTTATCGCAACGCACTGGCGCAAGCGGGTAAGGTAGAGGAGCCGCTCCAGCTGCTCGACAGTCATCGCGCGCGGCGAGCCAGACGGGACGAAACCCACGGGCAAAGGCGCAGGTCATGCGGCGGGTCATGAGACACCACCCAAAAAGAGGCCGCCCGCCATCAGACCCGGTGCAAAGCTCCGTTAATTGACGGTCTTGAAGCGCGCTTCAAGATGACAAATCGCTGTCTCGTCGCGAAAACAGTCAAAATCGGGGCGCCCTGTACCAAACGGGCATTTTTACTTTGCAGTCTGATTGCAACCAAATGTATGCGGTTGAGACAACACGATTTTATAAAACTGTGGATTCATGCTTTTTACCGAACTGAACTTTTGGCTCTTCTTTGCGATTGTTGCGGCTGCTTATCTGGTCTTGCAGCATAAGGCGCAAAACCGTCTTTTGCTGGTGGCGAGCTATGTGTTCTACGGCGCATGGGATTGGCGGTTTTTGAGCCTGATCCTGTTGAGTACGATCGTTGACTACTTTGTGGCCCTTCGTATGGACCGTGAGACCGAGCAAGCCCTTCGCAAACGCCTGTTGTGGATTTCTATTGGCTGCAACCTCGGCATGCTCGCTATCTTTAAATATCTGGGCTTTTTCGTCGATAGTTTCAGCGATATGTTGCAGAGCATTGGCTATGCTGCCGATCCGTTCATGTTGTCGATTGTTCTGCCTGTTGGCATTTCATTCTACACCTTCCAGACGCTCAGCTACACGATTGACGTTTACCGTCGGGAGCTTAGGCCGACTCCGGATTTTCTGGATTTCGCGCTGTTCGTGTCGTTCTTCCCGCAGCTTGTCGCAGGCCCAATCGAGCGTGCGAAAAATCTTCTGCCCAACATCTCTGAACCTCGGGTCTTGAGTTGGGACGCGTTGCGCCGCGGGGCTGTGTTATGTCTGGTGGGTCTCATCAAGAAGATTGTGATCGCGGATGGGATCGCTCCATCCGTAAATGCTATCTATAGCAGCCCCGATCCATCACGACTGGACATCATCTTTGCGACTTGGTTGTTCGCGATCCAGATTTACTGTGATTTTTCCGGCTATACGGATATCGCACGAGGTGTCGCCAAGATGCTGGGATTTCGGCTCATGCGAAATTTTGCGCAGCCCTATTTTGCCGCCGATCCGCAGGAATTCTGGCGACGATGGCATATCTCGTTGTCTACGTGGTTGCGCGACTATTTGTACATCTCGCTGGGTGGAAACCGTGGCGGGCGTTGGAAGACCTATCGAAACCTGATGGCCACTATGACCCTCGGCGGGCTATGGCACGGTGCTGCTTGGAACTTTGTACTATGGGGAGCATTTCAAGGAGGGTTGCTTGCGATGCACCGCGCGTTGGCGGGTGCACACAAGCGGGTTGGTGAGGGCGTACAAAGGACATTCCGGACCAGCTTGCTCCGGCTTGGTATGATCGCATTGTTCTTTCAGGTCGTGTGTTATGGATGGCTGTTGTTCCGCGCGGCGTCGTTCGGACAGATTGTGGATTTTTCGGGCCGGTTGCTCGGTATAGTTTCGGCCCCTTCGACGATATCGGTGCCGTCTCCGCCCTTGGCGGCACTGCTTGCCATGGGCGTTCTGTTTGTCTGGGACTTGATGGTCGAACGCACGGGTAACGTACAGTTCTATGCACGCTGGCCCCTCGCAGTTCGCGCCTTTATATTTGCCGCCATGGTCTATCTGTTGGCGTTCGGTGCGACAACAGCGACTTCTGCCTTCATATATTTCCAGTTTTAGGGGACAGACATGCGCCAGACGTTATCTATTTTCGGAATAATTGTCGTGTTTCTTGCTCTTATGGATATGAGTGTATCGGGGGCTTTGCACATCGCCGAAAAGCAAGGGCGGCTCACGTCGCTTGTGCGGTATTTCGACTATGGACGGTCCATTCCCGGAAAGTTGGCGCAGTGGGAAGCCAATCCAGAAATGGAGGCAAACCTTTACGATGTAGGTTGGCGAGACACATCTGCCGCAAACTCTGCGGTCGGCTTTGCAGCGGAACCGGCAGATATTGGTCCAGTTGTGCGTGGGTACGGGATGTCCTTCGTCAACAGGATTTTGCAACAGGCGATTGATATTGATCCGTCCCGGATCATTGATCTGCACGCTGGTCCCGGAGCCCCGCCCAACTTTACCTACGCCTTGTTTGAAGGGGATCGCGCAAACCGCCGTGACGGCGATATTGCGGTATTGGGTGTGTTGTCATCGTCTTTGGCTGCGATGGAGGCACTGAGCAATCAAACATGGGTCTTTGAACAGCCGGCTCCTTTTACATATCCTATCTATAAAGTGGATGGCGCGGCGCTGAGCCGTATTGAACCCGTCATTAAAAGCGCTGCAGAACATCGGGCGATGGAGCAGGATTCCACGCTGGCCAAGGCTTGGCGCACCCAACTTATTGCCCATGACAGGTTTTATAGCGCCAAAACATTTGGAGCGCAGTGGGCTGACGCCTCGCCATTCCTGCGCTTGGTGCGTCGCTCATTGGCCAAGGGGCATCAAGATATGGTTGAGCGCGATATTCTAGATGGTCGCCTTTATGCTGAGGTTTTGCCCGTTATGCTGACAGCCTTTGCGGAAACCGCCCGCGCAGATGGGCAAGTGCCGATTGTGATGCTGATCCAATCACGCGATCCGGGTGATCCCGATCTTCTGGATTTATTAGGTCCTGTGCTTGATGAGCACGAGATACCGATGCTGGCGACTGCCAACTATGCAAACCCGAAAGATCCGACCATGTTTTTGGGAGACGGTCATTATCTGCCTCTGATCGACCGTCGCTTTGCTCAGGCTTTCCTCGCATTGGTTGAAGACGCCAGATGAACCAGCGGTCTCGCTGTTTGTCACTAGAAACTGATCCGGGATTATCACCGGGATTTGACCTGGTAGCTGTCATTGCCGGTCTCCAGTATGTGGCCTCTGTGGGTCGGGCGATCGAGTAAGGCAGTGGTCATTTTGGCACCCGATTTCCCGGCAAGCTGGGCTACGTCGCACGTCGCAAGCTCAAGCGCCGTCAGTGCGCGCGCATGCAAGATACCTTTTCGCAGGTTCTGGCAGAAACGCAGGCTGGTGACCTTTGTATCGACCTTGGGGCCAATGTCGGTTCCATCACGCGGCGCATGGCTTTGACCGGGGCTGATGTGATCAGCTTTGAACCTGATGCCGGGGCCTTTGCGGCGTTGCAGGATGCGGTGCATGATCTGCCCAATGTCATGCTGGTCAACAAAGCGGCGGG
>TARA_R110002126_G_scaffold98045_12_pt1 | contig 11681 bp, 8 predicted proteins | sample TARA_R110002126 | Tara Oceans TARA_R110002126 (sample SAMEA4397536) | marine metagenome | biome: Polar Biome; feature: [DCM] deep chlorophyll maximum layer (ENVO:01000326); material: water (ENVO:00002006), including particulate matter (ENVO:01000060) such as... | depth 30 m
CATCGCGGCCAGAATAAGCTGCGGCGGCAAGCCCAGCAGGCTGACCATTGGCATACCAATCGGAATTAGAATAGCAAAAGTGCCCCAGCTGGTACCGGTAGTAAAGGAGATTAACGCACCGGCTAAAAACAGCAGCGCCGGAATAAGCACCTGCGGCAGGTTCTGATCAACTATGCTGGCAATAAAGGTGCCGGTACCCAGCAGTTTTAAGCTGGAGCCGAGCGACAGTGACAACAGCACGATGGTCACCAGCGGTAATAATTCACTGATGCCCTTAAAGCCGATATCGACAAGTTGTTGGTGTTTAAAGCGCCGGCTTAGCAACATCATGGCGTAGACCACCACGCAGGCCAGTGCTGTGGCATACAGCACGGATTTAGATCCCGAGCCCTGGACCAGCTGGCCATTACCGGTCAGCAGCATAAAACCGAGCATAGCGCCAACCAGGGTAACCAGTGGCACTAACATATAAGATGGGTGGCTGGGTTCGGTCTCAATTTCGCTGTGGTGCGATAAGGTATGCAGCTGCTGTTCAGATTTACGCATTGGGCCATACACCTTGCCACTAATAATGGTGTACAACACGACAGCTAAGGTAATTAAGGCATAGAAATTAAGCGGGATGGTGCCAATTAAAATGGCCACCGGGCTTTGGGGTAAATCATAGGTGCTAAGCAGCCCCAGAATGTAAGCGCCCCAGCCGTTCAGTAAGATTAAAATACAAATAGGGGCGCTGGTACTGTCGATAATATAGGCCAGCCGGGCTCGGCTCATTTTAAATTTGTCGAACAAACCGCGCGAACTGATACCGGCCGTTAGCGAGCTTAAATTAGATTCAATAAAGGTGACACTACTGATAAAAAAGGTCAGCAACCCGGCCTGACGGCCATTACGGGCAATGCCTTTATTGACCAGCATGGCTACCGTGGCCGACACCCCGCCGGAGTAGCGCATATAGGCCAGTAAGCCCCCAACCAGCAACGAGAACATTAAAATTCGGGCGTTGTCACTGTCGCCGGTTACGGCAATAATCCGCTCCAGAGTCTGAATGCTACCATCAAGCAGTAAGCCGGCACCAAAGCTCTGGCCATTTTGCAGAAAAATCAGCAGCTCAGAGGTACATAGTGATAACAGCAGCGCCAGAATCACTTCTTTACGCCACAACACTACGGCAATGGCAACAAGCGCCGGAAGCAGGGTTAACCAGTCAGCCACCTTAGGCTCCTTTTTATTGTTTTTATACAACTAATTTATACAGTTACTTTTATACAGATAAGCATGCCAGCGGGCAAGTCGGCCACTGGCGTTTTGGCCGTTTTCTGCTTTACTTAGCTAACTTTAAAATAAGTCGAATCTAAATTATCTGATTATCAATTTTATTAACCTGAAGTTTGCCTTCGTGGTTCGGTCAGCAGTAAGCCGGTGAAAAGCAGCATCAATAACAGGGAGTGCCGGTTATGCGTTTGTTTCAATTTGCAGTAGTGGGGTTGTTGTTTTGCAGCTTTCTGGCTGAGGCCGCATTAATCATTCGTGGTGGTCGGGGCGCTGAAACCTCGACCAACCCGCAGAGTTACGGTCTGTACGATAACAGTTACCTCAGTACCGGTTATTTAGTGCAGGGTGCACCAGCTATAAACACCGTTAATTTTACCATTGGTGATCTGCCGTTGTTGGCGGTACCACGGCAATGCTGGCTGATTACCGACTTATTGCCGCCACCGGAGTTCTGGCAGGAAGACCCTTGTTACTATGAGTTTGAACTTGGCGAGCAGCTGGATTTTGAAGGCACGTTACTGTGGGATTTTCCGGCGGCTTTTGCTGCGGAGTTTCGCTGGACTTTACGCCAAGGCGAGCAAAGCTGGGATTTTATTAGCGATCGCAGCGATAGCTTTAGTCCGGCTGCGCTAATGCCAGCTGAGCTAATGCCCGGTCAATACTGGCTGAGCTTTAGCAGTACCTTTTACTCCGGCGCGGATCAGGACTTTTATTACCGCCAGACACGTGATGACTGCTATCCGGTTTTTATCGATGATGGTGATGACAACTGTTACTACCATCTTGGTCGCAAGGCCGATGTGCTGAGTTTTAGTTCGCCGGAAGAGTGGGTATTTATTCTTGAACCCAGTGCTGTGCAGGTACCCGTGCCGGCAACGTTAAGCTTATTTGCTGGTTTGCTGTGGTTTTGCCGCCGCCAGATCTTTTTCGGCCCGCGCCAGCGCTAACTGGCGTTGCTCGGCCAACGCGGTCTCCAGTTGCTGGCGCAGTGGCGCCAGCTGCTCAGCCGGTAGTGAGGCAAAGATAGGATCGTCAAAAGTCCACCATTCACGCCAACCGTAGGCCATCGCTTGCTGCAGCTGTTGTATTGCCAGCTTTGTATCGCCTTGCAAAGCAGCCAGCCGCGCCGCCAGATGATTAAGCTCACTTTCCCGTAATTTGCTCTGTATTGCAGCCTGCAACTGCTGATGGCAACCGGCTAGTAGACGTTCGGCTTGTTGCTGTTTGTTTTGTTGCAAAAAGGCCCAGGCAATTTTTATAGCAGGGAAACACATTGGCATAATGTAGAGTTCATCATCACTGAAGGTGGAGTAGCTTTGCAGAAGCAAATTTACAGCTTCACGATTTTCACCTACTAACATTTTGTACCAGGCTGCTTCAAACATCAGCCAGGCATCATCAGGCTGTGCTGCTAGTCTGAATTTCATTTCTGTAAAAAGAGACTTATAGTCACCTTTTCGGAGCAAGTAGCTCGGGAGGTAATATGGATCTTCTTGTAGTTCTGGTGCTATTTCCATTAAATTGAGATTTAGTACTAAAGCCAGATAATTCTGCCTATAAAAATTATTGTCCTTCGATAGTTTCCACGCCTGCTGCCAATGCTGCAGGCTTTCAGCCAGTTCCCCCTGGTGAAAGGCATTTAATGCCAGCCCTGCATGGCCTAATGGTGATTTAGGGAAGTCCTGTAATAACTGAGTAAAGTTTTTGGCGGCTTCAGTAAACTGGCCACGAATCGCTTGTTCATAACCGCGGTTATATAGCACCGCCACCGACACCGGATCCAGCTGATAAGCCTGCTCCAGCGCTTGCAGCGAGTCATCATAACGTCCTTGCTGCTTTAACAACAGATACTGCCACATATGTGCTACTGCCAGGTTAGGGTTAAGCGCTATTGCCTGCTGATAGGCGGCCAATGCCGGTTCAAATTGCTGTTGCAGCTCCAGCATTTTGCCTTTAATGGCATAGGCTTCAGCCAGCTGCGGCGCGCGGGTCAGCGCTTTATCCAGATACTCCTTCGCCAGCCCGGTAGCGATATCCACCTCAATAATGCCAAACTCTTTGCTGCCATCACTTAGTAATAACAAGGTATCGGCCAGGCCCACATACGCCAGGGCGTATTCCGGATCCTGGGCTATCGCTTGTTCAAATAGCTGGCGGGCCTGCTGCATGGCCTCGCTGGTTTGCAGCCGGTATTGCTCACGTGCTTGTAAATAGCTGACATAAGCATCGGCACTCTGGGTGCCGGCATTGGCCGATAAATCTTTTAGCGATGAGGTGTCGGTTAAGCTGGCCTGTAAGGCATTGGCAACGGAGCGGGCGACTTCAGTTTCCAGCGAAAATATATTTTTCAGCTCGCGGCTAAGCTGCTGGGTCCATAAAGTCTGGCCGTTTTGGCCATCGAGCAGCTGCAAGCGAATGTGCAGTTGCTGGCCGGTAGTACTGATAGTGCCGGTCAGCAATGCAGCGACCTGCAGTCGGCTGGCAATGTCGGTTGGGCTTAATTGCTGGCGGCTGAGTACCTGGCCGGAGCTGGCTGCGGCTACCGTTAAACCGGGGCTGCGGGCAAGCTGGCTGCTGATTTCTTCGGCCAGGCTGTTTATTAATAACGCCAGCTCTGTATTAGTTTGATTCTTGTTAAGCTGAGTAAAAGGTAGCACGGCAATCGAGTTGGTCGTCAGGCTCAGTGGCTCTGATGTCGCTGCCGGCCGGCTAAGTAAATAATACTGATACCCGAGCAGGGCGCTGCAAAGAGTGATTAGCAGAAGGCTGCTAAGCTGCTTAGCGCCAAAAGCTGGTGGCGGGACATCTGCAGCGGCAATTAACTGCAGCCGGCCATGCTGAACCTGATAAAACCAGGCCAGATAGCAGACGAGTGGCACCGCCGCGACCAGACTGATGGCGATAATACGACCGGGCAGCGGCGGCAGCTGCAGCAGCTGGGTAACCACAGCCACCACCTGCAGCGCCAGCCAGACAATAATCAGGTAGGCCAGCACAGTGCTGAGCACCCTGCGCTGGCGCAGTTGCTGGTAAAACTGACGGGGGCTGAACAATTGACACCACTCCTGCTGAATTAGCTTTTGCTAAGCTTAGCCTGAATTTGGCCAGTATGCTGAGCGTTGCTGGTTGTGTTATTGTTGACGTCGTCGGCAACATCGCTGCAGCTTCAAGTGGAGTGTGGATATACCCAAAATCATTGAAGTTGCAGGTAGGCGGCAAGTGAATGAGAATCCATGAGCATAGCTGTCTATGTGATTGGGGCGAGAGAGCGCAGCCAACACCGCTGCAGCTTCAAGGATAACGGGTATAGAGGATGCTATGTTGAAGCAAGTATCGTTATGGTTAGCATTAAGTGCCATGCTATCGGGGCTGGCCACGGCAGCAGATTATGCAAAATTCACCACGCCCGGTCTGGCGAAAGGTCAGATAACCCATGGCGATATTGCCCCCCTGATCAAGCACTATCAACAACAGGATTGGCTTGAGGTTACCGAGCTTGGCCGTTCAGTTGAACAGCGGCCGGTTTATCTGTTTAAAATTGGCCAGGGCGAGCGCAAAGTGCTGGCCTGGTCACAAATGCACGGCGATGAGCCAACCGCAACGGCAGCCGTTTTCGATTTACTGGCAATAATTGAAGCGCAACTGCAACAGCAGGCGGCAACGGGCGAAGGCGGGCCGGCCTGGCTGGATGAGATTAGTTTATACCTTATCCCGATGCTGAACCCGGATGGGGCTGAGCGTAACAGCCGCTACAATGCGCTGGGGATTGACGTTAACCGCGATGCCGTGGCGCTACAAACCCCGGAAGGCCAGATGCTGATGCAGGCAGCCAAAAACATCAAGCCACATTATGGCTTTAACCTGCATGATCAGAACCGTTACCATGCTGCCGGCGATAATAAAAAACCAGCAACCATTTCGCTACTGGCTCCGGCCTTTAATCAGGCGCGGGAGATTAACCCCAGCCGCCATGCGGCAATGCAGCTGATAAGCGCAGTAAAGCCATTGCTGGATAAGGCGATACCTGATCAGTTGGGCCGCTATGATGACGAATATTCTGTGCGCTCTTTCGGCGATACCTTTTCTAAAATGGGCATTAGCACCGTATTGGTCGAGGCGGGCGGTAACTACAATGACCCGTTCCGCCAGCAAGCCCGCCAGCTTAATGTCCAGCTGTACTTACGCTGGCTGGAGCTAATAAGTACCACGCGCTACCGGGACTATGATTTAAGCGGTTACAACAGCATACCCATGAATAACAGCGGCGGCATGAAAGATTTAATTCTTAATCAGGTTAGCTTGCCGAAGGCCGACGGCAGCGGCACCCTGGCCCGGGTCGATTTAGCCTTTAACGCCGGCGGGAATGGCCGGGGTAGCGTAGTGCTGGATGAAATAGGCGACGCCAGCATTTATGGTGCTTACCACAGCATAGATGCCAGCGGCATGGATTACAGCGCCGGAAAGGCCTACCCGTTAACTAAACCGCTAACCTTAAGCAGCGAGAGTTATATTCAGATGCTGGCCGGGGGTTACAGCCATTTTACGGGTAAACCAGACTGGCTGACCAATAACTCAGGGTTACCGGTAGCGATAAATCCATCAGGGGTGAAAAGCCGCTGGCCGCAGCGCCGTTCATCCACCACCTTTTTGCTTAGTAGCAAAAATAAAGTCGAGCTGGCGGTGGTAAATGGCCGGGTGATCAGGCTGGCAGATGCCAGCCTGTCAGATGCATTTAGTGGCAATTAGCGTTATTTACTGCCATTAAGCCGTTGCTGCCAGTTAAGCAGCGCGGCCAGCAACTTGCGCACGTTAGCCTGAATTTTGTCATCAGTTAAATCGCCATCGGTGTCAAAAGCACCGCTAAAGGCGTTGGCAAATACTTCAGGCTGGTTCAGCGGATGCAGGTTGAGATAAACGCATACCTGGCGCAAGTGATACTGCGAACGCGACGAGCCCATACCCGCTGCCGAGCCCATAATCGCCACCGGTTTACCACTTAGTAAATGATTGTCGGGCTCACGCGAGGCCCAGTCGAGTGCATTTTTCAGGGCCGGTGCCAGCGAATAGTTGTATTCCGGGCAGGCCAGTAGTAAGGCGTCGGCCTCCGCCATTTGCTGACACAGGGTTGCAACCGCTGGCGGCTTCGCGCCGAGGTCGGCATTGTAAAAGGGCACCTCCATTAAATCAGCCAGATGAATTTTCATGCCGTCAGGGCAATTGGCCATGGCGTAGCGCACCAGGCCGCGGTTAGTGGATTTTGCCCGCAGACTGCCGCAAATTGCCAGTACGTTAATGCTCATTTTAACTCCTTATTATTCAGAACGGTTTTCAGGTTTGTTTTTCAGTAGTGGTGTTCAGTGTAGTCCATTTGGGTCGGGTTTCTGCGATAAGTTCAGCGCGGGTAAAGCTGTCAGGTTGACAATGGCTGCTATATTTCTGGCAACTATCACGCTATAAAGGCTACTTTAAGGATTACCTTATGTTTAAGGATCACGTTATGCACACCCCCCTGCGCTTGCCTTGCGGCATTATTTTGGGCCTGGCAATGCTGACGGCTTGCCAGCCTGATTCGGCCGACGCGACAAAGAACGAACCGGTAACACAGCAAATAGCCACGCCAGCCGATACCAGCCAGACGGCGCTGGACTGGCCAGGCAGTTATCAGGGCGTTATCCCCTGTGCCGATTGCCCGGGCATTAAAGTTACCTTGCAACTGGACGCTAACCAGCAGTATCAGCTGTCGCGCTATTATCAGGAGCGCGCAGATGAACCCGAGCAAACCTCAGGTCAGTTCCGCTGGAGCAGTGACGGCAGAACCATTCAGCTGGATGACGCTGCAAATAGTCAGTTTCTGGTGGGTGAGAACCGTATTTTGCAGCTTAACCCGCAAGGCGAACGGATTAGCGGTGAACTGGCAGCGCAATACTGGCTGGATAAGCAGCAGACATCTGAGCCGACCGCTGATGCGCTGAACATTGTCGGTAAATGGCAGTTGACTGAGCTATCACAACAAGCGGTTGATCCTGACGCAAAGGTATTTTTGCAGTTTGATGCTACAGGCCGGGTTAGTGGCTATACCGGTTGCAACAATCTGAGCGGCGGTTACCAGTTACAGGGGCCTAAGCTGGCGTTTACCCCGCTGGCCACCACCCGCAAAGCCTGTTTTGAGGAGACAGTAGAGATGCAATTGCTGGATGTGCTGAGCAAAGCCGATAACGTTAGTATTGCCGGGAATGAACTGACCTTAAACCGGGCAAAAATGGCGCCGTTGGCCCGTTTTACCCGACTTGAAGACACTACAGAACAATAACTGCCTGCCAGTGCCCCCTGGCCAGTAAGCACTAGCCAGGAGGCACGACATTACGGATACAGCAAATATGGCTGGCGCTGAGCGGCAAACGCCTGCAGTGCCGGTTGCCAGCTGGCACGAATTTGCTGCTCAGTTAAGCCTTGCTCAAGTTGCTGGCGCAGGCGGGCAGTACCTGCCAGCTTGTCCATAAAGTCTGGTGAGTTAAAAAACGTTTCGTTATGCGCAGCAAACAACTGCTGCCAGTTAATCAGATAGCTTAAATCTAAGCCTGCTGCTGTTACCTGGCGCAAATCCTGGCCCTGGCTGGGGGTGTCTTTTAACGGCGGGTTCATTGCTGCGCCGGGCGTGGCGACCGGGGTAAAGCTAAACTGACCCAAACTAAACTTGTCATAACCAATCGCCTGAAACGGAAACGGGGTGCCGCGGCCAATACTTAACGGCGTCGCCTCAAAAAAGCCCAGCGATGGATATAGCGCGATGGCCTGATCATTGGGTAAATTGGGGCTGGGCGGTACCGGCAGGCTGTAGGCCATATCGCGCTGGTAGTTCGCCACCGGGATCACGGTCAGGTCCAGCTGGTCGGCGTCGGTTATCCAGCGCTTGCCCTGAATCATTAGTGCCAGCTCGCCCACCGTCATGCCGTGCAGCAGCGGTATCGGGTGCATGCCCACAAAAGACTGATAGGCTAAATCGAGCACCGGACCATCCAGATAGCGGCCATTCGGGTTAGGGCGATCGAGCACCAGCATAGCCACCTTATGTTCAGCGGCTGCCTGCAGCAGATAATGCATCGAACTGATGTATGTGTAATAGCGAACGCCGACATCCTGAATATCAAAAATAACGATATCCAGCGCCTGCATTTGCGCCGCACTGGGTGCCTTATTGGCGCCGTACAGCGACAACAACGGAATACCCGTTTTGCTGTCTGTACCCGAGCTGACTTTCGCGCCGGCATCATGATCGCCGCGAAAGCCGTGTTCCGGCGCAAATATACTGACAACATTTACCTGATTTGCCAGCAATACATCGACCAGATGCTGCTGACCCACCCTTGAGGTTTGATTAACCAGTAAGCCCACTTTCTTGTCTTTCAATAGCGGCAAATAGGCCGCCAGTTGCTCAGCGCCAGCAGTAACCAGGCCGGGTGCTGGTGACGGTTGCTGACTATGGCTGTTGCTACAGGCAGCTAAACAGATGAGCGCCAGTAAACTTAACCAGAGTTTCATGCTTTTGCCTCCAGTGCTTTACCAACAAAGCCCTGGCTTTTGGCCAGCGCCTGCTGGCAGCTGGCCAGATCATCACCGGTTAAAATCAGTAAAATGGCCAGTTTAGCGTTCATATCGGCTTGCTGCAGAGCAGCACTGGCGGTAACGTTGTCGCAGTCGGTCGCCTGCATCACAATACGAACCGCTCGCGCCTGGAGTTTTTCATTGCTGGCGTGCAAGTCGACCATCAGATTCTGATAAACCTTACCGCTGCGTACCATGGCCGCAGTACTGAGCATATTAAGCAGCATTTTCTGGGCGGTGCCGGCTTTCATCCGGGTCGAGCCGGTAAGAACTTCCGGGCCCACTTCAGCGCACAGGGCGATATCGGCTGCCTGCAGAATTGAGCCACTGCTATTACAACTGATGGCAACGGTAGTGGCACCCAGTTTACGGCCATAGGCCAGGCCGCCAAGTACATAAGGCGTGCGGCCACTGGCCGCAATGCCAACCAGTACATCGTTTGGCCCGAAGTCAATGGCGCTCAGTTCTTCAACTGCCAGCTCGGGGCTGTCTTCAGCACCTTCTACCGCATGCTGAATAGCGCGGGTACCGCCGGCAATTAAGCCAATAACCTGATTAGCCGGCACACTGAAGGTAGGCGGACACTCAGCAGCGTCTAAAATACCCAGCCGGCCACTGGTACCGGCGCCAAGATAAATTAGCCGGCCGCCATTGGTAAAGGCCGTGACAATAGCATCGACCGCCTGCGCGACTGCCGGTAAAGTGGCAACTAAGGCCGGTGCAACCTTGTGGTCGGCCTGGTTAATCAGCCTGACGATTTCCAGGCTATTAAGCTGGTCCAGTGCCGTTGACGCCGGGTTGCGGGCTTCAGTGCTCATACTGGCCAGTTGTTGTAACAATTCAGTTTGACTCATTTGCCATTCACTCTGCTTGAGGTTAATCAATATTTATCAGCCGGTGACGCCGGCAAGTTGGGCCCGTTGTTGTGCTGCCAGAATAAGCCCGCCGTCCAGCGCATCGCCCCTGGGCGGTTGCAGTAGTTTACTGACGGCAGGGCTAAGCAACGGCATACTGTTGGCGGCCAGGCCACCTAACATGACCACAGGCAAATCGCGCTGGCCGCGGCAACTAAAAACAAGTTCGGCGATGGCGTCAGCCTGCTGATGCAGTAATTGTTGAGCCAGCGGGCAGCTGCTGTGCTGAAAAATCAGCGGTGCCAGGGCAGCGTAATCTGTTGCTGTAGCCTGTTTAAGCCAGGGCAGAATGGTGGCAACATTGTCGCCACAGTGGCTGGCCAGTGCCCGGGTTAACGGACTACTTAGGCCATTGTCACTGTCCAGTTGCCATAACAATTGACGTACTGCCAGTTTACCCAGCCAGGCACCACCGCCCTCGTCACCAATAGTAAAGCCCCAGCCGCCGGTTTGCTGCTCGCTGCCATCAGCGCACAGTCGCATTGCTACCGAGCCGGTACCAAGCGCCAGCATAACGACCGGCTGACCATTGTTGGCACCGTATAATGACGTGCGGGCATCGGTAGTGAGCTGCCAGCCCGCAAACTCCAGCGGTAATTGCTGACAAAACGTCTGATGTAATTGCGGGTTACCGGCACCGGCCAGGCCGATGCAGGCGACCACTTGCTGCGGGCTGATGCCGGCCTTCTGACATACCTGCAAGCTGAGTAACTGAACATTAGTCAGGGCGAGCTCTAAATCATTTGATAGCTGCGCCGGGCCGCCAGCGGCTTGCCACTGCTGGCCGTTTTCAGGGTTGCTGAGCCTGGCCAGCGTCTTGCTGCCACCACCGTCTATTGCCAGTAAATACATGTCAGCGCTCCGCTTTGTCGGTTGCCGCCACTGTTGTGGCGGGTGCACCGCTGTAGCAGACAAGCCAGGCAATCAGGGTGCCGATACATAACTGCCAGGTAAAGCCTAAATCCAGACTGGCCAGAGCCGGGCTGATAAATTGCAATAAATAAGGCTGCATCAGCAAGGTTACGGCAAAGCCGGTTAACAGTGCGGCCGTTACGCTGCGACTGTTGCCTCTTTTACTGAATAGTGCGGTAAAAAATACCCCCAGCAGGCCGCTGTATGAAAACACCATAACACTCAGCGCAAATGCCAGCAGTGGCATGTCGGAATACTGCTGCCAGTAAAAACACAGGATAGCCATTAGCGATAGCGCCAATGCGGTAAACAACATGGCCCATTGCCCGGCGCGGACATAATGCCGCGGCGCCGTGGCCGGATGACGTTGCTGGCGCCAGGGTTGATACATATCCGCCACCAGTACCGAGGCCATTGAATTTAACCCTGAGGTAATCGTCGACAATGCTGCAGCAATAACGCCCACCACCACCAGGCCACGCAGACCTGATGGCATTTCATTCAACACATAATACATAAAGACGGTGATTTGCTCGCCGGCAAAGCTGGCGTTGTAACTGCTGGCACTACTGAACACATCGGGCCGTTGATAGTAAATATAAAGCAATAAACCAATCATAATAAACAGCAGCATGACCGGAATCACCATCAGCGCTGAGGACAACAGGGCTTTAGCACCGCCGGCGGCTGTTTTACAGGTAAGCACCCGCTGGGTCATATCCTGATCCAGGCCGAACGCCGCAATATTTAATAACACAAAGCCAGTGAGCGCAGACCAGATGGTAAATACGCCGCTGCTGCTAAAGTCGGGCCTGAAATCAAATAATAATAATTTATTGCTGCCATCGGCCAGCGGCTCACTTAATACCCGGTACAGCGTGGCCAGATCAAGTTGTAAGCTGCTGTACAGATAGCCCAGCACCACCAGGGCGGCAGACACGTAGACCGCACATTGTAAGGCATCGGTGTAAATAACTG
>TARA_R110002126_G_scaffold12196_8_pt1 | contig 11679 bp, 9 predicted proteins | sample TARA_R110002126 | Tara Oceans TARA_R110002126 (sample SAMEA4397536) | marine metagenome | biome: Polar Biome; feature: [DCM] deep chlorophyll maximum layer (ENVO:01000326); material: water (ENVO:00002006), including particulate matter (ENVO:01000060) such as... | depth 30 m
GTGACTTACACTCAGTTCAGCACCATCAAAATCTTTCCGTAAAATAATATTCACCACACCAGCCACTGCGTCTGAGCCATACACCGCAGAAGCACCATCTTTCAGTATTTCGACTCGCTCAATAGCGGCAACCGGAATAGAATTGATATCCACAAAAGAATTGGCAATATTTTCAGCAAAAGCACTTACCGCCACCCGGCGACCATTTATTAACACTAGCGTGGCATCAGAACCAAAGCCACGTAAACTTATGGCTGCTCCACCATTTGCAGTTGAGTCCTGGTTATTGCCGCGGGTTGAGAAAGTACCAGTACCTGCAACCGGCGTTCTTTCCAACAATTGCTGCAGATTTGAAAAGCCTGATTTGGCAATTTCATCCCGGCTGATAACATCAATGGGTGCAGCGCCTTCTAAATCATTTCGTTTGATACGCGAGCCAGTCACTTCGATTCTTTCAACCTGCTGTGCCGTTTCAGCCGCTGAACTCTGCTGACCAAAACTGACATTGCTGTAACATAAAGAGCTTACTGCCAGTGCACAAAGTGAATATTTAAATAACGTATTCATATGCTTCCTTTTTTATATGTTTTGTTGATGCTGTTTAGATAGCACCAAAGGTGTAGCACATAAACCTAATTTTTCACACTATCATTACAAATTAACACAGAGAGTACTTTTGTATTCAAAGCGTTAATAAGTGACGTAGCAAAAATGAGACCAGACGCCTCTGCTACTCATTACACTGAACAGAAACAGCATGTTAAAAGGAAGGAGAAAACGTAAAAACCCGCGACAGAGCGCGGGTTTTTATTGAGTTAGATATTAATTAAACTATTGGTTTTGGGCGTACTGCCGCTCCAGTGAAACGGCTTGTGCCTGCAGACCACGCAAAGTTGCGCGCTCAGTACTGATACGTTCAGCATACCGCTGCTCAGTACGCTCAATTTTCTGAGCAATAGCAGCTACTTCTTCTGCCCGTGGAAAACTACGTCTGAGTTTATATTGCTCAGCTTTAAGCTCTTCCAGCTCCAGTTTTTTTTCCTGCTCAAGTTTCGCAATCTGAAACTCGACAAAACGACTTTTACGTTTTACTGCATTAACCTGCTGCTTAAACTCACCTGGCGTACCCGCCAAAGCGCTACCTACAGGCCGCATATCGACTGCTTCTGCATCCTTGGCACATGGAAACTGGCTAAACTCAACTACGCCATTCGTTTCACATTTATACACCGTCGCCTGCGCTGAAAATGCCCCAAAGAACAATAACGACAAGTATCTCATATTAATTCACCCTTGTTATGAGCGATAAATGTACAAAATGCTTGCCAATTAAGCAAGCATTGTCTGTTATTTATTTTCAGCTGTCAGCGATCATTCCGTTGCAGCGCCAGGCGCCAGTCTTCATTTAGTTTGCTTGCAGCGCTTTTTTCATAAAGTTTGGCAGAGCACTGGCTGCCTTGTGAATATCAACATTGTAATATTCAGTGCTAAACGGCGCTTGTTGCGCGTCGCTTTCCCGAAAACCATTAAAGGCCGCGCCTTTGCGTGCCAGAGTGCAAGTCCACCAGCCAGACGGATAAACCATCTGCGGAAAGTTCAGAGTTTGCAGCGCCGCAAAACCTGCATCACTCATCGCCTGACGCATCGCTGATAGCAACGGCATATGTATTAGTGGCGATTCACTCTGTTGTACCAGAATACCACCGGCTCGCAGCGCCTGCAGACAACTGGCATAAAATGCCCGGTTGAACAGGCCTTCACCCGGACCTATTGGATCGGTAGAGTCAACAATAATCACATCAACTGACTCTGCCGGCGCTTCACGCATAAACTTAATACCATCGGCAAATTGCAGCGTAGCTCGCGGATCGTTATTCGAGGCGCACAGCTCCGGGAAATATTTTTCCGCCATCCGGGTAACCTGTTCATCGATATCAATCTGAGTCACGGTTTCAACGCCAGGGTGTTTCAGCACCTCTCGCAAAGTACCACAATCACCACCGCCAATAATCACCACATTTTTTGGATTAGGGTGAGTAAATAACACCGGGTGACTCAGCATCTCATGATACAAAAAGTTATCACGGCTACTGAGCATTATTACGTCGTCAATGACCATTAGATTACCGAAATGGCTGGTCTCGTACATCGCAATTTTTTGAAACGGCGACTGCACTTCATCCAGTTTTTTGGTAATGGCCAGACCAAACACGCTGCCACTGTCGGCAAATACTTCGGTTAACCACTTTTTGTCATCAAATACTGACATCTTTCTTCCCCTTATACGTATAGGCGGCATATTTTGCCTGTATGGGCGGCAACAAACAAATTTTTATCGTTTTTTGCTGCAGCATAACGGCATAGGCTTTACACTATCTGACACAGAAATTTTTAAGGAACCATAATGGCTGATTGGGGTATTGAAAAAGCACGTTCTATTTATAACGTTGCCGTGTGGAGTGAAGGCTATTTTGATGTGAACCAGGATGGTAACTTAATTGCGTACCCGGACCAGGATCACAGCAAAGCGGGTATCAGCTTTCCGGAGCTGACCAACCGCTTTAAAGAAGAAGGTTTGACCTTACCGGTACTGGTGCGCTTTACCGATATTTTGCAGCACCGGGTTGATACCCTGATTAAATCATTTAGAAACGCCAAAGCCGAAAAAGACTATCAGGGCCAGTATACCGCTGTTTATCCAATTAAAGTTAACCAGCAGTTTTCTGTGGTAAAGCGTTTGATCAGCCACGAAAGCGGTAAAGTTGGACTGGAAGCGGGCAGTAAGCCCGAATTGATGGCCATTTTAGGGGTCACTGAAAAACCGCTGCAAATTGTCTGTAATGGTTATAAAGACAGCGAGTTTTTGCGTCTGGCGACCATTGGCCAGATGATGGGTCATACCGTGTATGTGGTGGTGGAAAAACTGTCTGAGTTGAAAACCCTGCTACGGGAAATTGATAACCTTGGCGCTGCACCACGCATTGGTATTCGCATTCGCTTAAACTCGGTCGGTAAAGGTAAGTGGCAGAATACTGGTGGTGAGAAGGGTAAATTTGGTTTAACTGCTACTCAGGTGCTGCAGGCGATTGATGTCCTGCGCGCAGCCGGCAAGCTCGACTTGCTGCAATTAGTGCACTTTCATATCGGTTCACAAATTGCCAATATCCGCGATATTCATAACGCCATTCGCGAATGTGCCCGTCACTATGCTGAATTACGTACCTTAGGTGTGCCTATTACTACCGTTGATGTTGGTGGTGGTTTAGGGGTCGATTATGAAGGCTCGAAATCACGCTCGGCCTGCTCAATGAACTACACCATGATGGAATACGCACGTAATGTGGTAAATGGCTTAAAAGAAGTGTGTGATGAGTACGACTTACCACACCCAAATATTATTACTGAATCAGGCCGGGCAATGACCGCCCACCACGCAGTATTAGTAACCGATGCCATTGATATTGAGCGGGCACCAGGGTTGGTCAATTTACCAGAGCCCAGCGAAGACGCACCCACGGTCATCCTTGGCTTATGGGAAGCCTATCAGAACGTAACACCACGTTCGGCTATTGAAGCGTACCATGATGCCATTCACTACTTTACTGATGCCCACGCCCAGTATGTGCACGGCTTGCTGACATTGCAGGACTGGTCGCTGCTGGAGCAAATTTATTTTGCCACCATTAACAAAGTACGGGCAAACCTGGATTTGTCTGCCCGCTCACATCGTGCTATTCACGATGAGCTAAACGAAAAACTGGCTGATAAGTTATTTGTTAACTTTTCCTTGTTTCAGTCGATGCCCGATGCCTGGGGTATTGACCAGCTGTTTCCGGTTATGCCATTAGAAAGAATGCTTGAGCCACTGGACCACCGGGCCATTATTCAGGATATTACCTGCGACTCTGATGGCCAGTTAAAAAGCTATGCCGATGGCAACGGTATTGAGTCCAGCCTGCCACTTCCGGTATATAAAGAAGATGAACAGTACTTACTGGGCATGTTTATGGTGGGCGCTTATCAGGAAATTCTCGGTGATCTTCACAATTTGTTTGGTGATACTGACTCAGTCCACGTCGAGCTGACCGATGACGGCGGTTACAAGTTAACCAATGTCATCAAAGGCGATACCGTGGCCGACGTGCTGCGCTATGTGCAGTTTGATGCTACTAAATTACTTACCTCATATAGTAATCAGCTGGCCAAACTGGACATGAGTAGCGATCAGAAAGGTGCCTTACTGGATGAACTTAAATCCGGCGTTTATGGTTATACCTATTTCGAAGATTAAGCTAGAATAGCGACTGATCGGACAAGTACAGAGCAGCCTTTGGCTGCTCTGTTTGTCTTCGGCTTATTTCCTGTTGCCCACCACGGCAGCACTCTACCCAAACAACTTGAAGGTGCAGGTAGGCGGCAAGTGAACGAATCACCATGAACATAGGCAACTATGAGATTGGGGTGAGTGAACGAAGTCAACACCGCTGTAACTACAAGTAGGACGGGTATAAATGATCAGGTGTGCTATGTTTTCGTTTCTACCCAAGCCCGTTATCGGCGTAATCTCGGTGTTGTTGTATTTTTTTAATACCCTGTTCTGGTTTGTACCTGTAACACTGTTAGCCATATTGAAATTGCCACCTGTAAAGCGCTGGCAAAGTTGGATGACCTACCTGCTGGATGCCTGTGCCGTAGCCTGGATAAGTATCAATAATTTTACGACCGCTGTTTTTACCCGTATTCGCTGGAATGTGCAGGGATTAGAACAACTATCACGTAAGGACTGGTACCTGATCCTGGCAAATCATCAATCCTGGGCCGATATTCTGGTACTGCAAAATATTTTTAACCGCAAAATTCCTTTTATAAAATTCTTTCTGAAAAAAGAGCTGCTTTATGTGCCTTTACTGGGCATTTGCTGGTGGGCGCTCGACTTTCCTTTTATGAAGCGTTATAGCAAAAGTTTTCTGCTAAAACATCCGCATCTGCAGGGAAAAGATATTGAAACCACCCGCAAAGCCTGCAGTAAGTTTCAGTTTAAACCAACCACTATCATGAATTTTGTCGAAGGTACCCGCTTCACCCGGCATAAACATGACCAACAGCATTCACCTTTCAGCCGCTTGTTGAAACCCAAAGCCGGCGGAGTTGCCTTTGTGCTCAGTGCCATGGGCTCGCAACTGCATAAAATGCTGGATGTGACTATTTACTACCCGCAAGGCATACCAACATTCTGGGATTACATTTCCGGTAAAGTTCGTGATATAACAGTTAACATTCAGGTTTTGCCAATCACTAATGACTTAATTGGCGACTATAACGACCCAACCTATCGTGCACACTTTCAGCAATGGGTTAACCAGTTATGGCAACATAAAGATCAGCAGTTGGCCGCATTAGCGCAAAAAGGAGTAGGCTGATGTTACATTTTTTACCTGGCTGGTTATTGTTGCCTGTCAGCTTTAGTTGCTTTGCCCTTAACCTGGCTTTTTGGGGTATTGTGGTCACGCCCCTGGGTATCCTTAAACTGTTGCTCCCTTTTAAGCCTGCACACCGGCTGCTGGCGATGGCTGGCCGTGGTTGCTTTCGTGGCTGGACCCGGGTAAACACCGGCCTGATCAATCTGTTTAACGATGTTGACTGGCAAATAAGCGGCGAGCAAACACTGGACCGGGAAAGCTGGTACTTACTGATAAGCAACCACAAGAGCTGGTTAGATATTCCGGTGGTCAGTAGTTTTGCCCATAAGCTGATTCCTGAACCAAAGTTTTTTCTGAAAGATCAGTTAAAATGGGTTCCATTTTTAGGCACTGGCTGCTGGGCACTGGATATGCCCTATATGAAGCGCTACAGCGCAGCTACATTGGCCAGGCACCCGCATTTGAAAGGAAAGGACATTGAGACTACCCGCAAATCCTGCGCTAAATTTTTAACGGTGCCAACCACCATTATTAATTTTGTCGAAGGCAGCCGCTGTACTGAGCCAAAACGCCAGGCAAAGAACAGTCCGTTTCAGTATTTACTGCCGCCAAAAGCAGGCGGTATTGCCTTTACCCTGGCCAGTATGGGCGAGCAGTTTAATGCCATTTTAGATGTCACCTTAATTTACCCGGATAACCAGCAGCATGTCGCTTTAGACATGCTGATGGGCCGTTTAAAACGTATCATTATTCAGGCTGATGTGCTGGCCGTAGACGAGCAGGTGATTGGCGACTACTTTAACGATGCCGCCTTTCGCGAACGGTTTCAGCAATGGCTAAACTTACGCTGGCAAACTAAAGATCAGCAGATTGCCGCCTTTTATCAGCAGGAACAACAAGCCGGCAATACCCAACACGTTACCTGCTAGCCGCCACTTTCCATCTCAAACGGTACGCTCAGCCTGCAATAGCAGGTTGCGCGGCGTCACCTGATAATCACAAAATGCACTTAACTGTACCTGATAGCCTTGTTGCTGCAGATATAACGCGCGGTCCAATACCAACCAAAGCTCTAACGGCCGCCGGAACAAATGCCTTACCAACTCAATGCGTCTTACCAGTGCAGCATGTTCAGCGCCTTTTGCTAAATACTGTTGCCAGTCTGGTGATGCGGGCAGAGCAAGCTGATGCTGCTCGGCGGCCCAACGGCCGAACTCGGCAAAATCACCACTGAACCAGTGTTTGCCAACAGACGATAATGGCTGGTAGTTATTGTCGCCAGTAAGCTCAGCGCGCAGCGCCTGATAGCCCAGCCGCCACTGTACTTCGGTATGGCGCAGTTTTTCAATCCGTGCACCGGCTGTTACCTGCCCCTGCACCGCCAGTTTTAAATCGTGTTGGCTAAGTGCCAAATCAGCTTGCTGCGCCACAGCAGATAGCGGCTGATAGTGCTCATCCGGAATTAAATGATAACAACAGGGCACCACATACAGCTGCTGACAGCCTTTACTGGCGGCCTGGCGAAGCAGCTGAATATGTAACTGGCCGCAGGCATGCAGCGCCAATACCTGTTGTTCCGATGCCAAAACCGCACTACCCTGCGCGGTCAGCACATCAGCGTGTACGAAGCGCTGCGGAATATGAAACTGGGTCGCCAACGCGCTGCCATCGGCGCAAAGTTGCTGTTGCCACTCAACGCTGGTGACTGGCCGCTTAAACTGCCAGGCCAGTAAACGACCTAAGTGGCCCTTGCCTGCGCACCATTCCAGCATAGGTAAATCGGTAGGCGCCAATTGTGCAGCAAAAGCGGAAATTTGCGCCAACTTGCGCCCGCCAATGCCATTGGCCAGCCAGAATGGCACAGGTTTTAATTCGTTAGCGGGCAAATTAGTAGCCGTGGTACTCAGATACTGTTCTAACTGGCACAGACCAGCAAAGTACCCGCCAAAATGCTGTTGCTGCAATGCCGGGCTTTGGTCAATAGTTGCCAAATCCTGTTCGGGTAAGCCGAACAGTTTCTCTGCAAGAGCCGGATTACGCCATGGGAGCTGCTGGCAGGCAAAGGGCACCAGCTGCCAGTACTGCCGGTACTGTTTAAGCAATGCAGTGCAGCTGACAAAAGCCTGCTGCAGTGCTGAGTTATTGCTCACCAGAAACGACTAATACAACAAGCTGTATAGCTTGCGCCGATACTGACTGGCGACAGCGTCACCTTTTGGCAAAGCGGCCAGAATATCCAGATATAACTTTTTACTGTCGCCGTAATTAAGGTCCTGCTGCAAAATTCCCAGCAATAGTGCCAGGGCGTCTTCACTGCGTTGTGCTGCCTGATATTGCACTGCCAACTGCTCTTTAATGCTGTTGTCATCTGGCTTGGCCGCCAGTTGCTGCTCCAGCGCCCGAATTTCCGGCGTATCGGCGGCTTCCAGCGCCAGCTCGAGCTTGGCCACCACCGCTTTGTAAACACTGTCCTGATCGGCCAGCTTCACCTCGGCCAACAGTGCTTGCGCTTGCGGCAACTGGCCCAGGCTGACCGCCGTATCTGCCAGCCATACTTTTAATTCAGCACGCTGCGGTGCCAAATCCAGTGCTTGTTTAAATAACGGATAGGCTTCAGCAGGGTTTTGCTCAGCCAGAAATTGCTGGGCCCGGGCGATCAGTTCATCTTCCGGCTTAGGCAGATAGGGCTGTAAGCGTGCCATAATGGCCTGTTCGGTTTCCACTCCGGCAAAACCATCGACCGGCCGGCCGTCTTTGATCAGCATTACCGTGGGCAGCGACTGCACGCCAAACTGCATGGCTAAATCCTGCTGCTGATCACAGTCTACCCGGGCCAGCAGCAATTGCTTCGGATATTGCTGGACTATCGCCGTTAAAATGGGTGTTAGCTGCTGACAACCTTCACTGCGAGCCGAATGAAACTGAAACAGTACCAGTTGCGTGTTTGATTGCTCCAGCACCTCACGGGCATTTTGGAGTGTGACTTCAACAATGGGGTTTTGCATAACTGACAGGTCCTGTAATTCGCCTTAATGGCCTTACTATGTGGTCGAAGGCATCATTTTGCAAGCCGTGTACAGCCGGGAGTAAATCGGAAAAAACCATCGACATTGGCGGTCACATCCCGTAAATTATCAGAGCGTTCACATAATATGACTTCAAAAGAAGCAACAACAAGAACGCCATAGTTAACAACCCGTCCCCGTAGCAAACAGGCAGAGCCAATTGGCGCACTGCAGATTACTAAGCCAATGCTGGATTTCAGCGTTGGCCTTACGCTTTTGCTATAAAAAACTATGAGACAACACCATGACAAGCCAAACTAAACAAACCGAGATGTTATCGGGTGCAGCTATGGTTATCCGGGCACTGGCAGATGAAGGGGTAGAGTACCTTTATGGCTATCCGGGTGGCGCGGTACTGCACATTTACGATGCTTTATTTCAGCAAACCAAAGTTAAACATGTACTGGTGCGCCACGAACAAGCTGCCACCCATATGGCTGATGCATACGCACGGGCTACCGGTAAAGCCGGGGCAGTATTAGTGACCTCCGGCCCCGGCGCAACCAATGCGGTTACCGGTATTGCCACTGCCTATATGGATTCTATTCCGATGGTAGTGTTAACCGGCCAGGTAATGAGCCATTTAATTGGTGACGATGCCTTTCAGGAAACCGATATGCTGGGTATTTCCCGGCCTATTTGTAAGCACAATATGTCGGTGCGCCGGCCGGAAGACATCCCGGCTATTATTAAAAAAGCGTTTTATATCGCCCAAAGCGGCCGGCCCGGCCCGGTAGTGATTGATATTCCAAAAGATATGACCATTCCGAGCCAGACTTTTCCCTACCACTACCCCAGTGAAGTTAAACTGCGCTCGTATCAGCCAAAATTAAAAGGTCACAGTGGTCAGATTAAAAAAGCGGTTACGGCGCTGTTGGCGGCGAAAAAACCGATTTTGTACGCCGGTGGCGGCGTCATTATGGGTGGTGCATCAAATGAGCTGACCGAACTGGCGCAGTTGCTGAATTTACCGGTTACTAATACGCTGATGGGACTGGGCTGTTACCCGGCCAGCGATAAGCAGTTTATTGGTATGCTGGGTATGCATGGCAGCTATGAAGCGAACCAGACCATGCACCATGCCGATCTTATTCTGGCGGTAGGTGCCCGCTTTGACGATAGGGTGACCAACAACACCAAAAAATTCTGCCCCGATGCCACTATTATTCATATTGATATCGACCCGGCCAGCATCAGTAAAACCATTAATGCCCATATTCCGATTGTCGGCCTGGTGCAGCCGGTGCTGACTGAAATGCTCGAGCTGCTTCAGCAAAAGAAAAAGAAGTTGGACGCCAGCGCGATAAAAAAATGGTGGCAGCAAATCGATGAGTGGCGTGCTGTGCATGGTGGCCGCTATGACAATGCGGCACCTCAGCTAAAACCGCAGTATGTGATTGAGCAGGTCAGTAAAATCACTAAGGGCGATGCGTTTGTCTGTAGTGATGTAGGACAGCACCAGATGTTTGCCGCACAATACTACGGCTTTAACAAACCTAACCGCTGGATTAACTCGGGTGGCCTGGGCACCATGGGCTTTGGGTTGCCGGCCGCCATGGGTGTTAAACTGAATTTCCCCGATGCCGATGTGGTCTGTGTCACCGGCGAAGGCTCTATTCAAATGAATATTCAGGAGCTTTCTACCTGCAAACAATATGGCCTGGGAGTAAAAATAATCAACCTGAATAATGGCTATTTAGGCATGGTGAAACAGTGGCAGGATATGAACTATGAATCACGTTACGCCAGCTCATACATGGATTCCTTACCCGACTTTGTCAAACTGGCCGAAGCCTATGGTCACGTCGGTATTCGGGTAACCGAACCCGAGCAGCTGATTCCAGCTCTGGAACGGGCCTTTGCCTTGAAAGATCAGCTGGTATTCCTCGACATTCATATTGACCCGAAAGAGCACGTGTATCCGATGCAAATTCCCGGTGGCGCCATGAATGAAATGTTTTTAAGCAAAACAGAGAGGACTTAACATGCGACATATTATTTCTGTGCTGCTGGAAAACGAATCGGGTGCCTTAGCACGGTTAGTGGGTTTATTTGCCCAGCGCGGCTACAACATTGATTCGTTAACGGTAGCGCCCACTGAAGATGCCACCTTATCGCGCTTAACCCTCGTAACTCATGGTAACGATCAAGTAATCGAGCAAATTACCAAGCAGTTACATAAGCTGATTGAAGTGGTGAAACTAACCGATTTAAACGAGTCTGCCCATCTGGAACGCGAGCTGATGCTGATCAAAGTAAAAGCCAGCGGTGCTCAACGTGACGAAGTAAAACGCTGTGCCGATATTTTTCGCGGCCAGATTATTGATGTTACCGCTACCACCTACACCGTGCAGTTGGTCGGCACCAGTGACAAGTTGGACGCGTTTATTCAGGCACTGGCCGGCACGGCCATTCTGGAAGTAGTACGCAGCGGTGTGTCAGGCATTGCCCGCGGTGAGAAAATTTTGGCGTTGTAGTTAGCGGCGTTCTATAGAGTTATCTTAATACCGGTTCAGACCCATACTTCGCAGCACGGGCGAAGTATGGTACTCGCAGCAACCGTACGTAAAAAGCTGGCTCGGCTTTGACTGGTTTCGCTTGTATTACTGGGCTAAGCTAACGCTATCAATCGTCACTAACATTGAGACTATGCCAAATTATCGCTGCCTGTACGTTGTTTTAATGTGTTGTCTGCTTTGCAGTTTACCCTTACTGGCAGCGCCAAAGCAGGAAGTGTTACTACTTACCTATCACTTTAAAGCGCCCTATATTGTTGATGCTAATCATCAGCAAGGTTTGTATTTCGATTTGGCTAGCTATCTTAATCGCCACAGTAAGCAGTTTTCTTTCAGAACCGAGTTTATGCCACGACGTCGTATTGATGCGATGTTGCAACAGTCGTTTTCCCACGTTGTGGTTGGGGTGCAGCCGGTATGGTTTAAAAAACTCGGAGATAAGGTGCAGTTTACCCAGGGCATACTGCAGGAAAACGACATCTTTGTTTCACTAGCAACCAACCCGTTCATTGAGAACGATCTGAATAATGTATCTGGTAAAACCTTTATTGGTGTGCAGGGATATCGCTATGTCGGACTGGAATACGCCGAGACAGGCAGCAGTCTGGTTCGGTTTGATACCCTGCATGAAGAAAACGTGCTGGATATGTTGCGGCTTGGCCGCGGCGACTTTACCGT